>SXGQ01150384.1_pt1 | contig 50246 bp, 44 predicted proteins | sample 3178371 | NCBI WGS metagenome assembly SXGQ01 (sample SAMN11356859, study PRJNA531348) | freshwater metagenome | isolation source: freshwater sample F1-20 | place: China: Fuxian Lake, Yuxi | collected 2017-12-25 | reverse complement strand
CGCGCTTCACGGCCTTGGGGCTCGATGTCACCTCCCTCGGCGGTAGCACCTCGGGAGCACCGGTCGACAACCACCCCCCCGGCCCCGCCCCGCTTCGCGCCGGTTCCGCCATCGCCGTCGCCCTTGCCACCGGCGACATCACGCTCGCCGGCACTGGCACCGTCTCGCGCGTCGACGGCACCCGCGTGACCGCCTTTGGCCACCCGATGCTGTCGCTGGGCAATGTCGAACTCCCGATGTGCGCCGCCGAAATCGTTACCATTCTCCCATCCAATCTTCAGTCCGTCAAAATCGCCAACACCGGGTCTGTGCTTGGAACTATCACGCAAGATCGTCTCTCCGCCGTTTCGGGCACCCTCGGCGCGGGCCCCGCGATGATCGCCGTCGAGGTCTCCGTTGCGCCCAATAGCCCGACTCGGCGCACGCTCCGTTTTCAAGTTGCCCGCCATACTCAGGTCACTCCCGCCTTGATCGCCGCCGGCGTCACCCAAGCCATCGTCGGGTCCAACGACGGCGCCCTCGCGTCAGGCTTCCGCATCACGAGCAATATCCGTTTCTCCCCGACTCAACACCTCGCCGCTCGCTCGCTTCACGCCGGTCCCCAAGCCTTCACCCAAGGTCTTAACCAGTTCGTCCAGAGTCTCGCGCAAGACCTGCAAAATCCCTACGAGAAAACATTTCCCTCGGCGATCAACGTCACGATTGAACCGCTTTCGGCCAATCCCGCCGTCACGATCGACCTTTTTCAACTTTCCCGAGCATCCGCCCGCGCCGGCGACATGATCACCGCGACGCTGGCGTGGCGTGATTTTCAGGGCGAAGCCCAGCGGGAGATCATTACCCTGCCGATCCACGCCGCCTGGGCCGGCAAAAACCTCGAGGTCATTCTCGCTCCGGGCACAGCACTCGACGAACTTGCCGGCCGTCCCTCCGTAATCGCCGCCGCCAGTCTGCGTAGCTTCGACTCCTATCTTTCGGCGATGCGCGATGATCGGCCGCGCGACGGCCTGAGCCTCGCTATCGTCGAGAAATCCACCCTGTTTTCCGACGAGACCGCATCCACGCCAGAGATTCCCGGCTCCATCGAGCGCATCGCCCGCGCCGCCGACGAAGCGCGTTTCCAAACCCGCAGCGCGGTTGTCCCGCTTTACGAACGTCATCTTCTCCCCGGCAAACTCGCTACCGTCATGATTCGGCGCCCGCTCCGCGTGACGGACTGATCCTTTTTGCATCTCCACTCACTTTTTTCCTCCGTATCGCCTCAATGCCCACCCTCCCCTTTCTTTCTGGCGTCAGTGTGATTCGCGCCCCGATCCTCCGTCGTCCCTCTTTCGTGTGTTTCGTGTGTTTCGTGGTGGCTCTCTTCGGCCCCGGCGGAGCCTCAAGTTCGGCCGATCCGCTCTCCAAAAAACTCGATCTCGATTTCTATCGCGACGTTCCAAGCCGCAACCTGAAAGGCCTCGCCACCCGCCCCGATGGTCGCCTCGTTTCCGGCCCTGCGCTCACGGAACTCAACCCCGCCACCGCGCTCTCCGCCGATCTGCTTTGGTCGCTAGCCCCCGGCGCCGCTCCGGACCGTTGGCTCATGGGCACCGGCCCCGATGGTCGCATCCTTGAGGCTGCCCTCGGCCCGTCCGACTCACCTTTTACCATCCGCGAACTCGCGAAGCTCGACGAGCCCCACATCTTCGCCCTGCGTCGGCTGCCCGACGGTTCGATCCTCGCCGGCACGTCACCCAACGGCGGCCTTGTTCTGCTTCGCGACGAAAAAATCGTCGCTCGTCTGGGCCTGCCGGCAGATTCGATTTTTGACCTGCTCGTGGTGTCACCGGCAACCGCCCTCGTCGCCACCGGCAATCCCGCCCGCATTTACCACGTCGACCTCGCCGTTTTCGCCACTGCTGGCGTGACCCCCGGAAAGACGAACGATGCCAAAATTCTGACGACTAAAGGCGTTTCCGTTTTTGGCGAGATTCGAGACCGCAATGTACGTCGCCTTGCCCGGTTTCCAGACGGCCGCATCGCTGCCGGCTCGTCGCCCAAGGGTAACATCTACGTTTTCGCCGCGCCTGTCGCCACCGCGCCCGCTGCTCCGGTTCCGCCTGTTCTGCTTCAAGAAAACCGTGACGCCGAGGTCACCGATCTCCTCCCTCAGTCCAACGGCGATCTCTACGCTACACTCGTGTTCACCGCCTCGGCCGCCGAAACCCGCATCAATTCTGCGCCCGCGAAAAACACGAAGGATTCCCCCGATTCGCCAGTGATCCCTCCGCTCGTGTCGTTCGCCCCGGTCGAGCGCTTTTCCGGCCGCAGCAGCCTCATTTATCTTCCGGCCGGCGGGTTTCCGGAAGTCTTGGCCTCCCGTACCAATATAGCCTTTTACCAACTCGCCCGCTACAACGACACCCTGCTCATCGCGGGCGGTGAACTCGGCGAATTGCTCGGCTACGACCTTACCGCGCGAATTTCGCTCACCTTTGCCGGCAGCACTTCTACACAGCTCAATGCTCTCGCCGCCGTCCCCGGTTCTCCCGGACGTTTCCTCGTGTTGCGGAATAATGCGCCTGGTCTCGCCGTCCTCGATTTCAACGCGACCTCGGACCGATCTGCCGAAACCCGCCGGCTCGACCTCGGAACTCCCGCCCGCCTCGGCGCTCTCCGCTTTGACCGGCTTCGCGATCTTACGACCGGTCAAATCTCGCTCGAAATAAAGACCAGCCTAGGCAGCGATGAGATCGAGGGTTGGACGCCTTGGACGGTTCTCAAAAATCCTGACGCCGCCGATCCTGCCTGGCGCGCGCCCGAACTTCGCGGCCGCTACGCCAAACTCCGCCTGAAACTTACCGATGCTTCAAGCGCGGCTGAAATAGAAAAACCCGCGCTCTATTTTCTGCCCCAGAACCGGCGCCCCACGCTGCAGGAGTTTCGTTTCCTTTCGCCCAATTTCGGCCTGATTCCCGGGGCCGAGTCCACCCCAAGCGTGTCCACTTCTCTCAGTTCGATTTTGAATGCCGGCAAAGACGATGATCTGGGCGCGGGCAAACGCAGTCGCTCTGCTTTCCTTGCCAGCCAAGTCGTGCCATCGCCCGGTACTCAGGTGGCTCTTTGGACGCTCGTCGATCCAGATGGCGACAACGTAAGCGTCACATTTTCCATTCGCCGGGAGAGCGAGTCCGCTTGGACCGATCTCACGGTTGCGACCCGGGATCCCTACGTGACTTTCGACACCGCGCGCCTCGCGGACGGCGTTTATTTTACCCGCCTCGTTGCCACCGAGACGGCACCGCGCATCCCCGGCGACCGACTCAGTCTGACCTTTCAAACGGACAATCTCGTCGTGGATCACACCGCCCCGGAAATTCTCGAAGCGACGGCGACCCGCACCGCCGAGGCGCTCACGATCACCGTGCGCGGTCGCGACACGCTCTCGCTCGTTGAGGGCATCGAAGTCGTCCTGAACAACGGGGTTCGTGAAACCGTCGAGCAGCCCGCCGACGGCATCCGCGATTCCCGCGAAGAAGCGTTTGTTCTCGAACTGCCGCTCAGCCGCGCCACCGGCGCGACCGCGGCCGAACTCACCCTTTACGACGCCGTCGGCAATAGCGTGACGCGTAGACTTACGCTCTAGTTTTCCAGTTCGCGCGGATTGACTCCGACTCATCCGCTCTCCCCCATTTTTTTCAAACACCACTTCACTATGGAACGCCTACCTTACTACCAGATCGTCCACGTCCTTTCGCTGCTGGTTCTCGCCACGCACATCTTCATGGCCTTCGCCAATCCGCTCGCGGAGAACAAGCGCCGCACGATGATCACCACCGGCATCGCCGCATTTCTGATGTTCGTGAGCGGTTTCGGCATGATCACGATTTACAAGATTCCGTTCGTCACGCCGTGGGTTCTGGTGAAGTTTGTCTGCTTGGTCGGTCTCGCCGCGATGGCGGGCATCGTCTACCGTCGGGTCGAATGGCGCGGGATGTTGAGCAAGGTCGCTCTCGCGCTCCTGTTCATCGCCGTGCTGATGGTTTATCTGCGGCCGAAGTTCTGATTCGGCCGGGGGCGAAATCCCTGCTTCACGCCCGCGGGTGCGCCTTGGCGTAGACCTCGCGCAGTCTAGCGACGCTTACGTGGGTGTAGGCTTGGGTGGTCGTCAGTTGTGCATGCCCCAATAATTCCTGCACCAGCCGCAAGTCGGCGCCCGCGTTTAGCAAATGCGTCGCATAGGAATGCCGTAGTTTGTGCGGTGTGAGCTCCAGTGGCAGATCCGCCAGCGCCAGGTATTTCTTCAGCTGCAACTGCACCGCCCGCACCGTCATTCGCGTGCCGTTTGGATTGGTCAGCACCGGATCATCCGGTCCTGCTTTTTTGGCGTAGGTGTCACGCACCTTTACGAGCACGGCGACCGCGACGCGCCCGAGCGGACACATCCGCTCCTTCCTTCCCTTGCCCACCACCCGCGCCACTCCGTTCGCCACGTCCACCGACCCGTAGTTGAGCCCCACAACTTCACTCACCCGCAATCCCCCGCCGTAGAGCAACTCCATCGCCAGTCGGTCCCGCCACGCGATCTCCGGGCGCTCGCTTTCGTTTTCGATCAGGCGTTGCGGGCCGCGCAGCAGCCGCTGCATCTGCTCTTCGGTCAAGAACTGCGGCAGCCTTTTCTCCAATTTCGGCAGCGGCACCCCCACAAATGGGTTTCGGATCAGCTTCCCGCGTCGCTGCCAGAACTTCGCCCACGTGCGCAAGCCCGAGACGTGATTGTGCAACGTCCGCCGGTCAAAGCGGCCGCGCGCCTCGATCACGAAGTCCCTCACCTCCCTCACCTCAAGCGCGTCGACGCCCCGCGCCCACACACCCGCCGTTTGCGCCCAACGCCAAAAATCCGCAAATGCCTGCCGATAGTTACGCACGGTATAGACCGAGCACCGACGCTCCAGCGCGAGATGCTCCGCCACCGGAGTCCACCACTCCGCCAGGACCTCGGGCGGCACCTTCATCCCCTGCGAATCTGCCTCCGCCGCCTTCAACGTTATGCTGGCGCCGGCCCCACCTTCGCCTCCACCGCCCGCATCACTTTTGCCGCATGCAGTCGCAGCGCGCCTTCCGGATCGAGCCCTTTGGCCCGCGCCGCCGCCGTCACTTCAAAAAGCATCTTCCCCAACTCCGCCTCCGTCAGTCGCACACCCAGCGCCTTCACTTGAGCAACATCGACCACGCTCTCCTCCGGCACCGGTAGCGCCTTCTTCTCGATCTGCTTCCAGACCGCCTCTGCAAACATCAGCGCCGGCAAACGCCCCGGCAGGTCCTTAAACACCCCGCTCGCTACCGGACCGTGCTTCTTCTCCTGCGCCTTGATCTGCTCCCACTGCACGAGCACTTCGTCGGAAGTCCCGAGCTTTCCCGTGCCAAAAACATGTGGATGCCGCCGCACGAGCTTCTCGTTCACCTCGCGCGCGACGTCCTCCAGCGTGAAAGCTCCCGCCTCCGCCGCGAGCTGCGCGTGAAACACCACTTGGATCAAAACATCGCCCAACTCCTCGCGCATGTGCGGTAGATCCCCGCGATCAATCGTTTCAATCAGCTCGCTCACCTCGTCAATGAGACAGCGAACCAGCGACGCATGCGTCTGCTCCTGATCCCACGGACAACCATCGGGCGCCCGCAATCGGGCAATCGTCGTTTTCAGCTCGTCCATCGCTTGCATAGTGCCCGCAGTTAGCCCGCAGCATCGCGCAAATACACGGAAATTTTTTGCTCCAGCGTGCTCAATTCGGATCTTAACGGGAACCGGGAGCACCTAGGCGTTTAGCTCAAGCGCCCACCTCCGCGACCACGGCCGACCCAACCAAACTCGCGCTCGGGAAGGGGCAAAAATCAATCATCCGTCTTTCGGCGAAGGACTGGTGCGGGCATCACCCACCACCTCAGCGATGCCGCGCCTAGCAGAGCTTACACTGCTTCACCGGCGATCGATTTACCTGCTCGGCTCGACGTCGAACCGTTCGCCGCCTTCGAACGCGCGGGCCATTTGACGTTCGCCCACAAATAAAATCATCCACATCGTCGCGCTGCGGGCAAACTTGCAGCTGTCGCTCCTCCCGCGCGTCTTTATCGCTGACCATCGTTGATTGGAAATACTCCTCCGTGAAAAATTTCTGCACCGCTTTCCTGCTCTTCCTCGTCACCGGCGCCCTCGTTGCCGCCGACCTCAAGCCTTCGCGCCCCAACATCGTTCTGATCATGGCCGACGACATGGGCTTCTCCGACCTCGGCTGCTACGGCTCAGAAATTCCCACCCCTCACCTCGACGCGCTCGCCGCCGGCGGTCTGCGTTTCACCCAGTTCTACAACACCGCCCGCTGCTCACCCACGCGCGCGGCCCTCCTCACCGGCTTGCACCCGCATCAAGCCGGCTTGGGTCGCCTCGCCGAGGAAGCGGTCGGAAACACCGCTACGCATCCCGACGGTTATCTCGGCTACCTCAATTCCCGCAGTGTCACCATTGCCGAGGCCCTCCGCCCCGTCGGCTATAGCACTTACCTCGCAGGAAAGTGGCATCTTGGCCAACGGGACGAATCGAAATGGCCGCTCAAACGCGGCTTTGATCGCTTCTACGGCCTGCTGTCGGGTGCCTCCAGCTTCTTCAAGCCCTCTGGCAACCGCAGCCTCACGCTCGATGACCAGCCGCTCCCGCCGCCAACCGATCCAAACTACTATACCACTGACGCCTTTACCGACTTCGCTATCCAGACTGTCCGCGAGCACTCCTCGCCCTCACCGTTTTTTCTCTACCTCGCCTTCACGGCTCCGCACTGGCCGCTCCACGCCCGCAACGAGGACATCGCCCGTTTCGTGGGCAAGTATCGCGCCGGTTGGGATGTCCTCCGCGTCGAGCGCCACGCCCGCCAAAAATCCCTTGGTCTCTTCCCTGCCGATGCCCCGCTCTCGCCCCGCGACGAAGGTGCCCGTGCGTGGGACGCCCTTTCGCCCGCCGAGCAGATCGCCCTCGACTACCGCATGGCCGTCTACGCCGCGCAGGTGCACCGCATGGATTGGAACATCGGACGTCTCGTCGCCAGCCTGCGCGAGCAGGGTAAACTTGAAAACACGCTGATCCTTTTCCTTTCCGACAACGGCGGCTGTGCCGAACCCTACACCGACGCCGGCGGCCAATCCGCCGAGCGCATCAACGATCCCGCCTTCAGCGGTAACGTTTCCTACGGCACCGGCTGGGCCAACGCTTCCAACACTCCGTTCCGCAAATTCAAATCCCAGCTCTACGAGGGCGGCATCGCCACGCCTCTCATCGTTCACTGGCCCGCCGGCCTCAAAACGAAACCCGGCTCCATCGACACCACGCCCGGGTACCTGACCGACATCATGTCCACCGCGCTGGCCGTATCCGGGGCAAACTACCCGTCGAAGCACCGCGATCAACCGACTGTTCCTCTTGAGGGCCGCAGTCTCTTCCCGCGGTTCGACGCCGCCCCGCCAATCGACGCTGCGCCGCGCGTGTTTACGTGGGAGCAATACGGCTACAAAGCCGTCCGCGTCGGCGATCTCAAAGCCGTTTTCGCGCCGCCGGGACAATATGACCGGCGCGGTCGCGGCCAATGGGAACTCTACGATCTCTCCCGCGATCGCACTGAAACTCACGATCTCGCCGCGACGCACCCCGCCGAGCTCCAAAATCTCGTCGCCCACTGGGACGCTTGGGCCGCTCGTGCTCAAGTCTTCCCGGTGCCCGCCCCCACCTCCACCGGGAAGAAGAAAGCCCCGTGACCAACCGTGCACTCGCTCGACCCGATCCAGGGCGCAGCCATCGCAATCTGTCGCCTCCGGCACAGCTGCGGCCGCGTTCACCTCGCCGCCACGGCATCGGCGCCCAACGCCGTATCCAACAATTCTGGGCAACCACTGTGTCACATGCTCGCTCGCAATCGTTTCAATCTGTAACCGGGCTACATTGAGGCGTGAGCTCTGGGCGAACAGCGTGGCTGGGATCAAACCAGCTCCAATCTAGCCGGGCCGGAGATTTTCCGCTTTGTCTTCCATCGCTACCGCGTGTTTGTTTGCCCCTTCATGTCCGACAAGCTCACCGAAATCATGGCCTGGAAGCGCGTCGAGATCGCCGGCCAAGTCAGGCCTGTGCCGCTCGCCGAACTCGCCGCGCTCCACGCCTCTCTGCCCGCCGTGCCCTCGTTCGCCGTTTCGCTTCGGCGCTCTGACGGCAAGCTCGCCGTAATCGCCGAGATCAAGCGCCGATCGCCCTCCGCCGGTGCCATCGCCACCGGCGTCGCCGCCCCGGCCCAAGCCGAGCGCTACCGCCACGCCGCCGCCAGCGCGCTCTCCGTCCTGACCGACGAGAAATACTTCGGCGGCACCCTCGATGATCTCGCGGCTGTCACCGTTCACTTTCGTCAGTCCCCGCCGCCACTGCCCTGCATTCGCAAAGATTTTTTCGTTCATCCGATTCAGGTGCTTCAAGCCCGCCAAGCCGGAGCCAGCGCGATTCTCATCATCGTCCGCGCCCTCACCGATGCCGAGATCGCCGCCCTCAAAGCCGCGGCCGATGCCTCCGGTCTCGATTCCCTCTTTGAGATCCACACCGCCCCCGAGCTCGATCGCGCCCTCGCTCACGGCGCGACGATCATTGGTGTCAACAACCGCGATCTCGCCATCTTCAAGACCGACCTCGGCCTCAGCGAGCGGTTGATCCCCCTCTTTCCCAAGCACGTGATCGCCGTCAGCGAAAGCGGGATTCACACCGCCGCCGATGCCGCCCGCGTCCGTGCCGCCGGCGCGCACGCCGTGCTGGTTGGCGAAGCGCTGATGAAGGCACCTGATCCCGCAGCCCTGATCGCATCGTTCCGGCCTTAATCTTTTTTAAACCATGAGCACATTTCCAGTTTCACCCTACGTCGAAGTCGGCGGTTTGGTCTACTTTGCCCGCATGATCGATAAGATCCGCCTGCACGCCCGCGGCGATCTTCCCGCGGGATTCCAAGAGAATCTCGGTATCGCTCTTGATGGTCGTTGCTGCTCTCACCTCGGCGTCGACTACCCAGCCCTCCGCGCCCGCGTGCTCGCCGGTGGCACCGATGCCGAGATCTTCGCTTGGTGCCAACAAACCGGCCGCACCCTCACCGAGCACGATCTGCTCATCTGGAACGGTTTCGCCCCGAAACGCGGCTGGCGCGACGATGCCTCGGCCAACCTGATCAAACACAAGGCCGCCGCCGGCCTCGGACATCGCGACGACATCGAGACTTTCTTCGCGTTCTTCGAGGTCGACGAGGGCCGCGCTCCGCGCTGAACCGGTCTGCGCCCGCGTTTTTTTCATGCCGCTTTCTCCCACCGCCACGCGCGATCTGCTCGTCAGTCTCGGCCACCATCCGAAACGCGCACTCGGTCAAAACTTCCTCGTCGACGGCAACATCGTCCACAAATCCCTGGCCCTCGCCGGCGTTACTGCCGACGACACCGTGATCGAAATCGGTCCGGGTCTGGGTACGCTCACCGAGGCCCTGTTGACCGCGGGCGCGCACGTTTACGCCGTCGAGCGTGACGAGCGTCTCCACGCGCATCTCGTTTCCACCTTGCTCCCCCAGTTTCCCGATCGGCTGGATCTGCTCCTCGGTGACGCCGTCGAATTTCCGCTGGCCGGACTGCCCGCATCGCCGAGCCCCGCCCTCGCGGCCGGCAACTTTAAAATCGTGGCCAATCTTCCCTACGCCATCGCGACCCCTTGGCTCGACGGCATATTGACCGGTCCATTGCCCGCGACGCTGGTGCTGATGCTCCAACAGGAGGCCGCGCAGCGTTACGCCGCCCAGCCCGGAACCAAATCTTTTGGGGCCATTTCGATTTTTCTTCAGGCCGCTTACGCCATCGCACCCGGGCACAAAGTCCCGGCTGCCTGTTTTCACCCGCGTCCCGACGTTGAATCGTATTTGCTCCACCTCGTCCGACGGCCGGAGCCTTTCACGTTTGATCGCACCACCAAGTCGGTTATCCGCGGCTGCTTTCAACAGCGTCGTAAACAGATCGGTTCGCTGCTTCGTCACCTCGTTCCGCCCGCAACGGCTGCCGCTTGGCTGGAACATCTCCGCGCTGCCGGGCTCTCAGCTCTCAGCCGTCCCGAAGATATTCCCACCACCGTCTGGCAACGCCTCATCGCCCCGCCTGCAACTGCGGCTTGAAAGCCGACCGCGTTCCGTTACTCATCATCCTTTCCAACCCATGCGCCGTTTCCCCCTCGCTCTCCTCATCGCTCTCACCGCCCCCAGTCTGCTCTGTGCCCAAGGCGAACCCGAACCCGCGCCCGAATCCATGCCCCTCGTTGGCCGGGTCGAAGGCCGCACTTATTTTTCACCCACCGGCGCGTTTAAGGTCACGATCCCGGTTCTCCCGGAACTCGGCGGCACCATCACCGATACGGAAAACGTGGTCACTTTTCAGGACGACTTTAACACCCACATCAGCATCGCTTCATTTCCCCAAGACGCCACGCAGCGCTGGGAGATGTCGACCCGGGGCTTAAAGGACTACCTCGTGTATTTCTTCAGCAATTATGTGCTCGGCGATTTCCGGCAGTCCTTTCCCGACGCCTCCATCGAAAGCGCCAAGTTCGTCCCCAGCGCCCTCGACGGTTCACTTATCACTTACATTCTCCTGCCCGGCGGTTCGATGTTCATGGATAAACTGCCGATGATCGCCGGCGGCCCAATGCCCGTGGCAAAACGCGGCAACCAGCTTTTCGTCAAAAACGGTCACATCTTCGTCATCAGCATCGAGCTCACCGAGCGCGTGCTCGAGCGTACCACCTACAAAAAGACGGCCGCCGAAGAGGACGAACTCCTCCGTCAACGCTTGGCCGAGGTTGTTATCCGTCTCCAGTTCACCAAGCCGGCGGGCAAGTAAGCCGTTCTCTGTCGTCGAAATCCGAGCCCCTCCCGTTTCGCGATGTCGCTCGTCGGTTTCGTCTCGTTTCTGCTGATCGGCGCTCTCGCCGGCTGGCTCAGCGGGGTGATCATCAAGGGCCGGGGGTTTGGCGCTCTCGGCAATGTTTTGGTGGGAATCGTCGGTGCCTTCCTCGGTGGTCTGCTCTTCGGTATACTCGGCATCCACGCGAGCGGACTGCTTGGACAGCTCATCTTCGCCACCCTCGGCGCGCTGCTCTTCGCCTGGTTGCTAAGGTTCATCAAGCGGTGAGTCCCGCCAACCTCCAGCTCCGCCTCGCCAACGCCGCCGACCTGCCGGCCATCGTCGCGATCTACAACAGCATCGTGGCCGGCCGGATGGTGACCGCCGACCTTGAACCGGTGACGGTCGAAAGTCGCCGCGCTTGGTTCGAGGCCCATCAGACGCCCAACCGCCCGCTGTGGGTGCTAACCGATCCGGCGGTCAACCACGCCGTTTGCGCTTGGGCGAGTTTTGATTCGTTCTACCTCCGCGCCGCCTACGACGGCACGGTCATGGTCGCGCTTTACTTGGCCGAGTCCTACCGGGGCCGCGGTCTCGGTGGTTGGCTCCTCGATGAACTGATCGCCCGCGCCCCCTCCCACGGCATCCACACGTTGACCGGCTACATTTTCGGCCACAACGAGCCCAGCCTCCGGCTTTTCCGCCGCCACGGGTTTGCCGAGTGGGCGCACATGCCCGGGGTGGCGGTGCTCGACGGCACCCCGCGCGATCTCATCGTGCTCGGCCGCCGCGTGCCTCAAACACTCCGCGCAGGGCCAAACTGAGCTGATCTTGCACGGTTTGTAGCGCGCGATACTTCGCCACGTTTTCCTTGTTCGGGAGACACCGCGTGCGTTCGTCGAGCGCGACGACGCCCGTGGTGAAATCAGTGAGCTTGGCCCGCTTGTTGCCCTCGCGGATCGCCACGCACCACGCGGCTTGCAAAGCGCCGCCGAGCGCCGCGCCTTCGTCTTCCACCATCGCGACCACCGGCACGCCGAAGATATCGGCCATGAGTTGCCGCCATACCGCCGACTTCGCACCGCCGCCGGTGACGCGGATTTCCTTCGCCTTAACCCCCAGCTCCGCGAGTCGGCGGAGACCATAATTCATGCCCAGCGTCACTCCTTCCATCGCCGCGCGGGCGATGTGCCCCGAGCTAAAATTTCGGGCGTTTAAGCCGAGCAACACGCCCGCGCCGGCCGGCACATTGGGCGTCCGCTCGCCGGCCAGATAAGGCAACAATACCAACCCGCCCGCGCCCGCCGGGGCCGCTGCCACCGCCGCGTTGAGCGCGGCGTGATCTTGGCCGAACAGCGCACGCACCTGTTCGGTCACGGTCGTGACATTCATGGTGCAAAGCAGCGGTAGCCAACCGCCGGTCGAGGAACAAAAGGCCGCGATTTCTCCCTGCGGATCAATCACCGGCTTCGCCGCATGGGCGTAGATCGTGCCGCTGGTGCCGAAACTGGCGGTCACCACGCCAGGCACGACGTTGCCCGTGCCGATAGCCCCCATCATGTTGTCGCCACCGCCGGCCGAGACAACGACGCCATTCGCAAACCCATATTTGGCGGCCAACTCGGGCCGCAGCAGACCAGCCGCTTCATGTGAGGCCAAAAGTTTCGGCAAATATCCCGCCAGCTTTGGGTCGATCGCGTTGATCATTTTTTTGGACCACGTACGGGTGCGCACATCCATCAGTGCCGTGCCGGACGCGTCGCCAAACTCCATTGTATAGTTTCCGGTGAGAAAATAGTTCAGGTAATCGTGGGGCAGCAGCACCTGCCGCAGCAGCTTGTAGTTTTCAGGCTCATGACGTTTCAGCCACAGCACTTTGGGCGCGGTGAACCCGGGTAAAATTAAATTTCCCGTCAGCCGGATCGCCGCCTTTGGCCCGCCCAGTTTCTTGGTGAGGATCGCGCATTCGGGGGCCGTGCTGGTATCGCACCAGAGTTTGGCCGGCCGGATGACGTCGCCATTTACATCGAGGGCCACGAAACCGTGTTGCTGGCCCGAAACACCGATCCCCCGCACCCGCTTGGCGGCATCGGCCCCGAGTTGCGCGGCCACTGCTCCCAGCACGAAATCGAGCGCTTCGGTCCATTCGTGCGGGTGTTGCTCCATGTGACCGACGCGCAGGCCTTCGATCATCCGATGAGGGGCCCGGGCCTCTGCGATGACCTTGCGGGTCACGAGATCGAGCACGACCGCCTTGACGCTTTGGGTGCCTGAATCGATGCCGATGAAAAGACTCATAGGATAAATTGCGGGGTCAGATAATGAGGTTTAGCGCGCGATGGTGTTGTTACTTTTGAGCGCATCCAAAAACTCCACCGGGGAAAAATCGTCCGTCAATACCCGCGCGTTCTTGATCGCCGTCTCCGGAAACGCGATGCGCTCAGCCGCCAAGCCGGCGAGATCGACTTTTTCAGCGAGCGCGGGATAGCCCCGCTTGAGCCCGGCTACATCCGGCGTGCGATCCATGGCGGGCGCGGTGTATTTGACCGCACAGGCGATCACGTTGCCCCGCCCGGCCACTTCGTAGAGTACGACTTGGGGAAACACCGCGCGGATCGTCTTTAAGTCCGCGGCGAACAACTCGGTTCCTTGGTGCAAGTTCGTCACGAACACTCCGCGCTCGGTCATCCGCGCGGCGCATTCGCGGTAAAATTCCTCCGTCTTCAAATGCGGAGGCACGAAGCCGCCCCGGAAGGCATCCAAAATCAACCAGTCCCATTGCTCGCGGTTCCGTTTTACAAAGAGCCGTCCATCCATCACGGCGACCGGAGTCCGCTCGTTGGGCTTGAACGCCATTTTCGTTTGGCTGAGTTCAAACACCTTTGGATCCAGCTCCACCGACTGAATGCGGGCCTGTGGATAGGCGTGAACGAACACGCGGTGAAATCCCGCGCCGCCCAGACCGATCATCAGCACGTTTTTTGGGGCCGGCTCGTGCAACGCCGCGGCAAACAGGGTGCGCGTATACTGCACCACCAACCGCAGCGGATTGGCCAGATCCACGGCCGATTCCAAGTATTCCCCGCCGCGCGAACGCGCGCGCAACTCCACGACCGTACCGCGACGTTCGATCGTGAGATTGTTGTAGAGCGTATCGTGATTTTCGACGAAGTCGGCCGCCGGCATGACGGCGGGAATGCTCAGGCACAAAGCGACGAGACGGAGAAGTTTCATGGCGAGAAAGCGGGCTTGTCCGGCCGCAAAAGAATGATGAGGCAACTCAAGTTAACCAGAGCCACCCCAAGCCAGAGATAGAGCAACGTGGAGACCGGCAGGTGCGGAATCAGCACAAACGCCGTGAGCATCACACCGGCAATGTTGCCGAGGGTGCTCACGCCATAGACCAAGCCCGAAGCCTTGCCCGGTGGCGTCCCGCGGCCCGCAAGGAACTGCACGCACTGCGGACCGAACGAGGACAACGTCGTCACCGGCAGGAAAAACAACCCAAGGCATGCCACGAGCAGCCCGGTGGTGATCTCGGTGAACGCAATCTCGATCTGCCCCAAAACTGCCCGGCCGAAAAACGCGGTGAACGCCAGTGAGCCGACGGCGACAGCCCCGGCGATCCACTGTGCGCGGACCCGCTGGGACGTCGGCGCGTTGCTGATCCAACCGCCCAGAATCGAACCGACACTGAACGCCGCCAAGAACGTTGAAATGAGCCACGCCCAAACAATAAGCGACGAGCCAAAAAACGGATTCAACAAGCGCGAGGCGAGCAGCTGAAAACCCATGCTCAGAATACCGAGCAAAACGACCAGCGTGTAAAAGATAACGAGGTGCACCCTCAAATTCGGCGGGCGGAGTCCGCCGGTGGCGAGGGTAAACTCCAAAAAATCCCATCGCCCTCCGCAGGGCGCTACCATCAACGGGCGAGCGCAACAACCGTCAGCAAAATGGTCTGGGGCCCTAGGTGGGCGTCGGTCGTGTCGAACGTCTCGTCGAGCGAATGCGCCCCGCGGTTCTGGCCGCCGCCACGGAGGGTAAGTGCGGGAATACCCAGTTGCATCGGCCAGTTCGAGTCGGTCGAGCCCGAGTCGAATGAAGGAATGCCGCCCATCGCAATCACGGAGGCCCGCGCGATTCTCGCGATCGCCGAGTCGTCGGCTGTTTGTCCGGCCGGACGAAACCCAACCAATTCGAGAGCGGCGGAAACGGCGGCCCGATTGTTCCACCGGATGTTTTCTTCCTTCACCCCGGACTCCACGGCCGCCGTAAACTGGGCGCGCAAGGCCTCCAGCGCCGCCATGGTTTCGGAGCGCAGATCAACTTCGAACCAGGCTTCAAAAGCGATCGAGTTGACCGAAGTCCCTCCATTGACGCGGCCCACATTAAACGTGGTTTTCGGGTTTTGCGGCACCTTGAGTTCACCGATCTTCGCGATTGCCCGTCCCAGCGCGTGAATGGGATTGGCCATCCCGAAGGCCCCGTAACTGTGCCCGCCGGGCCCCTTGAATGTTACGCGGTAACGGTAGCTGCCCACGCCGCCGTTGGTGATGCGGTTCGCGGTGCCCGGTTCGATCGCGATAAAGGAATCGATCTGGCCCTTCAGGGTTTCGCCGAAAAGCGTTTTGACGCCGCGAAGATCACCGAGGCCTTCTTCCCCTACATTGGCCACAAACGTGAGGGTGCCCGTCGTCTTCACGCCGCCCTCGTCCAACGCACGGATGAGGCTGAGCATGACGGCCAGCCCACGGCCGTTGTCGCCGATGCCCGGGCCGATGAGCAAGGCGCCTTTACGCTTCACCCGCACGTCGGTCTCCTCGGGAAACACCGTGTCCAGATGGGCCGCGACCACCACATTGGGCCGGGGTAATGCGCCGGGCCGTACGCCGATGACATTGCCCTCTTTATCCACCCGAACGTCCTTTAGCCCCAGTTGCTCAAACCGGCGCTTCAACTCAAGACCCCGTACCGTCTCTTTAAACGGTGGTGCTGGGATTTCAGTTAACCGCACCTGTTCGTTGATTGTCTCAGGCTCATTCCGCGCGATGGCGGCGAGGGCGGACTTGATGGCGGGATCGGCCATGAGCGATTGCGGCTCGACCGCCGCCATCAGCTCAGCGCCGACCAGCGCCAGCGTGATTGCAACGAATCGCGAGAGAACTTTGAGCGTGGGATGCATCATTGTCCCATGAGCACGCCTCGCCCTCGTCACGCTGTCAGCTAGAAATGATTTTCGCGGACCTCTTGCTTCGGTATTTCTGTGAAGATTGGGTAAGACGCATTGCTGATCCCCATGAAAACATCCCTTCTGACCTGGTTAACGCTCTCCTGTCTTGGTGCCGGTTTGTTCGCAGCCGAAACGGGCAAGAAACCCATCATGAAATCCTCTGTTTTCGATTGGAACCAGCTCACCGTGGTAGCGACCAAGGCCGGCGAACGTCGCCAAGTGTTCAACGGCCCCACCGCCACGCTCGATAATTTCTCCGGTCACATCACCACGCTGCGACCGGGCGAAATTGCGCATGCGCCCCACCGCCACCCCGATGAGGAGATGGTCATCGTCAAGGAGGGCACCCTCGAAGTTACGATCAACAACGAGGTCCGCCGCGCCGGGACCGGCTCTATCTTCTTCTACGCACCCCACGACCTGCACGGGATGAAGAATGTCGGCGAGACCAACGCCTCGTATTTTGTTTTTCGTTTCGTCACCGCCAAGACTCCGCCCAAGAGCTGAAGAGCCAGCGTGGAGCCCTGCTGAGGTCTCGAGCGCGGCGTCTGCGCTTTCGCTGCGACTTTTCGTCGGTATCATCAGACTCGAGATTTTTTTGAACTCCGCGACGTGTCCGGTCCATTGGCGATGGTGGGTCGGTAGCGGGCATGAGTTTCGATCATGTCGGTCGAAGACGGAATTTTTTACGTCGTCCGTAGTCTCCGCCGGCATGGACATGGACCTCGGTCTCATGGCCAAACGCCTCGACCACTCCACAGCCGGCGGCGTTGCCCGCGGCGCTGACTACGAGCGGAAATCGGAGAAAAGCCGCGACCCGTTCGCGTTGATCAAGCGGCTTGGCGCCCTGAACGCCGCACCGCTTGGGCGCGTTTCCCGCAGGTTTCTGTCACTCCAGGCCCAACGCCTTGCGCCCTTCCGGAGAAATCATCTGCGGCGTCCAAATCGGATCCCAAACGATGTGCACCTTGGCCGAAGTGACCGTGGGTAACGCGGCGATTTTCTGCCTGGCGTCTTCCGCGATGGTTGGACCCATTCCGCAGCCTTGCGCGGTGAGGGTCATTTTTGCTTCGACGGTGTGCGAGCCGTCTCCCGCCCGCTCGATCGCCAAATCGTAAACGAGTCCGAGATCCACGATGTTCACGGGAATCTCCGGATCGAAGCACGTCTTCAAAGACGACCAGACGGCCGCCTCGTTAAATTCTCCCGCGGCCGCCGAGCTGGGCGCTGCCGGCGGCACATAACCCACGATGGCATCGGCGTGCTCGCTCGCGATCCGGAAGAGCCCTTGATCGGTGCGGACGGTCACATTGCCGCCGAGTGTCTGTGTGATGAACACGCCGGATCCGGCTGCCAGTGTGGTCGGATGACCGGCGGGAATTGAAGTCGCGGGCGTGGCCTGTTTGAGCGTTGTTTCCATGGTGGCTGCGGTTAACGGATTGCCAGCTCCAACGGCATCCGGGCGTAGATGCCCTGGGGGTCGTTGAAGTTATTCAAGGCCGAGATCTCTTTCTGGAAACGCCGCGTTACTTCGCCGACGAGGCCGGTGCCCACCCGGGCCTGCGCGTCCGGCGCAAATTTGTCCATCAACTCGGCAAGCGCTTCGGCCAGTTCCTTCTTCTGCGGAAACTCCACGATGCGGAAGTTGCGGCCCAGTCCCGCCTTCTCTGCGGCAAACTGCACCGCTGAATCCAAGCCGCCGAGCTCGTCCACGAGGCCGAGTTTCTTCGCTTCCAATCCCGACCAAACCCGACCTTGGGCGATCTCGGCCACCACCGCGGGACTCAGATTTCGTCCCTCAGAGACTTTTCTGAGAAACTCGCCGTAGGTCCAATCGATCATGCGCTGGGTGACCTCGAGCTCGGCGTCGGTCTTTGGACGCGAAATGGTGAGCATGTCTGCATAGCGCCCGGTTTTGACGCTGTCGAACGTGATGCCGACGTTGTTCGCGAGCCTCTGCACGTCGAACTGGAGACCGAAAACGCCGATCGAGCCCGTCACGGTCGTGGCCTCGGCAAAGATCCGATCCGCGTAGGCCGAGATCCAATAACCGCCCGATGCGGCATAGCTGCCCATCGACACGATCACGGGCTTGGATTTCCGGGCGAGTTGAACCTCACGGCCGATGTTTTCGGAGGCTGACGCACTACCGCCCGGGCTGTTCACCCGCAGGACGATGGCCTTGACGTTGGTGTCCTGACGCAGCCGCCGGATTTCCCGGGCAAACTTGATCCCGCCCACGTCGCCGATATCGCCGTCACCATCAACAATGTCGCCCTCGGCGTAAACGATCGCGATCCGACCCCGACCACCCGGCGTGGAGACGTCACGAGTTTTCACCAAGTCGGCCACATCCGTTGAAATCTTGGCGTAAGACGCGATGGAGATTTGCTTGAAAGCAATCTTCTCGCCGGCAGCTGCGCCCGTTTTCGCCCGGATCTCCGCGATCACTTGATCGCGATAGGCGATCCGATCGACCAGTTTTCCAAGTTTCGCGGCCTCAGACCGGATGAGACCCTCGGCATCGACGATGGCTTGGATGGCCTCGGGGGTCAGCCCCCGCGCCTCCGCGAGGTCGCCTACGATTGAACTCCACAAGTCGCCGAGGAGCTTCTCGGTTTCCTCCCGGCTCTCCCGACTCATGTCCTTCCGGGTAAACGGCTCGCCGAAAGATTTGTATCTTCCGGCGCGCGAGACTTGGACGCCGATCCCGTATTTCTCGAACATCCCCGCAAAAAACATGGGCTCGCTCGCCAAGCCGGGCATCAAAATCAGGCCGTAAGGATCAAGCACCACTTCTGAAGCGACCGAGGCCAAATAGTAATCTTTGGTGCTCACGGACTCGAGGTAGGCCGTGATCGGTTTACCGCCGGCTTTGAAATCCATCAACGCCGCGCGGACCTCCTTAAGCGCGGCCAGGCCCGATCCGTAGCCCGCTTGCACGAGTGAACCCGTGATGACGAGCCCCGAGATCCGGTCATCGGTCTTCGCCGCGCGAATCGCGCGGGTGACGGAACGAAGTTGCAGCGTCGTATGGCTGGAACCCCCGAAATGCCCGAAATCAATCAGGGGCGGCGCGTCCGTGATATTGGACGCCAAATCGAAAACAAGATACGAGCCGCGTTCAAACGACGGGGCTTTCGCCTCGGTGTTCAAAGCGACGATCGCGCCCAGGATTCCGACGAAAAGCAGAGAGGCTCCTCCCGCAAAAATGACCAACGCGGCTAGGGCACCGAGCAATGAAGTGAAGAAATTTTTCATGCAATTCCCGCAGACCGTAGCTGCAATGCCCAGCGCAGCCAGTCGAAACGCAACATCGGGCTGGTGCGTTATCTGCTGGGAGACGGCCGAAATGGGTCGACTGTAACCACAGTGTCACACCAGCGCCAACGAACAGGTTGCGTCTTGGGCGGGTCGCCTAAATTCTCCCGCCATGAGCGAGCAAAAAGAACTCCTTACCACCAACCGCAAGGCCCTCACGATCAACCTCGATGAGCCGCGTTACGGCACGTTTGCGGAGATCGGGGCCGGGCAGGAAGTCGCGCGCGTCTTCTTTCAGGCCGGCGGTGCGTCGGGCACGATCGCCAAGACCATCTCTGCTTACGACATGACGTTCAGCGACGCCATCTACGGGAAGGCGCCCCGCTACGTTTCCCGGGAGCGGCTTGGGCTCATGCTGGACCACGAGTATCAACTCCTGATCGAGCGTCTCGCCGGCCAACGGGGCGATCGCACCACCTTCTTCGTCTTCGCCGATACGGTCGCGGCCCGCAATTTCAAGGGCACCAATGAAGCGCATGGCTGGATGGGCATCCGCTTTCAAATCACCCCGGGCGGCCCTTACAGCGACGTCGTGCTCCATGTGCGGATGTGGGACAAGGAAAACGTCCTCCAGCAACAAGCCCTCGGCATCATCGGGGTAAACCTGATTTACGGCGCGCTTTATTACCACGCCGACCCACGCAAGCTCGTCGAATCGCTGCTCGATAATCTCTCCGCCGATCGGATCGAAGTCGATATGCTCAAGTTGAGCGGTCCCGCGTTTCGAGACGTCGATAACCGCCTCATGTCCCTCCTGCTGGTTCAATTTGGTCTCACCCATGCCGTCATGTTCGGCCCGGATCGCGACGTGCTCCAACCCTCCGAGGTGCTGCGCAACAAGCCGATTCTCGTCGAACGCGGCTCTTTCCGCCCGGTCACCCTCGTCAATGTCGATATGCTCAACTGCGCCACGGCGCAGTTTGTCCAAGAACCCTTGGTGAAGGGCAAAGAGGTCGTTGTGGTGATGGAGATCACGATGAACAACCTGCTGGCAGCGGGTGAAATCGATGCGCAGGACTTTCTCGCCCGCGTCGATCTGCTCGGCGACATCGGTTTCACCGTGTTGATTTCAAATTACTCCGAGTATTACCGCCTCACTACATACTTTCGGCGTTACACCAAGGAGATGATCGGCGTAGCGATGGGCATCAACAACCTCGTCGAAATCTTCAACGAAAAGTATTACGAAAATCTCGAAGGCGGAATTCTCGAGTCCTTCGGCCGGCTCTTCCGCAATGCCGTTAAGCTCTACATCTACCCGATGCGCCAGGAGGGTCTCGATCTTTACAGCGGCTCAGGGCAAATCCCGAGCGGCCCAGTCGGACGTCCGACTCATCACGCCTTCGCCTCCGCGGTGCTCATCAACGCCAAGAACGTCCAGATCGCCGGGCACCTGCGCAACCTCTACGCCCACTTGCTTGAGGCCCACTACATAGACTGCATTGTCGGTTTCGATCCCACGATCCTGCATATCTTCTCCCGCGATGTGCTTCGGCGAATCAAGGAAGGCGATCCGACGTGGGAGCGGATGGTTCCCGACATCGTCGTCGAAGCGATTAAGAAGCGGGGCCTTTTCGGCTGTAACCAATCGGTCGGCGCCGCCTGAGCGCCGGATCTGATAGTTGCCGTTTCCCTCGGGTTCGAAGTGGCGGCGATCGCGGAGGGAGCGATCGTTTCTCCCTATTGAAACCCTGTCGCCCGCTGCGACGGTCGAATCCTATTTGGAGATGGCGCTCGGCCGGGGTGACGTCGGTCCAAGGCGGGTTTGCGTGAAAGATTTCGCGTCTTTTCGCGTGTTTTGCAGCCGAAAAAGCTACTAGCCTCGGCGTTCCATTCATGCGCTTCCACAAATACCACGCCCTCGGCAACGACTACATTGTCCTCGATCCCCGCGATTTCCCCTCGTGGCAGGCCGCTCCGACGATCGAGCAGATTCGGGTCATCTGTCATCGTAATTTCGGCGTCGGCTCCGACGGCATTCTCTGGGGACCGCTTCCCTCAGCACAGAGCGAATTTGGTCTGCGGATCTTCAATCCAGACGGCTCAGAAGCGGAAAAATCCGGTAACGGCCTTCGCATCTTCTCCCGCTTTCTCTGGGATCAAAAGCTCGTCACGAAAACGGCGTTCACGGTGGAAACCCCTGGCGGTCATGTTCAGGTGGTCATCAGGGAAAACGGTCAACTCCTCACGATCGCGATGGGATCGGTCAGCTTCGACAGTGCGAAAATTCCCGTCGCTCTGGCCGGCGCGACCCGCGAAGTGATCAATGAGAAAGTCACCATCCTCGACCGGGAGTTCACCTTCTGCGCGGCGACGATCGGCAACCCCCACTGCGTCATCCCCCTGCCCGCGGTGACGCCCGAGTTGGCTCACACTTACGGTCCGCACCTCGAAAAACACCCGCTCTTCCCCCGCAAGACCAACGTCCAATTCCTCCAGGTCATCGACCGCGCAAATATCCGCATCGAAATCTGGGAGCGCGGCGCCGGATATACACTCGCGTCGGGTAGCAGCAGCAGCGCCAGCGCGGCGGTCGCTTATCGGCTCGGGTTGGTGGATCGCGACGTGACCGTGCACATGCCCGGGGGCACAATCGGAATCGAGATCGGCGACGGTTTTTCGATCATGATGACCGGCACCGTGAACAAAGTGGCCGAGGGCACCATGCACCCGGAACTGTTCGCGGTGAAGGTCTGATTTCTCCCGCCGCGATCACAAAATAGCCGGTGCTTTCGGCACCGGCCCGGTTCCTTCCGAGGAACTGAACTTCGCCCCGATCAATACTTCACCGAACAGCCGTAGGGTTTGGTCATGCTGGGCTCGATGGCTTTGCCGGCCTTCAACGCCGCGAGTGCACCCGTCACGTAGTTCGTTGCCCGCTTGATGTCGTCTTTGTCCGTCGAGCGGATGCTATCGATCGCGCCATCGTAAACGAGCACACCGTCCTTGTTTATAACGAACATATGCGGTGTGGTTTTGGCGCCATAAAGTTTGCCGACTTTGCCGTCTTGATCTCGGAGATACGCCGCCTGCGCTCCGCCCACCTCCTTCGACCATTTCGCCGCCTGAGCTGGTGAGAAATCACCTTGCGCGCCTTTTTTGCCAGAGTTGATCAGTAACCAAATGACGCCGTCAGCGGCGGCCGCCTTCTGGAGCGACGGAAGATTACCGCTCTCGTAATGTTTCTCCACGAACGGGCACTCCGGATTTACCCACTCGAGCACAACTGTCTTCCCCTTGAAATCGGCCAACCCGTGCGTCTTCCCCGTGATGTCAGTCAAGGTGAACGCAGGCGCGGTTTGGCCGATTTTGGCGAGGGCTTGCAGAGGCAGAAGGCAGAACGCGACGGCCAAACCCGACGCGGCAAAAAAACGATAGGGAGTTGTTTTCATGATGGATCCGACCCTAGAGTGAACGCCCGGTTGACCGGCGCGCCAGCCCAACCCCTTGGAAATCCCCAGTCTCGTTTTCAATCGCGGCCGCCTGGTTCCCACGACCTTGCGAAATTCTTTGCCGACTCGGCGGCGGGTCGCATCGTCCCACCTGTGATTGGTTGGATCGCTGACTTTCTCCGCTTGGCTTGGAGCCTCCTTGATTGGAACACCCGCAAAACTCTGTGGCCGCGGCGCGGGCGGGGCGGGCGCGCTCCTTGCCAGGACCCAAGCGATTCCGGCCAAAAGAGTGTCAGTAGCGTGGCCACCCACACGCCGGACGCATGCTGGCCAGGGGCTGGTTGGACCGCGGTGCCAGATCCCGTGAAGCGCGACACTCCGCTCGTGGGAGCACGCACCCTCGCCCCTGCCGAGTATCGGGTTTTTTCGAGCGGAGGCCGCCCCCAGCATGTCTGGTTTTGGCACCTCTTCGACGGGCGCCCCACCACCTTCGCCGATCCTTACAACCTTGTTGAGCTGTTTGGCTTGGCCTGGCGCTACGGATTCCGCCGCGACGGCGATCAACTCTTCGTCCGCGTTTCAAGCAACCGCCCGTGGGCGGAATTCACCGCCGAGCCGTTCCTCGCCGAGACGTTCTCCCGACTCCAACCCCTCGGCCTCTAAATCAGCGTTCCTCCCTCGTCATGCCTTTTGCCACCACTCGTCGCGAACGCGTCGCCCTCGCCGTCATCGGGTTGATCATTATTCTCGGTTTGCTCGGACTGTCGGTGCTGTAGAATTTTGCTGCGATTTCCCCTCCACTTTCTCCTCGCCCCTCTGCACTTCGCTGCATCTCTTCCCCATTTCCACGCGTATGATTCTTCAGCTTCATGCCATTGCTGTTGTCCTTAGGTCATTCCCAATTCTTCGCGTGCTCCGCGGAACCGCGTGATCGTGGCCGCCTGCCGCACCCAAACCCCATGAGTGAATCCGGGCCAACCGAGCAACCCGACGAGCGCCACGCGGTCGATGCGCTGCTGCTCAAGCGGGTGGCCGCAGGTGACCGCGCCGCTTTTTCCGAGCTCTACGACCGCTTCTCAAAACCGCTGTATTCGACGGCGGTCAGGATTTTGACCGACACCGCCGAAGCTCAGGATGTTGTACACGACGCCTTCGTTTCTCTTTGGGACAAGGCCAACACCTACGAGTCCTCAAGGGGTACTGCGTTTTCCTGGGCCCTCACCCTCACCCGTAACCGCGCCATCGACCGTCTTCGCTCTCGCCGTCGGCGCGCCGAGTTGCTCGAAAACTCCGCCCCGTCCGACCTCGGACTCGACGAAAACTCCTCCGGTCCTTCCGCCGACGATTCAGCCGATACCTCCGACCAAGCCGCCGCCGTCCGGGCCGCCGTCGAGAGTTTGCCGCCCGATCAACAGAGCGCCCTGAAACTCGCTTTCTTCGGTGGTCTTACACAGGAAGAGATCGCCGCCCGCCTGAGCACTCCGCTCGGCACCATCAAAGCCCGGATTCGTCGTGGCCTGCTTAAACTTCGCGAGCGACTCGCTGCCCGCCAATGATCGCCGAACGCCAAGAAGAACTCGCCGCGCTCGGCGCCGTCGACCTCCTTTCACCGGCCGAACAAGCCGAGTTGGCCGCCGCCGCCGCGGCTGATCCCGCTTTCGCTGTTCTGGTGGCATCCTGCCGCTCGACGGCGGCCGAACTTGCGCACTCCTCGCCTCCCGTTGTTCCGCCCACGCACCTCAAAACCCGCATCCTCGCCAGTCTCTCGACTCAAACGACTCCGGCGACAGCGCGCCCGGCCCCGGGAATTGTGATACCGTTTGCCTCATGGATTGGGCTAGCCGCCGCTGCGTGCTTCGCCTTGGCCGCCGCCTATTTTGGCCAAGCCTTCGTTACTGAGCGTGCTGCAGTTGCGGCGCTCCGCGACCAGCAAACGCTCGCCGATCTTGCTCTGCGCGGGGCGACCAATCAGCTCGAAGCTGAACGCCTGATCAGTCGTCGGGAACTCGCCGCCGCCTCGGCGAAAGCTGCCGAATCCTCAGGCTTGGTTGCAGCACTCGAGTCGCGGCTTGCCGAAGCCTCGCTCTCCGCCGCTGACTCCGCCCGGCAGCTCGTTGTTTCCCGGGAGCAGATTGCCTCCGCCCGCCGGGAGCTCACCGCCCGCGATCAACGCGTGAGTGATCTTACCCGCCAACTCGCCGCGCAAGGCACCCTCGCCGACTACAAGATCGCGACCCTCGCCTCGCTCCTCGGCAATAGCCCGCAGGCCCTGGCCGTTGCGGTCTGGAATCCCGCCAACCAAGAGGGCGTGCTCACGGTTCAGAAGCTTCCGGCGCTTGCCGCCGATAAGGATTACCAGCTTTGGGTCGTCGATCCCCAGTATCCGATCCCGGTCGATGGCGGGGTGTTTCGGGTCGATCCAGCCACGGGTGAAGCTCGCCTGAATTTTAGGCCTAATCTCCCGGTCAAGACCGTCGCGAAATTTGCCGTCAGCTTGGAGCGTAAAGGCGGCGTGCCGAAGGCCGAAGGCCCGATGGTGCTGATCGGTCCTTAACGTAGCGCGGGCATTTTGCCTGTGTTGTCGTTTTCCATTCTTGGCTCTGATTCATCGGAGGGGTTTGGCTCACTTCATCGCGAGGTAAGCCGCACTTGAAACTTGCTCCACCCGCGCACGCGGGAAACGCTTTCTCCTCTATGGTCATTAAACCCAAAGTCCGTGGCTTCGTTTGCATCACCGCCCACCCCGCCGGTTGTGCGGCGCACGTCCAAGAGTGGATCGCCCACGTCAAATCCCAGCCTGCGCTCACCCACGGCCCGAAGAAGGTCCTCGTGCTCGGCGCCTCCACCGGATATGGCCTCGCGTCCCGCGTGACTGCCGCTTTCGGCGCCGGTGCCGCCACGCTTGGCGTCTTCTTCGAGCGTCCTTCCGAAGAGGACCGCCCGGCCAGCCCCGGCTGGTATAACACTATCGCTTTTACTCAAGCAGCCCGCGACGCCGGCCTCTACGCGAAGAACCTCAACGGCGACGCTTTTTCCGCCGACATCAAACGCCAGACCCTCGATCTCATCCGCGCCGATCTTGGCCAGGTCGATCTCGTCGTCTACTCCCTCGCCTCGCCCCGCCGCACTCATCCGACCACCGGTGCCGTCCACAAGTCCGTCCTCAAGCCGGTTGGCCAATCTTATACCAATCAGACGGTCGATACCGACAAGGGAATCGTCAGCACCGTTACGATTGAGCCCGCCAATGACCAAGAGATCGCCGATACGACCGCGGTAATGGGCGGCGAAGATTGGGAGATGTGGATGCAGGCCCTCTCCGAAGCCAAGCTCCTTGCCCCCGGCGCGCAATCCGTGGCCTATTCCTACATCGGCCCCGAAGTCACTTGGGCGATCTACAAAAACGGCACAATCGGCCTCGCCAAAAACGACCTCGAACGCGCCGCCCGCAGCATCGATTCCTTGCTCAAGCTCCAGCACTCCGGCGGTCGCGCCTGTATTGCCGTCAACAAGGCTTTGGTCACCCAAGCCAGCTCCGCCATTCCCGTCGTCCCGCTCTACATCGCCATTCTCTACAAGATCATGAAGGCAAAGGGCACGCACGAGGGCTGCATCGAACAGATGGCCCGCCTCTTCGCCACGCAGCTCTATGCGCCCACCGGCCCGCAATTCGACGCCGGCGGACGCATTCGCGTCGACGACTGGGAAATGCGCGAAGAGGTCCAAGCCGTGGTCAAAGAAATCTGGCCCAAGGTCACCACCGAGAATCTCACCGAACTCACCGACATCGCCGGCTACCGCAGCGAGTTCATGAAGCTTTTCGGTTTCGGCCTACCCGGAATCAATTACGACGCCGACGCCGAGCCGCACGTCCCGATGATTTGATTTCAGCCAAGGGCGGCGCTCGCGGCGACCAAGGCTCGTACCGGTCAGCGGGAACAAGCTCGGAGTCGGTGATGAATCAGCGACGATCCCACGCGCGCGCAGCGGCCAGCTCCGCTCAATCGAGAAATACCCGCAGGGCGACGTACTACCTCTGAGATCGGTCCACAAAAAGTGCCTGCGGTGGCAGGACCGCCGCGGGCCAGAAGCATCAAACGGCGCTGATTACTTCTTTGGTGCGTAAGGGCGAGCCGACTTGCGTGCCTCATCCGGCCCCGGCGCAAACTGGTTCCGCTGAAGGTGAGGTGCCCCGCCGCCTACTTCCGCTCCGGCGCAACCGGTGCACCGCCGAGCGCGACGGATTTGTCGTTTGCCGCGGTTGCAACGTGGCCGGGCGGCAATGCCTGCACGACCGCGTTCAACACCGCCCGCGCGGCTGTCGTGTTTCCGTCTCTGACCAACTGCTCGGCGGCCACGAGCGCGGCGTGGGCGGCGGGGACCCGCAGGGCTGCGGGACCACTGACCAAAATAGTTTGCAGTGTCTTGGCCGCGGCGGGCGTCGCGATCATCCCCAGCGAAGCGATCGCGGCCTCGGCCGCGCCCCGCTTTGGATCAAGCGCCAGTTTCTGCAAGGCGGGCACGGCCGCGGTGTCGCGGCGCACGCCCAATGAGTTCACCGCGCCGGCTAAATAGCGGCCTTCGAGCGTGGGCAGAGCCGTACGCACGGCCTCGCCGGCCGAGGGATCCTTGATGCCTTCAAGTCCGCTGCGGGCATAGTCTGCGAGATGCTCCTTGCCCAGAAGGGCGGCCAGAGCCGGAACCGACGCGGGCCCGCCGAAATCACCGAGTTCCTGACACGCCCGCGCCTTTTCCCGGAGCCCGGCGTCGGACGCGAGCACGGCGAGGGCGGCGGTTTCGACGGGACTAGGTGGAGAAGTCGGCGCGGTGGCACAGCCGGCCAGCACCGACACGACGACGACTGGAAGCAGAGAGCGGATAACGTTCATGGGATAATCTCGGACTTGGGTTCAGGCGTGCCAAGGGGAGCGGCGCGCGCGGCTGCACATGCGGTTGGCGTCGGCATCGTTCACAAACGTCTCGGTGGCGGGATCGAACTCCACTTTTCGACCAAGCCGCCAACCGATCGACGCCGCGTGGGAAATGATGTGACCCCGGCGCGTGATGTCGGCATTGCCGGCCGGTTTCGCGCGGGATTTTACGCAATTGAGAAAGTCGCGAACGTGCTTGGTCGGATCCGTGCCGGGCATTGTCGCCGGCGCTCCGCCTTCCAGAAGTTTTGGCGACGATACCGCAACCTTGCCGGTGTCGGCGGCCTCGATCCAACCCTCGTCGCCCTCGAAGCGAACCGGACACGTGCCGGGTGCGACCCAATTGCCTTCACCTTTGAATCCGGAAAGGCGCATGACGAGTTTCGTGCCGTTTGCATAGCGGCCGTAGATGGTTTGCCCGTCGGCCTCATAGGCGACCGGCGTCGTGTCGTCCGCGTTGGCCGCCCACTGGCAGAGATCGACCGTGTGCGCGCCCCACTCTGGCAGGGCGGCCCCGCCGTGGAAATCATAGTAGCCGCGCCAACGCCCGTTCACGTAGTCCTTGTTAAACGGCCGCCACGGTGCCGGGCCGAGCCAACGATCCCAGTCGACCACGTCCCGGGCCGGCTCCGGTTGCTCCGGCAACCATTTGAAACTCTCTTCCAATGGCAAAATTCCCGCGTGGACCGTGTGGATTTTGCCGAGCCGTCCACTCCGGGCGAGTTCCGCCGCAAAGCGGAAATTATCGACGTTGCGCCGCTGCGTGCCGGCTTGGAAAACCCGGCCGTAGCGGTTGATCGCGTCGGCCAGTTCCTGGCTTTCGCGCACCGTCATGCTGCACGGTTTCTCGCAATAAATGTCCTTGCCCGCCTTCGCCGCGAGGATGCTCAACACCGCATGCCACCGATCTCCGGTGGCAATCACGACCGCGTCGATGTCGGGGCGGGCGAGCACCTCATACATATCGCGGGTCTTGACGCAGTCTTGGTTGCCGTGATGCCGGTTGGCCATGACGCGAACGACTTCGCGCCGCGTCTCCTGCACGTCCGCGATCATCACGAACTGCACCTCGGGTTGACCGAAAAACGCTTTCAAGACCTCGCGGCCCCGCGGGCCGAGACCGATGCCGCCCACCACGATCCGATTGCTGGGCGCCACGGTGCCATCGCGGCCAAGCGCCGAAGCCGGAATGAACGTGGGTACGCCCAAAACCACTGCCGTTGTTTTCAAAAACTGCCGTCGGGTAAATTTCATAAAAAAAGCAAAAGCGATCAGACGAGGGGTGCGGGGAAAGTGTCTCAACGAGCGGACGCGAACTGGGGTCGATGACTAACCGGGCGAGATTTTCAGGAAAGCGAAAACTTTGAGCAAGGCGCGGGTGGTGATTCGTGCCAGCGCCCAGTCTCAGCTGAATAAAAAGCCACTCCGAGCCGAAAGCTGCGCATCGTTTGGAAGCCACGCCACCATGCGATCGCGCGCTGTGACCGCTCGGCCCACGCGTCAGACACTACCGCTGTGATCGATCGCTTCAGCCGCCACCCGTCGTCGCAGTTGTCCGCAGGCTGCGTCGATGTCCGGCCCGCGCGAACGCCGATGGTGCGCCACCAATCTCTGCCCGTGGAGGATCGAAGCAAACGCATCCGACGTCGCGTCGTCCGAAGGTTCGTAGCTCCGGCCCAGCAGACTCAGGCCCGTCGGATTGTAGCGCAGCAGGTTCACGTGCATCCGCCGTTTCCCGAGCACCCCCGCCAGCGCGTGCGCGTGCTCCGGCGTGTCGTTTACTCCCCGCAGCAGACAATACTGGATCGTCACCGGCCGCCCGCGGCTGGCTTGAAAACGGTCGGCCGCCGCGAGGATCTCCGCGATCGCAAATCGCCGTCCCATCGGGAGCAAGCGGGCCCGCGTCGCGTCGTCGGGCGCATGTAGCGACACCGCGAGGTGCACGTTGAGACCCGTCGCCGTGAGCGACTCAATCCCCGGCACAATCCCCACGGTGGAAACCGTAATCTGCCGCCAGCCCAGCGCGCCGAGCCGGTTGTCCGCGATGCGGTCGATCGCCGTGAGCACCGCGTCGAGATTGAGCATCGGCTCGCCCATGCCCATAAAAACCAGCGTGCGCAGCGTACGCCCGCCGGCGAGGGCCTCGCGTCGTAACGCCAGAAACTGCTCCACGATTTCGCCGGCCGATAAGTTGCGCTCGAACCCGGTTTTCGTCGTCGCGCAGAAATCGCAACCCATCGCGCAGCCCACCTGTGAAGAGATACAGCCCGCCGCGCGATCCGCGTGGTAGTCGGGCATCAACACCGATTCGACCGTGCGCCCGTCGTGCAACCGCAGCAGTAACTTCGTCGTGCCGTCGCTCGCCACCTGCCGGACCGCAAGTGAGCTCGTCGCCGGCACTCCAGTGGGCAAAGCCAACGCCGTCTCAATCCGCTCCGTCAAACCGCCGGGCAACGTCAATCCTGTCGCCGCGCCCACCTCGCCACCGGTTGCAAAAAAAGCCCGCAAAATCCGCGCTGCATGGGACGGCTTGTAACCCCAAGCGACGAAACGGGACTCTAATTCTGCGCGACTAAAATGGGCGAGCGTGGCGTTCAGGCCACGGAGTCACGCAGGCTGTCTTGCGGTTGCAAGCGCGGGCGATGCAACAGTTGCAGCGCAGCGCACCTGACATCCACCGTGCTGCGCCGTAGTTTGATCTCCCCGGCATCAATTCGTTTCACCATGGCACTCTTAAATTTCCCCTGCAGACTTTTCGCCGCGCTCGTCGCCGCACTCAATCTGGCAACGCTCGCCATCGCGGCGGAAGTTCCGTTCTTCACCGACAACGGCTACGGCAATCCCGTCAGTTCCCTCCAACACCCCGCGGCCGAGCATTACCAAGGCGTGACCTACGTCGCTTACCAGGGTCCGCACGAGGATCCCTACGTGGCTGCCTACAATCACGCCACGGGCAAGTGGACCGGCCCCGTCCAAGCCGGCGTGAACCCAATGGGAAAATCACCGGACCAGATCGACCCCAGCGAACTCGACAACCACGGCAAGCCCGCGCTCGTCATCGATCGCAAGGGCTACATTCACCTCGCTTACGGCTCGCATGGCGGCGATCCCAAATTTGGAAAAAATCCGCTTGGCGAATTCTTCATGGGGACAAAGGGCAAGATGACCCACGTCGTCTCGCAAAAGCCCGGTGACATCTCCGCTTGGCGCGTCGTCGACAACCTTCCGCCGTTCGGCACTTACAACCAGTGGGTCAAACTTCCGAGCGGTGACCTGTATTTGTTCTATCGCCACGGCGGCCATCGCAGCGACTGGGTTTATCAAAAATCCACCGACGACGGCCTGACGTTTTCCGCGCCCGTCTCCGTCCTCAAACACAAGGTCAGCTCCGCTTCGCCTGCGATCAACGACTCCTGGTATGCGTGGTTCGAGCCCGGCCTCGGCGAAACCATCACCGCCTCCTACGTCTATCACCCGTGCGCGAATCCGAAGCACAACGCCCACCGGCAAAACGTCTATTTCATGCAGATGAATGCTCGCGATGGTAACTGGACGAACGCGCAGGGCGAACGCCTCACGCTGCCGGTCACCAAAGAGTCCGCCGATCGGTTCACCCTCATCGAAGCAACCGGCACCGTGCGGTCGACTCACGGCACGTGCCACGTCGACGCCAACGGCCACCCCCATGTCGCTTTCCCGGTGGGCCGCGACATCCGCTACTATCGTTGGGACGGCAAAGCCTGGCAAAAGCCCGTGAGCGTCGGCGCCGGCCATGGTCGCGTGGGCGACGGCGACTTCATCGTCGATTCCCCGCTCTCCGTGCGAATGATTCTCTCTACTGAGCACGACGGCGCCAACGAGATCGGCTGGTGGAACACCGAGGACGGCGGCCTCACTTGGACCAAGGGCAACATTCTCATCTCCTCAAAGGTGCTCTCTTTCGGCACAACGGCGATCGTGCGAAACGCGCACCCGGACGCCGTGATGCTGCTCGGCTCACGCGACGCGACGGAACCGCACTTGTATCGCCGAATGTTTCTGGTCGGCGCCCGCGGCCCGCTCGGCCGCCCCGCCGCCGAGGCCAGTCAGCTGGGTGACCGGCTCGAAGCAATCAATTCCCTCCCGCCGCCGAACCGGGCCAAAGCCGAAGCCAAGAAGAAGAAAAAACTCGGCCTCGACGACGAAGATCCCTGAGACGCCCGCCGCACCTCGCTTTCCCGGCTCCTCATTTCGACCCCAACCGCTTTTGCACCGATGAAGATTATCCTAGCCTGCCTCGCTCTCGCCGCCTCCCTCGCCGTCGCGTCCGCTGCGCCGCCCAACATCGTTTTCATTATGACCGACCAGCACTCGGCCGACGCGTTGAGTTGCCGGATAGGCGACCGCTACTTGAAGACGCCCGCGCTCGACCGACTCGCCGCCCGCGGCACGTTTTTCTCGCGCGCCTATACTCCCAACCCGCTCTGCATGCCCGCGCGCAACTCGATCTTCACCGGTCGCTATCCGCACGAGACCGGGATCACCGACAACACCAAGACCACGCTCGATGCCGCCGAGTTCGTCACGATGGGCAACCACTTCCGCCAAGCCGGCTACCGGACCGCCTACTTCGGCAAATGGCATCTCGCCTACGACGAGGGTGCAACCAAGTCACACGGCTTTGAAACGCTCGAAACCGGCCACATCGACGCCGAGAACGCCGTGCTCGCCACGAAATTTCTTGGGAAGAAACACGACAAGCCGTTCCTCCTCGTCGTCAGCTTTCTCAATCCGCACAACGTCTGCGAACTCGCGCGCGGCCAAGAACTGAACAACGGCCCGATCGGCGAACCGCCGGCGACAGCCGCAAAACTCCCGCCCGCGCCGGCCAATCTCGCGCCGCCCCGCGACGAGCCCGACACCATGACCCGCATCCGCGCCGGCTATCACGCCAATCCCCAGTTTCCGGTCGGCAATTTCAACCCGAAGATGTGGCAGGCCCTCCGCTGGGGTTACTACCGGCTCATCGAAAAGGTCGACGCCGAGATCGGCAAAGTCCTCGACGCGCTCCAAGCCGCCGGCCTCGAGGAAAACACGCTCATCGTCTTCACCGCTGACCACGGTGAGTGCGCCGGGGCGCATGGCTTCAACCAAAAGACGGTATTCCTCGAGGAGGCGGCCCGCGTGCCGTTCATCATCAGCGTCCCGGGTCAGCGCACCGGCCGCGTGTCGGAGAATTTCACCAACACCGGAACCGACATTCTGCCGACGATGCTCGACTTTGCCGGCCGCGCCCGGCCCGCGAAACTTTCCGGGGCCAGCCTCCGCCCCATCGCGTTGGGCCAGTCCGTCGCTGCATGGCGCGACGATGTCGTCGTGCAGAACAACATGTCTCAAACCCACGCCGTCGACGGCAACGTGCCAACGACTGAAGGCCGCATGATCCGCACCGACCGCTACAAATACTGCGTTTATGTCCACGGCCGGAGCCGTGAATCGCTCGTCGATCTCGAAAAGGATCCCGGCGAGACGATCAACCTCGCCCGCGATCCCGCCCACCGCGAAACGCTCCTCGCCATGCGCGAGCGGCTGCGAAAATGGGGCGAGGCCAACCGTGATCCCCTGGTCGCCGCAATGCTCGCCGACGACGTGAAGCCGCGTGAATTCGCCGTCATGAAGACTCCGAAAAATCCGGGCCGATCCGAAGCGCTCTCGAAGCAAAAAAAGCAGCCGGCGAAGCACTAGACTTAGCCGCCATGAAACTTCTTCCGCTGGTCGCTTGCTTCATCGCGCTGGGTGGCGTGGCCCTCGGCGCCGCGGATTCTCTCAAGCCCAACATCATCGTCATCCTCGCCGATGACTTCGGCTGGGGTTCCTCCACGCCCTACGGCGCCAAGGGCCTGAACACGCCGAACCTTGATCGCCTCGCACGCGAGGGCCGACGTTTCACCCACGCCTACGCTCCTAGCTCCGTCTGCTCGCCCTCGCGCTACGGCTTGCTGACCGGCCGCTATTACTGGCGCACCTCGATCAAGGACGGCGAAGTCCTCATGCCGACTGCGCCGCTCCACATTGAGCCGACCCGGCTCACGCTCGCCTCGCTCTGCAAAGCCCACGGCTACCGCACCGGCGCATTCGGCAAGTGGCACCTCGGTTTGCAGACCGGCGTTGCGGCGACGGATTGGAACCAACCGCTGCAACCCGGCCCACGCGCCGTCGGCTTCGATTATTTTTTTGGCCTCGGCGGCAACCCCAGCAACGGCCCGCATGCGTTCATCGAAAATGAAAACATCGTCGGCCGGATCCCCGGCGAAAAAGTCGTCGTCGCCAGCGCGGGCGCGAAGGGCACGACGACCGGCATTCGCGCCCCGCGGGTCGTCGACCGCATCATGGAAACTCTCACCGCGAAGGCGACCGGTTGGCTCGAGGCCAATCACGCGGCCCCGTTCTTCCTCTATTTCGCGCCCAACGCCGTGCACGGCCCCATCGCGCCGAATGCGCGGTTCACCGGCAGCCTCTACGGCAGCTACGGCGACTTCATCCAAGAGCTCGACTGGAACGTCGGCCACGTGCTCGCGACCCTTGACCGCCTCAAGCTCGCCGAGAACACCCTCGTGATTTTCACCAGCGACAACGGCGGCATCGTCGACGCCGGAAACGGCAACACCGGCCAAGCGATGGAGGCCGGTCTTGCGATCAACGGGCCTCTGCGCGGCGGTAAGCACACGGAATACGAAGGAGGTTTCCGCGAGCCGTTTCTCGTGCGCTGGCCGGGCCGTGTGCCCGCCAACACCGTGAGCGACCAGGTCATCGCGTTGCCCGACGTGCTCGCCACGGTCGCCGCCGCGCTGAACGCGCCGCTGCCAAAAGGCGCCGCCGAAGACAGTTTCAACATCCTCCGCGCCTTCACCGAGCCCACGCCCGGCGCCCCCGTGCGCGATCACTTTATCATGCAAGCCGCCGACGGCACCTACGCCCTGAGCCTCGGCGATTGGAAGCTCATCGAGCGCGTCGGTGCGCCGAAATTCGAACTGCGCCCCTCAACCAAGACCGGCAAGAAAACCCACGTGGGACCGAAGCACGACGAGCTCTTCAACCTTCGGGACGATCCCTCCGAGATGAATGACCTCTCCGCTAACCACGCCGACCAAGTCGCAAACATGAAACGATTCCTCGCCGAAGCGCGCGACCGCGGCTTCACGCGGCCTGACGCAAACTAAACCAACCTCACATGAAAACTGTCATCCAATGGCTGGTTTGGTCGGCGCTGGCGTTCTTCGCCGGCGGTGCGGCCTCGGTTTCATCCGCCGCCGAGCGCAGGCCCAACGTCCTCATCATCGTCGCCGACGATCTCGGCTACGGTGAATTGGGCAGCCAGGGCTTTACCTCGGAAATCCCCACGCCTCACCTCGACAGCATTGCGCGGAACGGCGTGCGCTTTACGAGCGGTTACGTCAGCGGTCCCTATTGCAGCCCGACGCGCGCCGGCCTTTTGACCGGCCGTTACCAGCAGCGCTTCGGTCACGAGCTCAACCCCAGCACCGCCCAACGCACGCCACCCAATGTCGGTCTGCCGGTTTCTGAAAAGACCCTCGGCGACCGCTTCAAAGCCGCCGGCTACAAGACCGGCTGGATCGGAAAATCGCACCTCGGCTACGCCCCGCAGTTTCATCCGCTCAAGCGCGGGTTTGATGAGTTCTTCGGATTTCTCGGCGGCATGCACGACTTCCTCGACGCCGACGCTGATCCCGCCAACCCCATTCTCCGCGGCACCGAGCGGATCACCTCGATCGATTATCTCACCGACGCCCTCGGTCGCGAGGCCTCCGCGTTTATCGACAAACACAAGGCCTCGCCGTGGCTCTGCTACCTCGCCTTCAACGCCGTCCACGCTCCGCTCCAGGCGACGGAAAAATACCTCGACCGCTTTGCGCACATCGCGGACCCGAAGCGTCGTGCCTACGCTGCGCTCCAATCCGCGATGGACGATGCGGTCGGCGTCGTTCTCGCCAAACTGCGCGAACACGGCCTCGAGCGCGACACCCTCGTCGTTTTCTTCAGCGACAACGGCGGACCTACCCCGAGCACCACCTCGGGCAACGGCCCGCTCCGCGGCTTCAAATCGCAGACGTGGGAGGGCGGCATTCGCGTGCCCTTTATGATGCAATGGCCGGGCACCATTCCCGCCGGCAAGGTGGATGACCGTCCGGTCATTCAGCTCGATGTGCTGCCGACCGCACTCGCCGCCGCCGGAATCAAGGCCAAGCCCGAGTGGAAGCTCGACGGGGTCAACTTGCTCCCGTTTCTCACCGGGAAAAACTCCGCCGCGCCTCATGAGGTGCTCTATTGGCGTTTTGGTCCGCAGCTCGCGTTGCGCATGGGTGACTGGAAAATCCTCAAAGCCCCCGGCGCCGGGGTGAGCGCCGAGAATCCACGCGACGGCCAGGCCAGCACCGTCGGTGTTCACCTTTACAATGTGCGCGAGGACCTTGGCGAGAAGGTGGACCTTGCGGCCACCCATCCGGAGAAGCTTCGCGAACTCGTCGCCGCATGGGAGCGAATTAATCGCGAGATGATCGATCCGCTCTGGCGGGACGGCGCCGCCGAGCGGGGCACCGCCAACAAGGCCGGAAAGAAAGCGTCCCCGGAGTAGCCGGCTTTCAAACCTGTCCGTCGTTTCGCTCCGGCGACTTCAAGGCGAGGGTCGCCCGATTTTCAAATTTTTCACGACCAGGTGGCTGCGCACCGTGCGGATCGCAAACCAGCCGGCGGTGAGGGGCGCCGGATCGGTAAACGAAAAAATCAACTCCCCGTCCCGATAAAACTCCGCCCGTCCGTCCCGCGCCACGAGCCGGATGCGGTAGGTGCGATTGGGCTCCAAGAGGAACTTCGGCTCGCTCAAATCATGCTCCGGCAAAAGCGGCCGGTTCGCCGTGCCGTCGTAGCGGCGGAAGCGCGTCGTCGAGTTGTTGTTCCCGCCGTAGCCGACGTAGTAGGTCAGCAGCGAATCGTAGTCCGGAAACTTGCCCGTGCGCGCCTGCCCCGCCGCAAACGGAGCCGCCGCCGAGCGCGGATCTTGCGCCATCCAAAAACAATTCAAGTCCGACAGTCGATCCGTCTTGCCGCCCGCCATCACGAGCGTCGCCTCGTAGGAGATTTCCACTGGCGCGACTAACCGCTCCGACCACCACGCGGTGCAACCGCCCGTGTCTTGAATCACCAACTCGCCCGCCCGTTGGGTCGCCGTGCCCGGGGCAACCTGCTCGATCTTCCATTCTGCCCGAGGTGGGGCGGCGTGGAGCACAGCCCCAACTATCGCCAGCACGCACCCAATTCCGCGTCGAAGTGTCATCACCGGAGCGCAGCACAATCTCCGCCATCAATCGAGACTGCGATTTCCGATCCTCTGAAAAATTGCACTCAACCCGCTGCAGCCCGAATCGTCGGGCCTTCGACCCAGCGTCCCCGCACCATAATCTCGCGCGGGTCGTCGGGTTGCCCCAGCTCGCCGCGTTGAATTTGGGCAATGATTGTTTCGGCTGCCACTTCGCCTTGTAACTCCAGTCGAAGGTCCAACCCCGCACAGGCTCGTTTTCGCTCACTCCAACTGAGATTGAAGAACGCGGTATCCTGCGGCACGCGCCGACCGGCCTTTTGCAACCAAGCCACCGCCTCGTCTTCGTGCCCGACGACCACGTCCGGCCGATGCTCGGCCTGCCAGCGCTTGAACGCGGTTTCGTTTAAATCCTCCGCGATCAAAATCGGCACGTTTCCGATGCGCTCCGTGTGCCGTTGATAGGAGGCAAACGCCGCCGACCATTTATGGCGGATCCGGCGATCTTTGAAGCGGGCGACAAACAGCCCGACCCGCCGATAACCCCGTTCCGCCAAGCGATCCAGCGCGTCGGTCATCGTGCCGAAATGGTCCAGACATACGGTGTTCAACGTCGGATTCGGCTGGCCGTAGTCGATTTCGAGCGCGGCAAACTCGGCGATTGGAAAATCCGTCAACAAACCCGTCGGCTCCGAAAACAGGAAGATCACTCCTTGCACCCCGCGCGCCCGCAGCACCCGTCCATAGCCCGCGGCGTCCAGACCATCCTGACCATAGCTAAACTCATCCAGCTTGAATCGCAGTTCCTTGGCCCGGGCCACCGCTCCGGCGATACAGCGCCGCTGGGCTGGCAGCAGCATAGGCTGAGCCGCCGAGGGCACGTGGATCACGGCTAAATTTCCCAAAAAATTTGAGGTCCGCCCCGCCCGCAAATGCGACATCAGCTTTCCCACGAGCTCATTGCGACGGTAGCCCAGTTTGGCCGCCGCCGCCTCAATTTTGGCCCGCACTTCTGCCCGCACCGCCGGGTGTGCCGACAACGCCCGCGAAACCGTCGAAGTCGAAACGCCGCATACCTCGGCCAAGGAACTGAGGGAAACATTTGCCATCGTCATGCAACGCTTGCATCACACCGCACCTGACACGAGCGAAAACCTGTTTCAATCGTTGTTTGTCTAAGGCAGCACTCCGCTGCTCCTTCGCTCAACCCCGAGCCCACCACCGAATATGTACCATCGTCCCCTCACCTCCTGCCGCCCGCGCTTGAGCGCCGCTGCCGCTGCGTTCCTGTTTGCCTCCCAGCTCGTCGCCCAGACTACGCCGGTCCAACCAAGTCCTAGCACCCCGCGCGTGCCGGCCCCCGAAGAAGTGGTCGTGCTCTCCCCCTTCTCTGTCGCGTCCGACGCCGACCGCGGGTATCAGGCGCTCAACACCCTTTCCGGCACCCGTCTCAACTCCAAACTCGAAGACCTCGGCGCCTCCATCACGGTCGTCACGAAGCAGCAGATGCTCGATACCGCCGTCCTCGATATCAACGACGTCTTCCGTTACGAAGCCAGCACCGAGGGCACGGATAATTTCACCACCTTTAACCGCAACCGCTCCGGCGGCGTCAACGATCAGGTGCAGTCCAATCCCCAACAGTCCAACCGTATCCGCGGCATCAGCACCGCCGGCCAGAGCGCTGGCGGCGCCAACACCGCCTTCGGTAATTTCCGGAGCAACAACTCCATCCCGTTCGACCTTTATAATGTCGCGGCCATCGAGATTTCCCGTGGCCCCAATTCCAACCTCTTCGGCCTCGGTGCCGCTTCCGGCTCCGTCAACGTCGTCCCCACCCAAGCGAATCCGGACCGCGTGACCGCCAGCGCCACCCTGCGGGTAGATGACCTCGGCGGCCACCGCGAGAGTCTCAACTTCAACCAACCCATCATTCGCGGCAAACTCGCTCTCCGCGTTGCCGCCGTGCAGGAAAGCAAAGGCTTCACCCGCCAGCCCGCCTCCGAGCGGATTCATCGCGAATTCGGCACGATTCTCGCCCGTCCGTTTAAGAACACCCAAATCCGCCTCACCGCGGAGGCCTACAACAATGAGTATCGCCGTCCCAACTCGATCACGCCCCGCGATACCACCACCGAGTGGAAAGCCCAGGGCAGCCCGACCTGGGATCCTACCACCCGAGTTGTGACCTTTGCAAACGGCACTAAGACCGCCGCTATTACCAACGACGCGCTGCTGCCCTTTGGGCTCATCGGCGGCTACAACGGCATCTACAACCGCCCCGGCGTTTATATCGACAACAGCAGCATTCAAAATTTCACGGTCCAGCGCACCAGCAACCCCGTCACCACCGCCAATCCCACGAATCCGTTTACGGGCGGCAACAGCACGCTGCGCTACCTCCAGAGCGGCACCACGATCCAACGCAACCGCGATATCCTGGGGCCGACTGGTCTGCCTCTGTATCTGCTTCCCGGGACCAACGACAAATCCATCTACGATTGGTCTTCGATCAACGTCGTCGCCCCGAACAATGGTGCCGACAAAGCTGAAACCTACAGCGCCGAAATCGAGCAGGTTGTCCTCAACACCCGGAGCCACTTGGTCGCCGTCAAAGCCGGCGCGTTCTACCAAAAATATGAGAGAAACGAGAACGGCGCGATCGATAACCTCGAATCCGTCATCTACGTCGACGTGAACGAAAAAAATCTCGATGGTAGTCCCAACCCCTATTTTAAGCGCCCTTATATTCAGGCCACTTCGCCCAGCAGCGTTCGCCGTCCCCAGACCATCGACATCCAATCGGCCGACATCGCTTACCAATTTACGCCGAACAATCTTCCCCGTTGGCTCTCGTGGATCGGCCAGCAGCGCTTCGGTTCACACGCTGAAGTCGATCGCGGTGACAGCACCGGGTTTCAGTCCGCCCAGCGGGTGACCTCGAATCACCCATGGATCACGCCGACCAACCGCATTAACACTCAGGGCATCGCCCAGCGCTACCTCCTCGGCGACAATAATGGTCAAAACGTAGACTACGGCCCCTCATTCCTCAAAAATCTCGATGGTACCTATCCGCTTACCTGGTTCGACAACCGTAACGGCGTGTGGGTCAAGGAGCCGGTTACCGTCACGACCCAGCTGAACAACGGCCAAGGCGCCCGTCAGCGCACCGAAACGCGCACGGTCAATGCCACCGCCCAGAGCTTCTTCTTCAACGACCGACTTGTCACCACCGTCGGCTTCCGCCGCGACCGTCAGCGTTCCCGCACCAGCGCCGGCGCCTTCGTGAACCCCGCGACCGGTCTCGCCGATCTTTCCAACACCAATATTTTTGGCCCCGCCCAAGGATTCGTCTCGCCCTCCGGCACGGTTATCAACCTTCCCGGCTGGGTCGAACAAGACGGCGACACCAAGACTTACGGTGCCGTGCTCAAGGCCACCAAATGGCTTAACTTCCATTTCAACAAGTCGGACAGCTTTGCTCCCCAAGTCGTCCGCCAATCGGTCGGCCTCGGCAACGTTCCTAATCCCCGCGGCTTCGCCACCGAATGGGGCGTCAGCGTCTCGGCTCTCCAAGGAAAACTCAATGTCCGCATCAACCGTTTCCAGACGAAGGAACTCAACTCCCGCGGCAGTGAAGTCGGAACGCTCGGCAATCGCTACCTCGACATGGAGGGCCGCCCCGACGGTTCGAACAATATTCAGCAGGCGTCGTTCCGCTTCTTTACCACCAACATCGCCCGCGGTCGCTTGATCGCTTCGGGTATCCCCAATCCCACCGACGCCCAGATCTTCCCCGTCGTCGCATCGCTGATGGCGCCCTACGGGGCCGACAAGGCCAAGAACGAAGAGTGGCTCACTCGCCTCATCTTCTCCGGCCCCAGCCAGCCACAGACCGTCGGCACCACCGACGTTTCATCCAAGGGCTACGAACTCGAGGCCACCTACAACCCCACGCGCAACTGGCGCATGAAATTCACCGGCTCGCAGACCCAAGCCCAAGACGACCGTGTGTCGCCCGAGATTTATGATTGGTGGCAATCGCGTCTCCCGGTCTGGACCACCCTCCGCAGCGACATCAACCCAGGCGATGGCCAAGGTCCGACCTGGTGGACCTCGCTGCCGCCGAACACCACGCAGACGCCGCAGAACCGCTGGATCGGCGAACAGTTCGGCCCCTACTGGGCCGCCGCCACCAACGCCGGCCGCCCTCGTTCCCAGATCCGCGAGTTCCGCGCCACCGGCCTCACCAACTACGATTTCACCTCCGGCCGTCTGAAGGATTTCAACATCGGCGGCGCGTTCCGCTGGGAGAGCAAAGCCTCCATCGGCTTCGGTGCGGCGGCGCCCGAGACCAGCGGGCCTTACCAGGGCACCGTTCTGTTCCTCGACAACAACAAGCCCTATTGGGACAAGGCCCGTTACTATTTCGATGTTTCGGCCGGCTATAAATTCAAGCTCTGGGGCGACAAGATCCGCGCCAAGGCCCAGCTCAACATTCGCGACATCCTCGAGGACGGCCGCCTTCAAGCCGTCGGCGTCAACCCCGATGGCAAGCCCTTCGCTTACCGGATCATCAACCCACGTCAGTTCATTTTCAGCATGACGTTCGATCTCTGACCGGGCAGTTAACTTTTCTGCCTTCACCACCGAAGCGCGTCCTCTCCCGGCGCGCTTCGTCCTTTTTAACCCCCCTTCCACAAAATGAATCGTCGCGATTTCCTCATCACCTCGGCCACTGCCACCACCGCCCTCGCCCTCGGCGCCCGCGCCGCCTCGCCTGCGCTCCCCGGTTCCGCCAACGACCTCCTGCGCGACATCATCCGCGCCAACGACGCCCAAATCCCGGCCCTTCTCGCCCGTCAGGAACGCACGCCCGGCCACCGTTGGATCGGCGGTCTCACCAATTCCCACGGTCTCGCCACCGTCGCCGACACCAACGGCTTCGTCGCCGCCTTGGCCTGCGCGGCCTGTGCGCCCGGCTCACGTTACTACAACGATGCCGCCCTTGCCGCTCCCATGCTCGCGGCCATTGCCTACATGCTTTCCGCGCAGCACGCCGACGGCACCGTCGATTACTACGCGACCAACTTCCACTCGACCCCCGATCTCGCGTTCATCCTCGAAGGCTCGTGTCCCGCCTATCAACTCCTGCGCGGCAACACCTCGCCGGCCTTTGCACCCGTAGCGGCCGAGCTCGCCAAGTTTATCAAGCGCGGCGGTGAGGCTCTCATCGTTGGCGGCGTCCATACCCCCAACCACCGCTGGGTCGTTTGCGCGGCGCTCGCCTGGGTGAATTCCCTTTTCCCCGATGCCCGCTACGTCGCCCGAGCCGATCAGTGGCTGGCGGAGACCATCGACCTCGATCCCGACGGCCAATACACCGAAAAATCCACCACCGTTTACTCGCCGATCGTCAACCAGGCGCTGATCAACGTGGCCCGCCTGCTCAACCGCCCCGCGCTCCTCGAGCCGGTCCGCCGCAACCTCGAGATGACGCTCTACTACGTGCATCCCGATGGCGAAGTCGTCACCGAAGCGTCGCGACGCCAGGATCGTCACACTCGCGGCAGTATGGCGCGCTATTATCTCTCCTATCGCACCCTCGCGCTCCATGACGGCAACGGGCGCTTCGCCGCCATGGCCCGTCAGATCGAACGCAACGCCCGCACCCAGATCGGCGAACTCGCCGCCTTCCTTACCGAGCCCGCCCTCCTCCGCGACCTCCCTCCCGACGCCCCGTTGCCCACCGATTACGCGAAACACTTCGCTTACTCCAATCTCGCCCGCATCCGTCGCGGCGCCCGCAGCGGCACCATCCTCGCCAACAACACCACCATTTTTTCTTTCCGACACGGTGCCGCCGCCCTCGAGGCCGTGCGTTTCGCAAGCGCCTTTTTCGGCAAAGGCCAGTTCAACGCCGACCTGCTCGAAGTCCGTGACGGCCGCTACGTCCTGCGCCAAAAACTCGAAGGCCCCTACTTCCAACCACTCACCGCCGCTCAAATCGCCACCGGCGACCACACCAAGATGGCGCCCAACGGTACCCTCGCCAACGACAGCCGCGCGGCCCGCGCCCGCAGCGAAGTCCAAGCGCAGGAGTCCGTCGTCACCGTCACCGAGACCGGCGGTAAATTCTCGTTGGAAATCTCCGTCGGCGGCACCGACCACGTGCCGGTTTCCATCGAACTCGCCTTCCGCGCCGGCGGTAAACTCACCGGTGTCGAACCGATCTCCGGCGCGACCGATGCCTTCCTCCTGAAATCCGGTACCGGCCGATACACGAACGGCGCAGACGTGATTGAATTCGGTCCCGGCCGCGTTGAACACAACTACACCCAAGTCCGCGGCGCGCTTCCGAAATGGGACGGCCTCAGCGTCTATCTCACCGGCCTCACGCCCTTCAAAACCACCCTCACCATCGGTTAATCATGAAGTCACTGCTCCTCGCCACCCTCGCCTGTTGCTTGGCCGTTCCCGCATTCTCCGCCGCGCCGACCGCGGCGCGCGCCCCCCTGCGCGAATATGATGTCCTCCGCGCCTTCCCGCCCGGCCGACTCGCGGCGCTCAGCGCCGGCGATATCCCCGACGCCAAAGGATTCACGGGGAACAACCGCGCCCACGGCCGCTGGATTGAGTCCGGCCCCCAGCGCGGCAGTTGCCGGGGCGTCATCGCCGCCGTCGTTGCCGGTGACCTCGTGGCCGCTGACAACGCGTGGCGCGGGATCGACACCGCGTTCGCCCATCAGCGCGCAGACGGCGGCTTCATCGCCAACCCGCAGGCCAACGGCAAAGCGTCCACCGCCTTCAACGCCAACGTCGAGACCGCCTACTTCTTTCTGCAAGAACTTGGCCGCGCCCTGCTCGTGATCCGCCAGTCGCCGCACGAGGCCCACTTCAAAGATCGTATCGCCGCGCTCATGCCCAAGCTCCGCCGCGCGGCCGATTACATCAACAGCGGTTACGACACGATTATCCCCAAGGTCGGCCACTCGGTGAACCGCGTCATCATTGCCGCCAAAGCGTTCGGCACCTGCGGCGTCGTGCTCGGCGACGAAAAGCTTATTGCCCGTTCGCGCCAGCTCATCGCGCACGCGATCACGCTGCGCGACAAGGAGGGTGTCTTCATCGAAAACGGCGGCCGCGACTCCAGCTACAACGTGGTCTCGATTCTCTTCGGTTCCACCCTCGCGCTCCACGTGGCGCTGCCCGAATTCGAGGCGGTGTTGCCCGCCGCTGTCGCATGGCAACTCACCCGGATCCTCCCGACCGGCGAAGTGGACGTAAAAGGCAATACCCGCACCGGTGTCGGCAAGGAAGCCAACGCCTTTGGCACGGCCAAAACGGTGAACTACAAAGAAGTCATTTTCGCGCTCACGCTTTACGGGGTGATTCATCGGGACCAAGCCGCCTTGGCCTCTGCCGAACGTGTCTTCGCCTATTCCGAGCGCACCGGCCAGACCGCCAAATGAGCCTGCGCATCGTTGTTCTGCTGCTGGTCTGTCTGAGCGCCTACGCGGCGGTGCCGCCCAACATCATCTACATCCTCGCCGACGATCTCGGGATTGGGGACGTCTCCGCCTACAACCCCAAGAGTGCATGGAAGACGCCGCACCTCGACCGCCTCGCCCGCGAGGGCATGCGCTTCGATGCCGCCCATTCCGCCTCGGCGCTGTGCACCCCGAGCCGTTACGCGCTTCTCACCGGTCGCTATGCCTGGCGCGGAAAACTCAAGCAGGGCGTGCTCCAAGGTTACCACCCCGCGCTCATCGAGCCCGGCCGCGTCACCGTCGCCGCCTTTCTCCAAAAACACGGCTACACCACCGCCGTCTTCGGCAAGTGGCACCTCGGGCTCGATTGGGTCCGCAACGGCCCGGCCCTTGAAAACGTAGATTTCTCCCGGCCGTTTGCCGCCGGCCCGATTACCCGCGGCTTTGATCGTTTTTTCGGGATCAGCGCCTCCCTCGATATGCCGCCCTACGTCTGGCTCGACCAGGACCGCGCCACCTCAGTTCCCACCGCGACCATTGCCGACAGCCCCGTCCCCAAGCTCTGGCGCGGCGGTCCCATCGGCGCGGATTTCAAAATGGAAGAGGTCCAGCCGCGTCTGATCGAAAAGTCCGTTTCCTTCATCGCCGAGCGCGCCGCCGCCAACGACGGCAAGCCGTTCTTCATCTACCTTCCCCTTGCCTCACCGCACACCCCTATTTTACCGAGCGACGAGTTCGTGGGAAAAACCGCCACCTCTTACGGTGACTTTGTCGTCCATATGGACGCCGACGTTGGCCGCATTCTCGCGGCCCTCGAAACTCACGGCCTCGCCAAAAACACGCTCGTGATTTTTACCTCCGATAACGGCTTCGCCCCCGCCGCCGACGTCCCGGCGCACGCCCGCATCCCTCACGACCCGAGCGCCGGCTACCGCGGCTTCAAGTCCGATCTGTTCGAGGGCGGGCACCGCGTGCCGTTTATCGCCCACTGGCCGGGCACCATTCCTGCCGGCACAACCACGAACGCCCTCGTCGGGCAACTCGACCTCTTCGCCACCTGCGCCGATCTCGTCGGAGCAGCCCTCCCCGCCGGCGCGGCCGAGGACAGCGTGAGTTTCCTGCCCCTGCTGCGCGACGCAAAGCCCACCTCCAAATCTCGCACCAGCCTCATCAGCCACTCCGCCGAGGGCCGCTTTGCGATCCAATCGGACCAATGGAAACTGCTTCTTTGGCCCGGCTCCGGGGGCTGGAGTTCGCCCACCCCGGCGCCGAGCGTTTGGCTGAAAACCCACGCCACGGATCTCGCCACCTTGCCGGCGTTTCAACTCTACGATCTCAGCGCCGACCCGTCGGAGAAAAACAACCTAGCCGCCGCCCACCCCGAAATCGTCCGCCGCCTCGGCCTTCAACTCAGAACGATCATCGAACGCGACGGCGCTGCTTCCCCGCCTTGGCCGCAGCTCGCTTGGTTTCGTGACTTTGTGCCTTGAGCCGGCGCCGCATCATCGCCGGACGTAGGCCCCAGCCACGTTGTTAGTAATTACGCCAAGCCTTCAGTGTGCTTGTTTCGGCGCGTAATGTGCGCGCCCAGCAAGCACCACACACCCGAGGCACGCCTGCACATCGCCACAGTTCAGCGAAAGAAAAACGCTCGACCGCTTTCGTATTCGCTGGCGGGGTTGAGGTAAGGTCACTCGCCCTAGAAAAATCCCCCTCATGAAAACCATCCGTCTCGTCCTTGCCCTCGCGCTCGTCCTCGGCGCCGCACTCCATGCTGCACCCGCCAAAATCAAGGTCCTCATTCTTGACGGCCAAAACAATCATCAGTGGGCCGTCACCTCGCCCATGTTGAAACAAATTCTGGAGCAAACCGGGCGCTTTACCGTCGACGTTTCCACCTCGCCGGCCGCCAAACCAAAGCCACCGGGTCTCCCGAAGAACGCCACGCCCGAGCAGAAGGCCGCTCAACCCGAAAAACTGAAAGCTCACTCCGCCGCCCTCGCGGCTTATGAGACTACAGCCGCCGCGCAGTGGGCAGCTTGGCGCCCCAAGTTTGCCGATTACGCTGCGGTGGTCAGCAACTACAACGGCGAGACTTGGCCCGCCGAGGTGCGCACCGCATTTGAAGCCTATGTTCGCAATGGCGGCGGCTTCGTCTCCTACCATGCCGCCGATAACGCCTTTCCGGAGTGGCCCGAATACAATGTCATGATCGGCGTCGGCGGCTGGGGCGGACGCAACGAAAAATCCGGTCCCTACCTGCGCCTGCGCACGCAAGGTTGGATCAAGGATATGACGGCCGGGCCCGGCGGTGGCCACGGTCCCCAGCATGAGTTCCTCGTCGAGGCTCGCGCCGATCATCCGATCGTGCGAGGTTTGCCCGCGAAATGGCTGCATGCCCAAGACGAACTCTACCACGGCCTGCGCGGTCCCGCCGAGAACGTCTCCGTGATTGCCTCAGCGATGTCTGACCGAACCAAGGAGCATGAGCCGATGCTCATGGTGATTCCCTACGGCAAGGGTCGCGTCTTTCACACCACGCTCGGCCATGGGGTCGAGGCGGTAAACGGACTCGGCTTTCAGGTTACCTTCGCCCGTGGGGTTGAGTGGGTTGCCTCCGGCGACGTGACTCTGCCTGAGCCCAAAGCTGGCGAGCTGACGGCCGAACGCGCCGCCGTCCGGCCGGTGAAGTCACCGTAAGGTACGTTTGAATCGACTGTATTCCCGGCCACGAGCGCGCTTGCGCGCAATGCATGAATTGGCGATCCCGCGTGTTATTGCCCGCCAGCGGGCTTCTACCCAGCACTTCACGCCTTCGCCGTCGCCAGCGTGAAAAAGAAAGTCGAGCCCGAGCCCAGCTTGCTCTCGACCCGCACCTCGCCGCCGTGCGCCTGCACGACGTGCTTGACGATCGAGAGCCCTAGGCCCGTGCCGCCTTGTTCACGCGACCTCGCCTTGTCCGCGCGATAGAATCGCTCGAAAATCCGGGCGCATGCTTCGTCAGAAATGCCCGGGCCATCGTCACAGACCGCCACCTCGATCCGACCCGTCTCCAAAACTCTGGCCGACACCGTCACCCGACCTTCGAGTCGTCCATACTTCACTGCATTCTCGATGAGGTTTGAAAGGACTTGGCGTAACCGATCCGGATCCGCGTCGGCGATGAGGGGGGCCGCGACGAGATTCTCAACCACGACGCCCCGCAAACTCGCCCGTGACTTCAGATCGGAAATCACCTCGCTCACCCCGGCCCGCACCGAGACCGGCTGCAGGTTCAGCCGCATGTTGCCGGAATCCAGCGTGGAAAGCATAAGCAAATCATCGATCAGCAGCGTCAACCGGTTGGCGTGTTTCTCAATGATCTGGAGAAACCGTGTCAGCGCCGCCTCATCTTCTTTGCCGCCGTCAAGCAAGGTTTCCGTGGCGCTCTTGATCAGCGAGAGCGGCGTCCGCAGCTCGTGACTCACATTCGCGACGAACTCTTGGCGCACCGACTCCAACTGGCGCAATTGGGTGAGGTCGTGAAAAACCAGAATCGCCCCGTCCCGCCCGCCGGCCTCGTCGCGCAAGGCAAGGGCGTTGACCTGGAGAAACTTTGAGTTCTCCACCGCTTCAAGCCTCAGTTCGTGGCCAAGAATCTCGGGTTCACGGTCCAGCCGGGTAGCGAGAGCCGCGACTTCATGATGCCGCGTCGCCTCGAGAATGGTGCGCCCGATTGCCGGTGAGGGGAAACCGAACAGTTCGCCCGCCGCGCGATTCGCGAGACGGATCCGGCCGCCCGCATCGATCACGATCAATCCTTCGATCATCCGGTCAAAGAGCGCGACGGTTCGCTCGGTCTGAGCCCGCAGCTCGATTTCCCGGTGCGTACGTTGTTCGTCGATCTCCCGAAGATGGGCGGCCTCGGTTCTTTGCCGCCGCGCCCGTTCGGCCGTCCACGCCGCGGCGAACCCGACCGCGAGGAACAAAAGGAAAACGAGCAGGAAATTCATGGTCACCGGAGGAGTTCGGGCCTGAGCAGCACCGCATCTGCACCGGCTGATTTGGGGCACCCGTCTTCGCTGCCGGCGGGGCTCAGTCTGACGAGAAGCGTCCTCACTCGTCGGCTAGGCAGCGATAACCTACACCGCGCACCGTTTCCAGGAAACGGGCGGTGTCGCCTAGTTTTTCCCGCAGTCGACGCATGTGGGTGTCGACCGTGCGGCTGTCGATCGGGTTGTCGTAGCCCCACACATCTTGCAGGAGGCGGTCACGCGATTGCACGCGACCGCGTCGGCGCAGCAGAATTTCGAGCAGTTTGAACTCTGTCGCGGTCAAAACCAACGGCGCGCCGCCCAAGGTGACATGATGCCGCGGCACATCGATTTCTAGATTGCCGAGCCTGAGCGTGGTCCCGGCGTCGTCCTTCGTCTGCGCCCGAGCCAGCAGTTTTTTGATCCGAAGGACCAGTTCACGGGGGCTAAAGGGTTTGGTGACGTAATCGTCGGCACCCAACTCGAGCCCGAGCACACGATCCATCTCCGCGGCGCGCGCGGTGAGCATCAGCACGGGAATGCCGGCAGTGGCGGCGTCTCGGCGCAAGATTTTGCACACCTCAAGGCCATCGACCTCGGGCAACATCAAATCGAGCACGATCAGCGCCGGATGTTCGTCCCGGGCGATGGTCAGGGCGCGGGTGCCGTCTTTGGCGAAAAGCGGGACAAAACCCGATTCGCGCAACTTGAACCCCAGCACCTCAAGGGCATCGGGTTCGTCATCAACGAGCAGGATTTTCGGTTTCATTAGAGTCATTGGCTTTGACGCCGGTATGGCGGATGTCTTTCGCCTCGTAGAGATAGACGACCTCTTCGGCGATGTTGGCGGCGTGGTCTGCGATGCGTTCGATGGCCTTGGAGATCACCATCAAGTTGAGGCAGCGGCCAATATTTGACGGACGCTCGACCATGTAGCTCGAAAGTTCGCGGTGGAGTTGGCGGTTGAGGTTGTCGACGTCCTTGTCGCGGGGAACGACCGCGCGGGCTTTCTCCGGGTCGCGATTGATAAACGCGGTGATGGCTTCGCGCAGCATCTCGTTGGCCATCGTCGCCATGCGCGGCAGGTCGACGTAGGGCTTGAGTTGGGGCTCGGTTCCGAGGTCGATCGCGCGACGGGTGATGGTGACCGCCTCGTCGCCCACGCGCTCGAGATTCTGCGAGACTTTCATCGCGACGGTGATGAGCCGGAGCTCGGTGGCGAGCGGGGCCTTCGTGAGGAGATGGATGGCGATGTCGTCGATCTCCACCTCGTATTGATCTAGGATGTTGTCGTCTTCCTGCACCTGCCGGGCGAGCGCGTCGTCGCGGTCCACGAGGGCACGCATCGCTCGGGCGACGGCGGACTCGGCGTGGCTGGCCATCGCAAGGAGGCTCTCTTTAAGCCGGTTCATTTCTTCGGAATAATGGGTCATGGGCAACGGGAGACGGAACTAAGGATAGGCGCGCAGGGCCAACTCAACCAAATCGGCCCGAGACGTAAGCCTCAGTCTGGGGGTTCGAAGGCTTCGTGAAGATGTTCCGGGTGTCGGCGTATTCGATAAGTTTACCGATGTAGAAGAAGGCAGTCTTGTCGGAGCACCGCGCAGCCTGCTGCATGTTGTGG
>SXGQ01310025.1_pt1 | contig 50268 bp, 46 predicted proteins | sample 3178371 | NCBI WGS metagenome assembly SXGQ01 (sample SAMN11356859, study PRJNA531348) | freshwater metagenome | isolation source: freshwater sample F1-20 | place: China: Fuxian Lake, Yuxi | collected 2017-12-25 | reverse complement strand
GATGCGAGCGCAGGCCTGCATGGCGATCACCGCCTCGGGGACGAGAGGCATGTAAATCACCACTCGGTCACCCCGACGAATGCCCCTCGCCTTCAGCGCATTGGCGAATCGACACACCTCGGTATGCAATTGCCGATAAGTCAGACGCCGAACATCGCCCGGCTCACCTTCGAAAACAATCGCAGTTCGATTCGCATTCTCGGCGAGATGTACATCGAGACAGTTGAACGACACATTGAGCTCGCCATCGGCGAACCATCGATAGTTGGGCGCTGTAGAGTCATCGAGCGTCTGTGTGAAAGGCTTGCGCCAAGTGATCTCCGATCGCGCAAGATCGCTCCAATAGCCGATGGGGTCAGACTCGGCTCGCCGATGCATGGCGGCGAGGTCTTGATCCCCAATGCGCGCCTCGCGCGCAAATTGCGGATTGGCGGGAAAGACTCTTGCCTCGTGCAGTACCGACTCAATGTTGTTCTGGCTCATCGATCAACCCTGAAGATCAGTAACGGACAGGATACTCCGGACCCAAACCCTTGAATCGCTTGTGCAGCCAAAGATATTGCGCGGGTAGGCGTCGAATCTCGGCCTCGATCAATTCGTGATGGCGGAGTGTGTCGGACACGCTGTCGGGACCGGGGAAGTTTTCGAGTGCCGGCCCGATACGCACGACGTAACCCTCCTCGCCCGGTAAACGCTCGACGAAATAAGGCAGCACGGCTGCACCGGTCAGTCGCGCGAGCCGAGACGTCGCGGTATTCGTCGCAACCGGGATACCGAAAAACGGCACCATCTCCGCGCCTTTGGCTCTAAATGCCTGATCGGGTGCGTACCACACCGCTCCACCCGCCTTCAGCACACGCACCATGGCGCGAATGTCATCGCTCGCGATCATGCTGGCAGCGACTGCACCTCGATACTTTCTAAAAAACTCGCTGAGTAGCGGATCACTGGACGGTTTATAAACAGCGTGGACTTTACGCGCAGCGGTGATGAAGCGTGCGCCGATCTCGAGCGTGGTGAAATGCGCCGCCAGCAATATTACGCCTCGACCCGATGCGACCAGCCGATCGAACTCATCGAGACCTTCAAAGCGAACAAGAGAGAGTAAGTGCTCACGCGGCATGAACCACGCCAGCGCCGTCTCGGGTAACGAGATGCCCGCCTCACAAAAATGACGCTCCAAAAGACGCTGACGCTGCGCGTGGGGCATCTCCGGGAAACACAACTCGATGTTGCGGCGCACGACTTTTTTCTGAGGCAAGGGAAGTCGTCTGGCGAACTCGCCGAGTCGTCTGCCGAATCGTAGCGACGCGGGATAGTCGCGACGCGCGAGTGACTTGAGCATCCACAACGCCGCCCACATCGGCCAACGCTGAGGAAAATAAAAACGCCAATTCATACAGTCATCACCCGACCGTGATGCCAGCCAACGCGGCAAGTCGCTCACCCTGCTTGCGCAACGTCGGTCCGAAGTTCTGTCGATCGAAGAATGCACTCAAGGAATCGAGATCGGGCGCTCGCGGACGCAGGGCGTTTTGATCGACCTCGATGGGCATGTCGCGGACGATCTCCGTAAGACGGCGAGCCAGGAACGCATCATCGCGATGACGCTCGAGTTTCTCGGGCAACTTGGCCGCACCGCGAATCGGAAGCCGGGCAACGGCATCCAGATTGTCGTACAGCTCTTCGAGCGACACAAAATCGCGAAGCAGCGCAGCGGCCGTCTTGGGGCCCACGCCCGGCACACCGCGGATGTTGTCGACGGCATCGCCCGTCAAGGCGAGGTAATCGGCATATCGTTCGGGCACAACACCGAAATGCGCCTCGATTTGATCGTAGGTGAGCCGCTGATTCTCTGTGTAATTCCAATAGATGTCGCCTTCACGGATGAGTTGTGCGAGATCTTTATCCCGCGTCACCACCGTCGCAGGCATACCGGCTGCGCGAAAACGCGCATGCAAGGTACCGATGATGTCATCGGCCTCATACTCGCCACTACCGAAGTGCGCGACACCCAGATGCCGACAAAACTCCCTGCAGCGTTCGAACTGTAACTTGAGATCCGGGGGAGCCGGCTCGCGGTTCGCCTTATATGACGGATCGATTCGATTGCGAAACGATGTGGCGAGGCTTTCGTCAAATGCTACGGCAAGGTAGCGAGGCTTGGCGCGCTCCACGAGGTCGCCGAGAAATCGGGCGAATCCGAATAGCGCATGAACCGGATTACCCTCTTGATCCACCATGTCGGGAGGTAGGGAGTAATACGCACGAAAGACGTACACCGAAGCGTCGACGAGATAGAGCACGCTTCATTGTACCGACCGCGACGCCACCGGGACGCCTTATAAGGCCGTCAGGCCATCAGGTGCTTGATTCGCCCGTGCAACGGACTGCTGCGCGGGAAATGCGCCAGCAGATACTCCATTTGATCGAAGAGTACGCGACGACCTTTCAAAAAAATGTATTCCGCATAGGTTGGCGTAAACGGCACGGCCAGCAGCTGCATCTTGGCCTGCTCAGGGGTTCGCCAAGCCTTGTAGTTGTTGCAACGGCGACAAGCGGTCACGACGTTGGTCCAGACGTCACGGCCACCCTGGCTAAAGGGACGCACGTGATCACGCGAGAGGTCTCGGGTCGAGAACCGGTCCCCGCAGTACAAACACAGGAAGGCGTCGCGCCTGAACAGTGTCTGATTATTGAGGGGAGGAACGTAGTCGTTGCGCAGATGGCCCGGGTTACCACTCTGCCCGACCGTCGCGATGATCGAATTAACCTCAAGGACGGTACGTCGACCCGTCAGGGCATTGGTTCCGCCGAACAGCCGGAACAGGGGCGTACCGCAGGTGTAGGCGATTTGCTCCTGGTGATAGAGCCGAGCGGCTTCGCGATAGTCGATCCATTCGAGGGGCATGCCGGCGACATCGGTTCGCAGCACATGCTGGTGCAGCGATACCCCTTCCGCAGGGCGCGCAACGATACCGAACTCTTCGTGGTCCAAACTCGACATCTCCGATGTAATTTACGGTAGTTTTGTTACAACATTCAACGGTTCCGAACTCGCCGTCGGTCGACGGGTCCTAATTGCACTCACGATGAAACTCGCGCTATCCATTTTCCCTTGGCTCTTGGCGGCCCTCTTCAGCTCCGCCAGCCTATCGGCGCAAACGTCGAGCCCGATCCTCGAGCCCGCGGGCGACTCCATTCCCCGTGAGGGGGGCGCCCCCACCGAGAACGTCGCAGACGAAATCGAAGAGGTCACGATCATCGGCGAAGCCGCCGGCCCTGGGCTCTGGAAGGTTCGCAACGGCGAAAACACCTTGTACCTGCTCGGCACCCTGAGCCCGCTCCCGAAGAAGTTGCAGTGGCGCTCGCGAGAAGTCGAAAACGTCCTGTCGCGCGCCAAACAGGTCATTCCCGCGCGCAGTGACGTCGACGCAGACATCGGACCGATCAAGGCCGTCCAGCTCTACATGCAATACCGAAAGCTGCGCGGAAACGAGGATAAGCAGTCGCTCGAGGAGGTGCTCCCGCCCGACGTGTTCGGACGTTTCGAAGCGTTACGTCAGAAATATGCGCCACGCGAGCGCGACATGCTCAAACACCGCCCCCTGATCGCAGCCGGAGAGCTTTGGCGTGAGGCCCTCTCCCGTAGCGGACTGACCGGTCGTAACGATGTCAGCCGGCAAGTCGAGAAGCTCGCCAAGTCGCGCAAAGTCCCCATCGTCGTACCCACCATCGTCATCGATGATCCCAAGGGCGCGTTAGCGGAAGTGGGCAAAATCTCGAGAGAAGCAGAGCTTGCCTGTATCCGCTCGACGCTCTCGCGGATGGAAAGCGACTTGGACGCTGCGCGGCGCAAAGCCGAAGCTTGGTCGGTGGGTGATATCGACCGACTGCGCTCACCGAGTGCCTCGGAGCAGCGCGAGGCGTGCTGGTCGGCCCTTCAGCAAAGTCCAAAAATCGCTGGGATCCGTCAGCAGTTCGAGGATGGATGGTTTCGTCTCGCAGTCGAAGCGGTGGAGAACCACGACGTGGCACTGGCGGTCGTCCCCATCGACGAGCTGTTTGGGCGTAATGGCGTGATCGCGCGCATGACCGCGCGCGGATACAGCGTCGACGAACCCTGACTCACCCTCGGCGTATACCGCCCACCGCCTTCGCCGACGACCCAGCGACTCTAGAGCGCGATCGAGTCGAGATAAGCGCGAAGCTCCGCCAAAACTTGGCGGGTTTCGGTTGAGATTCGGACGGACTTTTCACGCCGGTCATCCCGCTGACCCACCTCGATGACGAGCAGATTGAGTCGATGGAGACGATGGATGAGCTTGCGGCAGGCGCGATCTCCCCCTAACCCGTTCAAGCGCAGCACCATGACCAGCTCGGAAATCGACACCGATTCATGCTGGGCCGCGAGCACCAACGCCGGGATGAGATGAAGGTGGCGCACAAGCGGTTCGGGCTTTGATTGACTGGCCCGAGCCGATCTACTCAAAGAGTCCACTGATGGAAGCTCCGACGATTTGTTGTTTTTTTAATCCAGACCCTTCCTAAACGGGTCGTTTTATAAGTTTTCGAACCTTAACCGACTCTAGAACTCTTGTGCGGCAAACTAGACCAAATTTACTAGTCGTTATTAATCGCCTTTTTTGGGTATTTTTTGTACAAATGCGACGAAGCGGCCATCCCCGTATTCTATGATCCGCGCCAATGAAAACCTTTCTCACATGCCGTGTCCGTCGTCGTGCTACTCCGCTCGTGGTTCTGCTCGCGATCGGTTTGAGCGGGTTAGAAACAGGGGCCCAGACTCCGCCGGCCCTCGCCGCATCCCCCTGCAGCGTTGCCTTGAATGTCGGTCGTCTGATCGACCCCGAGCGTGGCGCCGTGTTGCGCAATCAGATCATCCGTATCGCAGGGGATCGCATCTCAGGCGTGTCCCCGGCCGGTGACGCTGCGGTTCAAGGCTGCCCGCAGGTCCTCGACCTCTCGCGCTCGACGGTGCTTCCCGGCCTGATCGACACCCATACCCACCTCACCTCGGACCCGACGATCCTGCGTTACGAGCGTCTCGGTCTCTCGATTCCTCGTCTCGCACTGATCGGTGCCGCCCATGCGCGTCGTACCCTGCTCGCCGGATTCACGACTGTGCGAAATCTCGGCGCCGACGGTTATGCGGACGTCGCACTGCGCGACGCCATCAACGCGGGAGACGTCATCGGGCCACGCCTCATCGTCTCAGGACCCGGCATCGGTATCACCGGCGGACACTGCGGCAGTAACTTGCTTGCGCCCGAATTCCGACAAACCTCTCTCGGCACCGCGGATGGTCCCGATGAAGTGAGAAAGGCGGTCCGACAAAACGTGCGCTATGGCGCCGACGTCATCAAGTATTGCGGCACGGGAGGCGTCTTCTCAAAAGGAACGCAGCCTGGCATGCAGCAGTTCACGCCCGAAGAAGTCGCCGCGCTCGTCGACGAAGCGCGGATGCACGGCCGCAAAGTCGCGGTACATGCCCACGGTGCAAGCGGAATCAAGGTGGCGTTGCGCGCGGGAGTCGACTCCATCGAACACGCTAGCCTCATTGACGACGAAGGTCTCGAGCTTGCGAAGAAGTACAAAGTTTACTTCTCGATGGATATCTACAACACCGACTACACGCAGAGCGAGTCGAAACGTCGCGGCGAGCTGCCTGAATTCATCCGTAAGGATGCGATGATCGGTGAAATCCAGCGACGTAACTTTGAGCGTGCATTAAAGGCGGGCATCCGCATGACGCTTGGCACCGACGCAGGCATTTACCCGCATGGTGACAACGCCAAGCAGCTTGCCGTGATGGTGCGCTACGGCATGACACCCATGCAGGCCATTCAGGCTGCGACGATCAACGGGGCCGATGCGCTGGGTCTCGCTGGCCAAGTCGGTACGCTCGCAGTCGGCGCCTATGCCGATCTGATCGCCGTCGATGACGACCCGCTGGTTGATATCCGCGCGCTCGAGCGCGTCAGCGTCGTGCTGAAAGGTGGCGAAGTAGTCAAAAGCGGAGCGGCGAGCTCCATCCGATGACGACCAGCGGTCGAGGCGTCACGGCGATGTTCATCGCCGTTGCAGCGTTTTCTTTTATGGATGCGCTGCTCAAATTATTCGCGGCGCATTACCCGCCGATGCAGGTGACCGCGATTCGGGGCGCAGCCTCGTTACCTTTCGTGATCCTTCCGCTGTGGTACTCGGGTCGCCTTCGCGAGCTCAAGCCCTCGCGTTTCGGACTGCATCTCGTGCGCGGCATCCTCGGCATCATCATGCTGGCGACCTTCGTGCTCGCGCTGCGCGAGGCGCCGCTCGCCTCGGTCTACTCGATCTACATGGCCGCCCCCTTGTTGATCGCGGCCCTTGCCGCGTGGTGGCTCGGTGAGAAAGTCGACGGCGGACGTTGGCTCGCGATCGTGATAGGACTCGTCGGTGTGATCGTCATCCTCAGACCTCGCCCCGATGGTCTGCCGCTGATCGCGGGCCTCGCTGCGGCAGCCTCTGCGCTCTGTTACGCCCTCGCAGCGATCACGGCACGCATCCTCACGCGCACCGAGCGCTCCTCGACCATGGTGTTCACCTTCTTGATGATTGTTACGCTCGTGGCAGGCGCGCTCGCCGCGCCGGGCTGGGTGTCCATCCGTCCCACCGATTGGTGGCTCATCGTGGCGGTCGGAGGCTTGGGGGCGGCAGGTCAGCACTACATCACCGAGGCCTTTCGCCATGCGCCGGCGGCCGTGGTCGCGCCGATCGAGTACACGGCCCTGCTTTGGGGAATCGCGATCGACTGGGTGGCTTGGGCCGTGCTGCCGGGCGGGATCATGCTGAGCGGAGCGTCGCTCATCATTGCGGCCGGCCTGTATGTCGCCTGGCGAGAGCGAGCAGTGACACACTCGCCCTCGTGAACAGTCTCTACTTTCGGCTCGCGGGTGTCGCCGCACTTTGGGGCGGTACCTTCATCGCGGGTCGTATCGCAGCACCCGAGCTCCCGCATTTCACCGTCTCTGCGCTGAGATTCTGGGTGGCCTTCGCCATCCTCGCCCCTCTACTGATCGCCGTCGAAGGACGGCTGCCTCGGCTGCGGCCCCGTGATTTCGGCTTCACGGCGCTTCTCGCCCTCTTCGGTCTCGTCTTCTACAATCTGCTGTTTCTCGGCGCGCTCGAACTGATTCCGGCGGGACGCACGGCTCTCGTCGTCGCGCTCAACCCCATTCTGACTGCGCTCACCATGGCGCTCGTATTCGGTGAGCGATTACAGCGTCATCGCTGGGCGGGAATCCTTCTCGCGCTGACCGGGGTCTGGATCGTGCTTTCCAAGGGCGATCCCTCGCTCTTGCTGCAACGAGTCGGACGCGGCGAGTGGCTCATGCTGGGCGGCGCCTGCTGCTGGGCGATCTACACGGTTATTGGCCGTTATGCCCTGGATGGAGAAGCGGCGGCATCACCGCTCGCCATCACGACCGTCACCACACTCTGGGGCGCCTTGATGCTCACGGTCGGGATGACATTCGAGTGGGAGGCCTGGCACGCGAAAGAGGTCTCCGTCGCGGCTTGGGCGTCGATCGTTTATCTTGGCGCGGGAGGGACCGCGTTGGCTTTCGTGTGGTACGCCGAGGGGCTGCAACGCCTGGGTGCTGCGCGCACGGCCGTCTTCAATAATCTCGTCCCCGTGTTCGGCGTATCGTTCGGCACACTCCTGCTGGGAGAGTCGTTGCTCGTCTCGATGTGGGTCGGCGGTCTCGTTGCCGTCGCCGGCGTGACGGTGACGAACTGGAGCCGGTCACGATAAATCAGTGACTTGCGTGAGGTCGTGGAGAAACAGTTTCACAAATGCGTCATAAGAGTGTCTGATAACGGATACACTCGTAGTTAACTAATTGATTTAAATGAGTTTTTTCTGATCTGGTCAATCTTTAACCAAGCCAACGAAAATCCGCGGAAAAAGCGGCGATTTTTCGCTTGAAAAGCTCGCTATCCACAACGTTATCCACACCCTCTGTGGACAAACTTCAGACGCCGAAAGCGTCGATTTGTCGAGTGGCTCTCGATACGCCGCTGAGACGAACCTTCGACTATCGCATCGAGGCTGAGGTGCCGGCGCCAACCCTCGGAAGTCGCGTCTCTGTGCCCTTTGGGCGACGTCAACTCGTCGGTGTTGTGATCTCCCTCGAGTCCGAGTCGGACGTCGACGAATCCAAACTCAAGTCGATCTCGAAAACACTCGACCCAGTACCCACGTTCGACGCCCCTCTTTTGAAGTTGCTTCGGTGGGCGACGGAGTACTACCACCATCCGATTGGCGAGGTGATCGCCGCCGCCTTGCCTAAACTCTTGCGCGACGGTGCCTCGCTCGTCTCACAGATCGACTATTGGTCGGCGACTGAAGCGGGAATCGCAGCCCTTGCGACGGGCGAACCCAAGCGTGCACCGAAACAGCGGGAGCTCCTCGAGTGCCTCGTCGCGGCGGGCGCTCGGGGTCTCGATGTCGACGCCCTCAATGAGCGACTGCCTAGCTGGCGAGAGGCGGCAAAGGCTCTCGCCAAGCGCGAGTGGCTGACCTCTTCCTCACGCGAAACTTTCTTTGAGCCTCGCGAGCGACTCCCGACGAGCGATTCGACCTCGACAGACCTCCGGCCCGAACTCTCCGCGCAACAGCGCCAGGTACTCGAAGCCGTGCAATCTGCAGGCGTGACTCAGTATCACGCGTGGCTTCTGCACGGCGTCACGGGCAGCGGCAAAACCGAGGTATACCTACGGCTCGCCGAACAGCAGTTGCAAGCGGGTCGTCGCGTACTCGTGCTAGTGCCCGAAATTGGTCTCACGCCCCAACTGGTCGGTCGATTTGCTCGACGATTTCCTCAAGCGCCTCTGGCCGTCCTGCACTCAGGACTGACGGATTCAGAGCGACTCGCCGCGTGGCGTGCCGCGCACAGTGGTCACGCGCAACTCGTGATCGGTACACGCTCAGCAGTCTTCGCCCCCATCCCGTCGCTCGGACTCATCATCGTCGATGAAGAACACGATTCGTCCTTCAAGCAGCAGGAAGGAGGATTCCGTTATTCGGCGCGCGATCTGGCGATGGTGCGTGCTCACTTTCTTGATATTCCGATCGTGCTCGGATCGGCGACGCCCTCGCTCGAATCGCTTCATAACGCGGCGTCAGGAAGGCTCACCCGTCTGTCGCTCCCCGATCGGGCCGCGTCAGCATCACCCCCAACGCTGCGTCTCGTCGATTTACGCCAGGAGCATGTGCACGCAGGGCTGTCGACCACGGCCGTATCCGCCATCCAACGTCATCTCGCCGCCGACGGTCAAGTACTCGTGTACATCAATCGACGCGGCTATGCGCCCACGCTCGCCTGTACGGCTTGCGGCTGGGTGGCGCCCTGCCAGTCCTGTGATGCGCGCATGACGGTGTACCGTCAGGCAGCACGACTGCGGTGTCATCATTGTGGCGCCGACCGCGACTTACCGCGCCAATGCCCTCAATGCGGCTATGCCGTAAAAACCGTCGGGCAAGGCACGGAGCGCGTCGAGGAAAGTCTCGTCGAAGCCTTTCCCGGCATCGGGATCGCCCGACTCGATCGCGATGTCGTCCGTCGCAGCGACGAACTCGAAGCGGTGGTGACTCGAATGTCCGGCGGCGAGGCGCGCATTTTGGTGGGGACTCAGATGGTGGCGAAGGGACACGACTTCCCCTCACTTACCCTCGTCGTCGTACTCAACGCAGACCAAGGCCTGTTCAGCACGGACTTTCGTGCCGCCGAGCGCCTGGCGCAGACCATCGTCCAGGTGGCTGGACGCGCGGGTCGGGCCAATCGTCCCGGCGAAGTGCTGATCCAAACGGAGTATCCCGAACACCCTTTGCTCTCGGGTCTGCTCACGGGCGGCTACGAAGCCTTCGCTTCCGCGGCGCTCGAGGAGCGGCGCAGTGCCGCCTGGCCACCGTTCTCGCGGCTTGCAGCGTTGCGCGCATCCGCCACCGAAGCGGAGACGGCCATCCGTTTCCTCGAAGCCGCGCGTCGCGCAACCCGGATGCTCAACACCGGGGCCGTTCGACTGCTCGGGCCGGCGCCGGCCGCCATGGCCCGTCGGGCTGACCGCCATCATGCGCAGTTGCTTCTGGAAAGCGCCGATCGAGGTGCGCTGCATCGCCTACTCGATCAGTGGCTGCCCGCCGTCGAGGCTCTACCCGAAGCTCGGAGAGTTCGATGGGCCCTCGATGTCGACCCGCTCGAACTGTTCTGACCCGGTAGAATCGCGCCCGTGAAAGAAGACCTGCACATCCTGCTGCAGCGCGCGCTGCAATCGCTCGAGGGCTCACTGCGCTCAGGCCCCGTCGATCCGCAACTGATCGTGCTCGATCGAGCGCGTGATTCCGCGCACGGCGACTTCGCCTCGAACATCGCCATGCGCCTGGCAAAAGCTGCGGGCAAACCGCCTCGAGCGATCGCCGAGGCCATCATCGCCGCACTGCCCGCATCGCCCATCGTCGAACGCGTGGAAGTTGCCGGCGCCGGATTCATCAATTTCTTCCTCGCCAAAGATCTCTACGCGCGCGAGCTCGTGCGCATCCACGAACAGGGCGAGGCCTACGGGCGCCACCGCCCCGAGCATCCCCGAAAGGTGTTGCTCGAGTTCGTCTCCGCCACTCCCACCGGACCCATGCACGTCGGTCACGGCCGTCAAGCGGCCTTTGGGGATGCCTTGGGAAATGTGCTCGCCGCAGCAGGCGATGTCGTCACTCGCGAGTACTACATCAACGACGCGGGTCGCCAGACAGAAATTCTCGCGGTGTCCGTCTGGGTTCGTTACCTCGAGGCCTGCGGGGAGGTTTTGAAGTTTCCGGAAAACGGGTATCGAGGTGACTACATCCGGCCCGTCGCACACGCCTTGCACCAACGCGAGGGCAACGCCCTACGACACCCTGTGACAACGGTGTTCGAGGGGCTGCCTGCCGACGCTCCAGAGGGCGACAAAGAAAAGCATATCGATGCGCTGATCGCACGATGTCGCACGCTGATTGGGGAGCCTGCGTGGGAGCGCGTGTTGGAATCGAGCATCGCCGCGATGCTGGCCGAGATTCGCGATGATCTCGACGGATACGGGGTTCACTACGATAACTGGATTTCCGAGCGCGCGTTCACTCAAGGCGGCGCTGTCGACCGTGCGCTTGAAAGACTGCGTGCCAAAGATTTGCTTTACGTCAAAGACGGTGCTGAATGGTTCAAAGCCACGCAGTTCGGCGACGATGAAGATCGCGTCGTCGTACGCGAGAACGGCGTCAAAACTTATTTTGCTTCAGACATCGCCTATCACCTCGACAAGCGCGAACGGGGGTTCGACTTGCTCATCGACGTCCTCGGCGCTGATCATCACGGTTACGTCACCCGAGTACGCGGTGGGCTGCAGGCCTTCGGTCATTCTGGCGATTGCCTCGAAGCACCGTTGATCCAACTGGTCGCGCTGTTCAGAAATGGCGTCAAGATGTCGATGGGTAAGCGTGAGGCTAATTTCGTCACGCTTCGCCAACTGCGCGAAGAAGTGGGTAACGACGCCTGCCGAATCTTTTATCTGATGCGTAGCAACGATCAGTCGCTCGACTTCGACCTCGATCTTGCAAAATCGAAGAGCAACGAGAATCCTGTTTTTTACGTGCAGTACGCACATGCTCGCGTCGCGAGCGTCATGAAAGAGCTTGCGGTCCGAGGCATGGAGTACGATGCAGAGAACGCGCGCCAAATCGTCTTAGATCGAGGCGCCTCCCTGCTCGCGGGACCGCAGGCCGAAGCCATGCTCTCGTGCGTATCGCGCTACCCTGAGGTCATCCGACAGTCGGCTACGCAGCGCGCACCCCATGCGCTCGTACACTACTTGCGCGAACTCGCGACGACCTTGCACGCCTTCTACAACGCCGAACGCGTACTCGTCCCCGAGACAGAGATTCGTAGTGCTCGGGTCTATGCGTTACTCGCCGTGCAACAGCTCCTTCGAAATGGCCTCGAGGTACTCGGTGTCTCGGCTCCGGAGTCGATGTGACCAAAACACCCATCGGCCGAGACTTCAAGCGCACAGGCCGTCGTAGCGGCACCGAGTTTAGTTTTTCGCGTGAATTCTTTGCAGGGCTCGCTGCGGGACTTGCCGTGGCGGTGGGGGTCTTTTTTTGGCAGCAGCAGGCTGTCAAAGACGCTCGAAACTCGATCGACGAAAATCAGCCGACGCCGCGGCCCGCCCGGCGAGACCCGGCCTCGGTGACGGCGGCAGAACCTGAGCGTGAGTACGATTTTTACGGAATGCTGCCGAAAAGCGAGGTCATCGTCCCAGAGACGGATCCCAAAGCACCCGTCGCGGCGATTCCCAATACGCCGATCGAAAGGCCAGGGGTCTACGTTCTTCAGCTCGGGATGTTCAAAAATCTCGAGGAGGCAGAGCGCCTGCAGGCCAAGTTACTGCGCCTCGGCGTGCAATCGGCCGTCCAGCGCATCGCCATCGAAAATGAAGTGTTACACCGAGTTCGAATCGGACCGGTCAGTAATCTCAATGATCTCAATCGAACTCGTGCTGCGCTCCAGCGCGCCGAGATCGACGCCGTCGTGATTCGCGTCGGCGATTAAGCTTCGACGTCGTCCGACACGCTTCGGAAATCGACACCCAGCGCGCGCAGCTTGCGATAAAGGTGCGTTCGCTCCATGCCAACTCGTTTGGCCAACCGACCTACTTTCCCGTGGCACAGCAGAAGCTGCTGCTGCAGATAGGCGCGCTCAAAATGTTCTCTCGCTTCGCGCAAACCCAGGGCCAAAAGATCTTGTTTTACCAACGTCTCGGCGGGAGGCGCGGCCTGCGAAAGCTCGCGCTCAATCTCTTCGAGCGAGACTTCCTTGCCCCCGCCTTGGAGTAACAAACGACGGACCATGGTACGCAACTCTTGGACGTTCCCCGGCCACGGGTAGTTACGCAGGCGATTTTGTGCGGCGATGCTGAAGCGACGGAATGTGAGGCCCTCGCCGTCGACCACCCGATCAACATGGTGTCGCAGAAGATCAGGGACATCCTCCGCATACTCCCTGAGCGGAGGTACTCGCGTGAGAGCAGCACTCAGATGCGACAGCAAGTCACGGCGCAAGACTCCTTGCTCGATATCCGGTTGCGCTGAGCAGATGATGCGTGCGTGGAAAGGTCGGGATTTCGAATCGCCAAGGCGCGAATAGCTGCGGGTCTCGAGCAGCCCGAGCAACGCGCGCTGTGCCGCCGGCGGAAGATCGCCGATCTCATTAATGAACAACGTACCGTCGCTCACCTCCTCGATCATGCCGCCCCGATCCCCTTGTCCGAACAGGGCCGTCTCAGCATCGAGCTCACGGAGTGCACTCGAGACGATTGCCACAAACGGCTTGGCCGCGCGCGAACCATGATCGTGTACAAACCGCGCAAAAGCCTCTCGGCCGGAGCCAAATTCGCCGATCAACATCAGCGAGGCGTCACTAGTGGCGTGTCGAAGCAGCTCGTTCCGCAACTGCTGAACCTGACGACTCTTTCCGACTGGGGTGGCAATCGCGCTCGACTTGGTCTTGGCTGACGTTTTGCGCGCTCGCGCTCCCTCGAGCGCCTTCTCGACGGTTCGCAACAACTTGGCGAGTGACAACGGCTTTTCGACGAAGTCCATCGCGCCGAGTCGGGTCGCCTCAACGGCAGTATCGACCGTACCGTGTCCAGACATCATCACGACGGCGCATGAATTGGCCGTGGTCGAGGACCATTCGCGAAGCAAGGTGATGCCATCGACATCGGGCATCCAGATATCGAGCAGCACGAGATCGGGTTGATGACGTTGACGCAGCGCGCGGGCCTCGGCCCCGTTCGCCGCGACCTCCACCTCATACCCTTCTTCGCTCAAAATTTCTTTGACGAGACCGCGGATATCCGCCTCATCATCCACTACAAGAATGCGTGCTGCACTCATGCCCGCTCCCTCCTCCGCTCCCCCTGTTCGGCGCCGGGGGCTATCGCCCTCTCTTGCTCCGATACCGGGAACATAACACGGACCATAGCACCGCCCGAGGGACGATTCCCCAACTCGATGCGTCCACGATGATCTTCAACGATCTTTTTGACGATGGCGAGGCCGAGACCCGTACCGCGCGGCTTACTGGTGACATAAGGATCGAATACCCGGCCGATCATGTCGGACTGGAACCCGGGTCCGTTGTCGGCGACGGCCAATTCGATGAACGTATGCCCCTCCAGCGTGATTGCCGACGTCCGGATCTCGATCACCGCCGGTCGAACCCCTTCTAGCGCTTCGAATGCGTTCGCCAAGAGGTTGTTGAGGACCTGCCTGATACGGGATCGATCCGCCTCGATCTCCGAAAGCGTCTCCCCAAGATGAGTCACCATCTCGATCGCCGCATCCTGCGATCGATAAAGATCCGTCACCTCGGTCACGAGACGATTGAGGTCGAAAATCGCGACTTGCATTGCTGGCGCCCGGGCGTACTCGCTAAAGTCGTTCACCATCTGCTTCATCGACTCGACTTGCTGAACGATGGTGTGAGTCGAGCGCTCGACCATATCCGCATCGGACCCCGATAAAGCCGGTAACAACTTCCGGCGCAATCTTTCCGCGGAGAGCTGTATTGGGGTGAGCGGATTTTTGATCTCGTGAGCCAAGCGACGCGCCACCTCGCCCCATGCCGCATCGCGTTGCGCCTGTAACAAATGGGTCACATCGTCAAAGACGATGACGAACTGCTCTGCTCCACTTTCTTCTTTAGGCAGCGGAACACAGGCACAGACGAGCACCCGTGAACCGGCTTTACTCGAGGCGGACTGCAACTCGATTTGTTCGCGCCATTCATCGCGCCCCGTCGCGAATCTCGATCGTAATTCCACAACAAAGGCCGATAGCAGACCCGTCTCGGCGTTAGCGCCCAGGCCAAGCACACGGCCCACCGTCGAGCTGAGATCGACGCCCAAAATGCTTCCGGCTGATTCGTTGACTCGCTGAACGAGTAGATTACGATCGACCGTGATCACTCCCGCCGAGAGACGAGCTAAAATAATCGCGAGCCGCTCGCGTTCACGCTCAACCGCTGCACGACTACTTTCTGTTTCCTCTCGTGCGCGTCGCAGCCTCTTGGTCATATCGTTGAACGATTGCACGAGAAAACCCATCTCGTCATGAGACGTCAGCGGCACACGCATGCCGAAATCACCCTTGGCGACCGCACGTGTACCTGCCATGAGATCCTGTACGGGTTTGAACAAAATCTCTGCTGAGTAAATAGCGCCGTAGATGGCTCCGAGCAAAGTAACGAGCAGCACCATCGTCAGCGTGAGCCTGAAGCTGTATTTCAATGGTTCGCGTAACGCCGCGAGATCGCCATACTGCGAATAGGAGCGCTGAACCGTATCGGTCAGCTCGGCGAACTGCCTAGGAAGTTCGTAGACCACGACGACGAACCGCGCATCGCCTCGCGAGAACGGCGTGCCTGGAATCGGCGCAGCAGTACGGATCAGGTAGCGGGAATCGCCGACGGGCTCAAGACTCAGATAAGTTGATCCACTCGAGACGGCACGAACAAGGTCGGCAGGCGGGCGATCGGGCAACGCGTCCGCAACCTCCTGACTCGCAGCGCCGACGATTCTTTCGTATTCGCCATAGAGTACGATCTCGCTGGCTCCAGAGCTTCGAAGCTCTTCGTCCAATGCAAAGAGCGCGCCCCCCGCGCTCTGATTGGACAGCGATGCGGCAAAACGCTCGGTCCGTCCACCATATTCACGCATGCGAAGATCGAGCGCTGATCGCGACAGCACCACGGCGTCGTTGAGACCTTGCTTGATTTCCACGCGAAACCAACTGTCGATGCCACGATTCAAAAACTCGAGCGAGAATATATAGACCGTCAGCAAGGGGAGCGCCACTAAGGCGCTGAACACGAGTACGGTTCGGGAGGTCAGTCGAGAACCCGGCACGCCGCTGCGATAGGCCGAGACGAGCTGATAAATTTTTCGCGCAAGCAGTCCAATGATCACGACAACAGCCGCTGCACTCGCGAGCAAGATCCAGGGCTGCAGTCGACCAAATTGCTCAGAGTTCTGCGCAGACAAGAAGAGCGCGAAGAGCGCACCAACGACGACCGCGATCCAAATCGCGATCAGGATACGAGTGCGACGATTGCTCAGCGCGGCAGCGACCATGAATACCACTCGCTCTCTCGTTGCCAGTCATCCGACCAGAACATGAGCGCGCGCAGCGCATCGGTGAGACGTCCACGCCGCACACTGGCCCGGACACTGACGAGGTAAGCCCCCGGCTCAACGACTTGTGAAACCACGAGAATTGGCCAGCTTTCAATGCTGCCTAGCGCGGCGAGCGCTTCATCGAGCGTGGCGTATGATTTTTGCTCGTCATCGAGCAGAGGATCACGCACCACATAGCGCTCGCTGACAGAGTGATAACTCAGCTCTCGTCTCAGCTGCAGCGTCACGATGTTTTCATTGGCCCAGAAACGCCGCTCGCGCGCGACTTCTACGTCGACGTCGTAGGACAACGAAACACCATCCCGTAACGCGCTGGCCGTTTCGTCACTCGAGGGATATCGGGTCTTCACGTGCAGCTGGTAAACCCCGCCCACCACATTGACAAACGCGGACTGAACTTCGAGGGTTCCTTCGAGCGGATCGGCGCGGAGTTCCGGCCACTGCCAAGGCATCGCTCCTGCGAGCCAAAGACAGACCATGGTCATGATTCTGACCCACAGCTGCCGGGCTTTTCCGTCCTTTGTGGTCATGCGCCTCTATCCCGAACGAGGCAAGCATAATAGAAGCCGTCCGTCGACGCCTGACCCGGCGCTGGAATCAGCTGTACACCGACCTCGCGACGCAGAGCCCCCGGGGGTAGAACGATGTCCTCCGGCCACGGCACCACCTTCGCCTCCGGGGTAGCCGCCAAAAAGGCTTTCACTACCGCCTCGTTCTCTTCGGGTAACACGGAGCAGGTGGCATAAACGAGCTTTCCGCCCGGTATCAGCTTAGAAAAGCAATGGCCGAGAATCCGCTTTTGAAGCGCCGCGAATCGCGCGCCGTCCTCCGTTCGACGAAGCAACTTGATATCTGGATGACGTCGAATCACCCCCGTGGCCGAACACGGTGCATCGACGAGAATCCGATCGAAATGCAATTCATCCGAGAGTGCTTCGGGGTCTGCGAGATCCGCAAGGCGAGTTCGAGCGCGAGAGGGAGAAGCGCCGATACGCTCAAAAGTAGATGAGACGAGCGCGAGACGCGCTGCATCGTCATCGACGGCGAGTAACTCGATCTTCGGTTGTCGCTGCAAGATATGCGCGCTCTTGCCTCCGGGTGCCGCACAGGCATCGAGCACACGATGCCCCGGCTGTACGTCGAGTAGCCACGCCGCGAACTGCGCACCTGCATCCTGCACCGACACTCGGCCCTCTGCGAAGCCGGGTAGACCCGCGACCGGAATGGATTGAGTAAGCACCACCGCCCCCGGCGGGGTTTCAAGCGCGAATGCCTCGCGCCCTGCCGCTGCAAGTTCGGCGAGATAGTCTGCAACGGCGGTCGAGGGCGCGACTCGAAGCGTCATGGGCGGATGCTCGTTGTTCGCCGCAAGTATCGAGTTCGCTCGATCGCGATAAACCGACTCGAGTCGATCGACAAACCACTTAGGATGCGCAACCCGCGTCGCAAGATCTCGATCTGCGCGCTCGAGTAGATCGTCGCGCTCACGAACAAATCGGCGCAGCACGGCATTCACGAATCCCGTCGCCCGTCCGAGTCCGAGCGCTCGAGCGGCATCTACAGCAAGGTGAACGCTCACCTCAGGAGCCGAGCGCGAGTACTCGATCTGATGCGCAGCGGTCACGAGAAGCGAGCGAAGTAGCGGTGGAATGTCTTCGGCCGGGCGATCGACGATGGACGAAAGCGCCGGCGCAAGCCTGAGATACCAACGAAGAGTGCCGAGAGCGATGGCGCGGACAGCCGCTCGATCACCACGCTCGTCCGCCGCTTGCAGAGCGAAATCGGCGGAGCGACCCGAATGGGCTACGGCGCTGACGGCTTCCACCGCAGCCGCGAGCGTCGCGGCGCCTGGAGCGAGTCGAGAACCGCCTTTTGCGGACTGCGATTCCATGACCTCTGCATCGGCGTTCATTCAAAAAATTCCTCAGTGGAACGTAGGCTATTGGCAAATTCACGAGCGGTCATACTGCGACGCCCAGCGCGTTGCAGTTCGGCGATACCGAGCACCGCTTCACCGCAAGCCACGAGAATAAGACCGTCTTCAAGCCCGAGAATCGAGCCAGGGGGTCGGGATGTCGCGGTTGAGACAGGTAGGACTTGCGCGCGATGCACCCGAACCTGCTCACCCTGATGAGTCGTCTCGGCGATCGGCCAAGGTCTGAAGGCCCGAATTTGACGATCGATCTCCGACGCAGCGCGCCGCCAATCGATGCGCGCCTCCGATTTCTCGATTTTTTTGGCGTAGGTGACGCCGTCCAAGGGTTGTGGCCTCGACACGAGCGAACCCGACTCGATGCCCGCCAGCACTTCGAGAAGCGCGGGTGCACCGAGTTTCGCAAGCTTCTCGAGCACGGAGACCGAATCGTCGATATCCGAGAGGGTCAGCGCTCGCTGCAACAGGATCGGTCCCGTATCGAGCCCCGCGTCCATCTGCATGATCGTCACACCCGTTTCAGTATCCCCCGCGAGGATGGCGCGCTGTACCGGAGCGGCACCCCGCCACCGTGGCAGTAACGACGCATGAATATTGAGACATCCATGTTTCGGGATAGCCAGCGCCTCGGTGGGCAAGATCAGTCCATAAGCGACGACCACAAGTACATCGGGTCGCCAGGCCTCGAGCGCCGCACGACCTTCTGCCGTACGCAAGGTTTGGGGCTGCGCAAGCGACAGCGCGTGTTTAAGTGCGAATTCTTTGACGGCACTCGACGAAAGAGTTCTTCCGCGTCCGGCAGGACGATCCGGCTGCGTCAGTACGCCGACGACCTCATGTCCCGACTGCACGAGTGCAGCGAGCGGAGGCACCGCAAAGTCCGGCGTACCGGCAAAAACGATTCGCATCGGGGCGAGAGGTCTGAAGTCAGCGACCGAGCGCTGCGCCGGCAGGAACCTTGTCCGAATCCTGCTTGGCGGGCCGATCACGGCGCTCTTTCTCAAGTTTCTTGCGAATCCGGTCTCGCTTCAGCATCGAGAGGTAGTCGACGAACAACTTGCCATCGAGATGATCCATCTCGTGCTGAAGGCAAACGGCACGAATACCGTCGAGCTCGCATTCGAATACCTTACCGTCGCGATCCTTCGCTCGGACACGTACGCGTTGTGCGCGCTCGACTTCGTCAAAAATTCCAGGGACAGATAGGCACCCCTCCTCCATCACGCCCACGTTTTCGCGCGAGAGAATCTCGGGGTTGATAAAGACCAAAGGATCACTGCGGTCATTGCTGCAATCCATCACGATGAGTTGTCGATGAACGTCCACCTGCGACGCCGCAAGCCCGATACCCGGCGCGGCATACATCGTTTCGAACATGTCGTCGATGAGCCGAGAGAGCTCGCCATCGAAAGCCGTCACCGGCACGGCACGGGTTCGCAGTCGGGGATCCGGAAATTCGAGGATGTCGAGCAATGCCATGGAAGGAGACCCCTGCCAGAAAGGTAATTCGTTGGACAACATTATATCAGTGAGGTTTCGCGCCTTTTGCGGCTCGCCGAAACTGTGGCGCTCCGTACTCTTTGGCGCCCATGGCCACACCGGAACATTACCGCTTTGCCTGCCTCCCGCGACTCGACGCGAGTTCGTGGTGTCGTCTCGTCGAGCGCGTGTCTTCTCCACTCGACTTGATCGGCCTACCTGAAGATCGCCTGATGTCGCTCGGGTTATCCAAACCCGCAGCGCTGGCCCTTCAACGCAACGACCCATCTCGACATCGCGCGACGCTCCAGGCACTGGCCCGACACCACATCGAGATCATCGCGGCCCACGAATCCGACTACCCTCCACAGCTACTCGAAGTGCGCGGTGCGCCGGCCGTAATCTTCATTCGCGGTCATCACGAAGCGCTGAAAATGCCGCAATTGGCGATGGTTGGTAGCCGACACCCGACTGCTAACGGGGCGCTCACCGCCCGCGATCTCGCCTTTCATTTTGCTCAATGCGGGCTCGCCATCACGAGCGGACTCGCCATCGGTATCGACGCGGCGAGTCACTCGGGCGCCTTAGCGGCCGAGGGCACCACGCTCGCCGTCTGCGGAACGGGGCTCGACCGTATCTACCCCGATACTCACACGGAGCTCGCCGCGCGCATCCTCGACCGTGGCGCTCTCATCAGCGAGTTCCCACCGGAGACCGCCCCGCTCCCTCATCATTTCGTGCAACGAAATCGCCTTATCAGCGGTCTGTCGGTGGGGGTCCTCGTGATTGAGGCGGCATTCAAAAGCGGGTCCCTGATGACGGCCCGATACGCCGGGGACCAAGGCCGAGAGGTGTTCGCAGTCCCCGGATCCATCCATAGCCCCCTGTCGCGGGGATGCCACGCACTTCTCCGGGAGGGGGCCGTCTTGGTAGAGAACGCTGACGATGTTTTTCGAGAGCTTAAAATTAATCAATTAAATCATGGCTTTACACTACCTTTTCCGCTCTCGTCAGCGGAGCCTCTCGGGGGGTCGCGGTTGGACAACCCCTCCGAAATCCTGTTAGATGCCATCGGCTTCGAGCCTACGAGCCTCGATGCGCTCATCGCGAGCACCGGCCTCTCCAGCACATCTGTAGCGTCCTTGCTCCTCTCCCTCGAGACCGAGGGGCGTATCGCATCGGACTCGTCAGGCCGGTTTTATAGAGTGCTCCAGTCAACCCATATCGAATGACTCAAACGACCGACAACGGCAGCGTCCTCGACATCCTCATCTATGTGTTCGACCGGTACATGCTGGCCGACGCCCCTGAGGTGCCGGAGCGGGATGCCTTGGCCGAAGACCTCGAGCGCGCCGGTTTCCCGGGCGATAACGTCGAGCGCGCGCTCGATTGGCTCGCTGATCTCGCCTATGAACGCCACCGCCCGTCGCTCGCTGAGTCCGGCCCGCGCGCGATGCGGGTGTTCACGGACGCGGAACTCAATCATTTGCCGGCAGACTGCCGCGGTTATCTGCTCGAGCTCGAGCGCACCGGCATCCTCTCGCCCCAGCAACGCGAAATTGTCATCGAGCGCCTGCTCGCGCTCGATTCCTCCGAACTCGATGTCGACCAGCTGAAGTGGGTTGCCCTCATGGTGCTCTCCAGCCAGCCCGGCGAAGAACTCGCCTGCTCGCGTATGGAAAATCTCGTGTTCGATCTGCCGGTCGAACGGCCCCACTGACCCAGCGCCGGAGACGGCCCCATGGCTGAAAACCTCGTCATCGTCGAATCACCGGCGAAGGCCAAGACCATCAAGAAGTACCTCGGCCCCAAATTCGAGGTGCTTGCCTCGTATGGCCACGTACGAGATCTCGTGCCTAAGGAAGGCGCCGTGGATCCATCACGTCGATTCGCGATGAAGTACGACGTCATCGAGCGTAATGAGCGTCACGTCGAGGCCATCTCGCGCGCCGTCCGCAAAGCCAAGGCGCTTTACCTCGCGACCGACCCTGATCGCGAAGGCGAAGCCATTTCGTGGCATCTGCGCGAGTTGCTGCAAGATCGTGGCGATCTCGATGGCAAGGAAGTGCATCGCGTCGAATTCTTTGAAATTACCCGAAATGCCGTACGCCAAGCGATCGAGTCACCGCGCGATCTGTCGCTCGATCTCGTCAATGCTCAGCAGGCGCGTCGCGCACTCGACTACCTCGTCGGGATCAATCTCTCACCGCTGCTCTGGAAGAAAGTCCGTCGAGGTCTCTCGGCGGGTCGCGTTCAGAGCCCTGCGCTGCGCATGATATGCGAGCGCGAGGCCGAGATTCAGGCCTTCATTCCGCGCGAGTATTGGTCGCTCGATGCTCAGGGCGAGCGTGAGACTCAGTCTTTCCCTTTGAAGCTCGTCGAATTCGAGGGGCGCAAAGTCGAGCAGTTCAGTTTCACCAATGCAGACCAAGCACAAACCGTCGAACGCGCGCTGTGCAAAGCGAGCGGTGCAGGGGCTCCCGCCGGCGAAGCGCCACTGTCACCGTCCGGAAAGTTGCGGGTGCTCTCCGTCGATCGCAAACAGCGTAATCGCAACCCCGCGCCGCCATTTACCACCTCGACGTTGCAACAGGAGGCTGCGCGCAAGCTCGGTTTCTCGGCGCAGCGCACCATGCGTCTCGCACAGCAACTGTATGAAGGCGTCGATTACGGTGAGGGCGCTGTGGGTCTCATCACCTACATGCGTACCGATGCGGTGAATCTGGCTAACGAAGCCATCACCGAGATCCGCGAAGTCATCGGACGCGTTTACGGCGCCGAGTCGCTGCCGGAGTCCCCACGCTTCTACAAGAACAAATCTCGTAACGCCCAAGAGGCGCACGAGGCCATCCGTCCGACGTCGGCATCTGTGTTACCTCAGATGCTCGAAGGCAAAATCGACGCGGACCAACACAAACTCTATTCGCTCATCTGGAAACGCGCGGTCGCGTGCCAAATGACTCATGCCGTTTTCGACACCGTCGCCATCGACTTGCTTGCCGGCCCCGATGGTCCGCAGCGTCACTTGCTGCGCGCCAACGGTTCGACGCTACTGAAGGCCGGCTTCATTGCAGTCTATATCGAAGGGCAAGACGACTCCTCAGACGACGAGGGCGATCGCATTTTGCCGGTTATGAACGAAGGCGACGAAGTCAAACTCGTCAACCTTCGCGGTACCCAACATTTTACTGAGCCGCCTCCGCGCTACTCGGAAGCCTCGCTCGTTAAAGCGCTCGAAGAGCATGGCATCGGTCGTCCGTCGACCTATGCCTCCATCATCTCGACCCTCAAAGATCGCGAGTATGTCGACATGGATGGTCGCCGTTTCATCCCGACGGACATCGGCAAGATCGTCAACAACTTCCTGAGCTCGAACTTCGGCGAATACGTCGACTATGGTTTTACAGCAGCCATGGAAGACGAACTCGATGCCATTTCGCGCGGCGAAGAAGCCTGGACCGATCCGCTACAGAAATTTTGGCAACCGTTCATCGATCGCGTCGAGCACATCGAGAAAACAGTTTCGCGAGACGAAGCGGCGCAAGCTCGAGAACTCGGTACCGACCAGGCGAGTGGCAAGCCCATTTCGGTTCGAATGGGTCGTTTTGGACCCTTCGTTCAAATCGGCACGCGTGATGACGAAGACAAACCCCGCTTCGCAGGGCTGCGTCCCGGGCAAAGCATGGACAAGATCACGCTGGCCGAAGCGCTGCAGCTTTTCCAGCTGCCGCGAAAGCTCGGTGAGAGCCCGGAGGGCGAACCGCTTGAAGCGAACATCGGACGCTTCGGCCCGTACATCAAATACGGGAGCAAATATGCTTCGCTCAAGGCTGAAGATGATCCGTATACCATCACACTCGAGCGCGCGATCGAGGTCGTGGCAGCAAAGAAGCTCGCCGATGCGAACCGCATCATCCAAGACTTCGGTATCGACGATATTCAAGTACTGAACGGGCGCTATGGTCCGTACATCACCGACAAGCAACGTAATGCGCGCATCCCGAAAGACCGCGACCCGAAAACCTTGACGCTCGACGAGTGTCGCGCATTGCTGGCCGCGGCGCCGCAACGCCCGGGTCGTGGTCGCTTCGGCGGCAAGACTGCAAAATCGGCCGGCAAGAATACCGCTGCAAAAAAGACTGTGAGTGATGTCGTCGAGACTGCAGAGGCGCCGGCCAAGCCTGGGCGCACGAAATCTGCATCGAAGGCGCCGACGAAGTCGGCACCTAAGAAAAAGAAAGCCAAAGCCAAGAGCAAGAAAGCGGCGACGGACGCTGCAGACTGACGCGGGCCGGTGAAATACCGACACGCGTTTCATGCTGGAAACTTCGCGGATGTGCTGAAGCACGTCACGCTGCTTGCGCTGCTCAGGTCGCTCACCAAAAAAGACAAGGGACTGCTACTGCTCGACACTCATGCGGGCCGCGGTCTCTATGATTTGTCGTCCAGCGAATCGAAGCAGGCCAACGAAGCTGCGGAAGGTATCGAGCGATTGCTCGTTCACGCGGCGCAAGACGGCGCAAGGTTCGCTCCCTTTCCTGAGATCGCCGATTATCTCAAGGTCGTGCGCGAGACACGTCAACGTACGTCCGATCGACAGGCGTATCCCGGATCCCCCCTCATCGCACTCGCAGCCCTTCGACCTCAAGATCGGCTCACTCTCATCGAGTCGCAGCCCGCCGAACACGCGGCGCTGCGCGAGGCGGTCAAAAACGCGAGCAGGTACGCTCGGGAGCACGACGGAACGCCGGCATCGATCACCATCGAATGTGCTGATGGCTATGGGCGGCTCGCCGCCTGGCTGCCTCCCATCGAGCGACGTGCACTTGTAGTGATCGATCCGCCATACGAGGACACTACCAGCGACTTCAAGGCCGCAGAGCGCGCCTCTCAAGAGGCCTTGCGTCGGCTGGCCAATGCGGTGACTGCGATCTGGTATCCCATCAAGCAGGTCAAAGATACAGACACATGGCGGACGAAGCTGATTTCAGCACTACCGCAGAAAGCCGGCGGCGAGGCCCTCTCGACTCTGGCCCTCGAACTTTGGATCCATCCTCTCGATACGCGGGTGGGGTTAAACGGATCGGGGATGTTGATCATCAATCCGCCGTTTCAATTCGAGGAGCATGCCCGCCAATGGTTGCCTGCGCTGCATGCGGCGCTCGATCCGGAGTCCCGCGGCGGCTGCGCCGTGAGATAACATCGTGTAAGTCATGACGCGATCCAATAAACCTGTTTCGGCGATACCGGATCGTTATGGCGTTGTCGGTCATCCGGTCGCGCACAGCCTATCGCCATTGATCCATCGCGCATTCGCCGATGCGAACCGACAATCCATGAGTTATGACCGATACGACATCGCACCCGAAAACTTTGATCGTGAAGTCTCTGCGTTCTTCGAGAGCGGAGGCCGTGGTCTCAATGTCACGGTGCCTCATAAAGAGCGCGCTGCGACGTGGGCGGACGAGCTGACCCCGCGCGCCCAACGCGCCGGTGCGGTCAACACTCTCGTCAAACTTGAGGACGGTCGTATACGCGGGGACAACACCGATGGCGCGGGTCTCATGGCAGATCTCACACGACTCGGTATCGAAGTGAGCGATCGTCGTCTGCTCATTCTCGGAGCGGGCGGTGCGACACGCGGCATCCTCGGACCTCTAAAAGGACGTCGCCCCGCCGAACTCGTCATCGCCAATCGTACGGCCGAGCGCGCGCGAGCCTTAGCAGGAGAGCAAGGTTGCCGCTATGACGAACTCGGTCCGTTCTTGAATCGAGGTAACTTTGATCTCGTGATTCATGCAACACCACTCGGTCTGACTGGTGACATTCCGGCGGTCGATCCACGAGTCATCGGCCCACGAACGTTTGCGTACGATCTCGGTTACGGCAAACCCGACACGCCGTTCATACGCTGGGCACGACAGTATGGCGCAGCTGGCGTCGCTCAGGGACTTGGGATGTTGGTCGAACAGGCGGCGGAGTCTTTCCGAATCTGGCGGGGTATCGCCCCCAACACCGCAGACGTTCACCGCAAGATCGCGGCGTAAGACAACTTACTCGTCGTTCGATCTGAAAAGCTGATGACGCCGCGCATACCAAACGAACAGTGGTAGCTCCATCAGTAAGAACGTCACCACGGTGAAACCGAACCAACCCACCTCTGTGATCAGCAAGTCGAAACGCTCCCCGGAGCCCCAGAAATTCAAACCTACGACGAGCAACGCACAAGCGTTGGCGATCAAATCGTTGATGGCGAGGCGATTCTGATCAGAGCCCGCAAAGCGCGGATAAATGACGAAGTATGCGCAGATGAGAATGACGGCGTTGACCATCAGGACGAATTGTTCGGGGCTGCTCATCAGGGGTTCCGTACGTCATTAACTTGTCGCATTCTATCGCAAGTGACTCGGCTATCCTTCCGATCACGGACGCCTGTCTAGCTTCGCCAATTCCAGGAGCGCGCATGACTTTACGCCTCGATCGTCGCCAACTGATTCACGCCGCCATGTTCGGTCTCGGCGCCCTGTCGCTGCCGGCGATGGCCAGCGTGCTTTCGGCGCGCGGCTTCACCCACGGCGTTGCGAGCGGTGAGCCGGACTCTGATTCCGTACTGCTCTGGACGCGATTCGTCGCCGAGGGTGATGTCCGCCTAAAAGCGGAGATCGCTCGAGATGTCGGATTCACTCGCATCGTCAACGGTGGCGAAGTCGTCGCCGAAGTTCAGCGTGACCACACCGCACGCCTCACGATTCGCGGTCTCGAGCCTGGCCGTTGGTACTTCTATCGGTTCATCGCTCCTGATGGCTCGATGAGTGTGACGGGTCGTACGCGTACGCTGCCGGTCGGCGAGGTTTCAAAATTTGGTATCGGACTCTTTTCTTGCTCGAACCTCGGATTTGGCTGGTTCAATGCCTACGCTCACGCCTGTGAACGCAGCGATCTCGACGTTATCGTTCATGTCGGCGATTACATCTATGAGTATCCACTCGGCAGCTATCCTGATTTGAAATCGTTGATCCCGGGTCGCCATATCGAGCCCGAACACGAAATTGTCTCGCTCGCCGACTACCGCTTGCGATATGCAAGCTACCGACTCGATCCCGACCTGCAAAGAATTCATCAGTTTTATCCCATGATCGCGCAATGGGACGATCACGAACTCACCAACGATGCGTGGATGGAGGGTGCCGAAAATCATCAGCCCGCTACGGAGGGTGATTGGCCGACACGTCGCGCGGTCGCTGAGAGGGTGTATCGCGAATGGATGCCCGTCAGCGATTCGCGTTGGCGCGACTATCAAATAGGCTCTTTAGCCACACTGTTCAAGCTCGAAACTCGCATTTCCGGTCGCAACGCCCCGCCGGATCTCGAAAGCGCACTGAAAGGACGTGAAGACATTGCCAAGGCCCTCGTGGAATTTCGTGAGGGTGTAGTGAATTCCTCGAGCCGAACGATGCTCGGCGCAGAACAAGAAGAGTGGCTGCGTCGCGGTTTGGGACGATCGACGGCTGCCAAAACGCGATGGCAAGTATTGGCGCAACAGGTGTTGATGGGTGAAATCATCATGCCGCAGGACGCCGCAAAATGGGTGAGCACAGAGTCGCCGGAGTTCATTCGACGACGACTTCGTGCCGGTCTCGCTGCCTCACGCGCAGGTTTGCCCTATAACCTCGACAGCTGGGGAGGCTTCCCTGCTGCTCGAGCACGCCTCCTCAAAGATGCAGCAGATGCCAACGCGGATCTCGTCGTTCTCGCCGGCGATACCCACAACGCGTGGGCACAAAATCTCTCTATCGGACAACAGAAGGTCGGGGTCGAGTTCGCGACTCAGTCGGTTGCATCGCCGGGATTCGAATACAACTTGCCCGGCGTCGATCCGCTCGACATCGCACGCGCGGTGACGGCGCACAACCCAGGTCTTGCGTACATGGATGCAAGTCGACGCGGCTATACGAGCATTCTGCTAACACCCGAATCCGTCACCGGGCAGTTCCATTTCCTTAAAACCGTTCGTGAGCGCGGGACTGCGCTTGATGGCACGCAGACGCTGCGCGCGGCGCGCGGCGCCCGCAAACTCGATCTCATCTGACGACCTTGGCGTTTTCCATGACCACTGATCTCGTAACGACGCTCTTTTTGGTCTTTCTCGGGCTGAGCGTACTGCTTCAGATCTGGCTTGCTCGCCGGCAGATCAGGCATGTCAGTGCCCATCGCGACCGGGTGCCTGAAGGTTTTGGCGAAGTCATCAGTCACGAGGCGCACGTCAAGGCCGCCGACTACACGTGTGCGAATCAAAGATTTGGACTGGTGCAACTGGCGTTTGCCACGCTGATACTTCTGGGATGGACGGTCGGGGGCGGCCTCGATCTACTGAACGATGGTGTGCTGCGGTTTTTTGGTGGCGACGAAAGCGCCACGGCCAGTCTTCTCTACCCCGTTACGCTCGTCGTGCTCTTCACGCTCGTTGGTAGCATCATCGAGTTGCCCTTTGAGTGGTATCAAAACTTTCGCATCGAAGAGAAATTCGGCTTCAATCGCATGACGCATCGGCTGTGGCTCACCGACGTCATCAAGAATACGCTGCTCTCGATCGTCATCGGTGTCCCTCTCATTGCTGCAGTGCTTTGGTTGATGGGCGCGGCGGGCCCCACGTGGTGGCTGTGGGCGTGGGCGCTTTGGATGGCCTTCAACCTATTGCTCATGGTCATCTATCCGCTTTTCATCGCGCCGCTGTTCAATGAATTCAAACCGCTCGAAGACGAAGGGCTTCGCGCTCGAGTCAATGAGCTGATGCAGCGCTGTGGGTTCTCCGCGAAGGGGCTGTTCGTGATGGATGGCAGCAAGCGCTCTGCACAATCAAACGCCTACTTCACCGGTATCGGTCGATCCAAGCGAGTCGTCTTCTACGACACGCTGCTGGCAAGGTTGTCCGCGGGCGAGCTTGAAGCGGTGCTCGCTCACGAGCTCGGACACTTCCATCACAAACACATCATGAAGCTGATCGCCGGACTCTTTGTCATGAGTCTGATCGGACTAGCCACGCTCGGGTGGCTCGCTCAGCAACCCGCGTTCTATCTCGGCCTCGGCGTGACGCCCAATGCCTCAGCCTCCAACGATGCTTTGGCATTACTTCTCTTTCTTTTAGTTTTGCCCTGCCTCAGCGTCGTCTTCGGACCGCTTTCAAGTGGTCGGTCGCGCCAATATGAGTTCCAGGCGGACGCCTACGCCAAGAAGCAGTCGAGTGGCGCGGATCTCAGCACCGCCCTCGTCAAATTGACCGAGGACAACGCGAGCACTCTGACCCCCGATCCGTGGTACGTCCGGTTCAACTACTCGCACCCCCCGGTCATCGAGCGGCTCGCCGCCCTCAAGTCAGGCTGAGACCCCTGCCCCAAGGGGTGCCGAAGGGCACCCCCGACCCGGCCGGGCCACCCGTCCCGGGTGGGCCCCCGCCTATTGACTGGCCTGCATCAATATGCATAATGCGCGCACTTTTATGCAGACCGATCTCCATCAAACCGATCGCCGAAACGCCATCCTGCGCCTCCTGCGCGGGAGTGCCGTGCGCAAACAGGGGGAGATCGTCGACCTTTTGAAGGCGCAGGGGTTTCCAGTCACCCAGTCGTCGGTGAGTCGCGACCTGCGCGATCTCGGCGTACTCAAGGCCGGGGGGCGCTACCTCGCCCCTGATTCCACCCAACGCTCACTCGATGACTTTGGAACCCTGCGGCAGTTCGTCAGAGGGGTCGCCACCGCCGGCAGCTCGCTGACCGTCCTGCGTACCACCGTCGGCGCGGCCCAAAGTGTCGCGATCGCCATCGACAAGGCCGAGTGGCCCGAAATCGTCGGAACGATCTCGGGTGACGACACCATTTTCATTGCCACCGACAGCGCTGCTGCGCAGACGGCCGTCGTCGCGCGCCTGCGCGAACTCTTCCGCATCTAAGGATTTTCCATGTCTCAGCCCATCGTTCTCGCCTACTCGGGCGGCCTCGACACCTCTTTCTTGGTGCCTTGGCTCAAAGAGCAATATCAACGCCCAATCATCACGGTCACGGTCGACACGGGCGGTATCGATGCTGAGGCGGCCAAGACGCTCGAGCAACGAGCGCTCGCGCTCGGTGCCGTCGAGCACCACCAGATTGATGCCCGTGCCGATTACTTTGATCAAGTGCTGCGATTCCTCATCATGGGCAACGTCCGACGTGGTCAGCTCTATCCGCTCTGCGTCGGTGCCGAACGCGTGATGCAAGCCCAGACGATCGCGGTCATGGCGCGAAAGCTCGGTACGGGCAGCATTGCCCACGGCTGCACGGCCGCCGGAAACGACCAAGTTCGCTTTGAAGTCGCCCTGCGAACGCTCGCGCCCGAACTCGAGGTGATCGCACCCGTCCGAGATCGACACTTCAAGCGACAGGAAGAGTTGGAATTTCTGCAGACTCGAAACTTGCCCGTGCCACCCTTCGGCGCGGCCTACTCGATCAATCGCGGCCTCTGGGGTGTGAGCATCGGCGGAAAAGAGACCTTGACCTCCCAAGGCAGCATTCCCGATGACGCCTGGGTACTCTCGAAAGAGGCGTTCACTCAACCGCGAGCACCTAAGCGGTATGCGGTGCACTTTCAAAACGGCGTGCCCTGCGGCCTCGATGGCAAAGCGATGTCACCCGTGGAGGTCATCGAGACGCTCGAAGCGCTTGCCGGGCCTTTCGGCATCGGTCGGGGCATTCATCTCGGCGATACCATCATCGGCACCAAAGGGCGCGTAGCCTTCGAAGCGCCCGCTGCCGAAGTGCTGCTCAATGCCCATCGCGAACTCGAGAAGCTCGTACTCACCGGGCGACAGCAGCGAATCAAAGAAATGCTGTCTGGACCTTATGGCGACTGGGTTCATGAAGGGCAACTCCTCGATCCGGTATGCCGGGACATCGAGGCGTTCTTCATCTCGTCTCAGCAACGCGTAACGGGCGTCGTAAACGTGCTCTTCCGCCCGGGCTCGGTATTCGTCGAGGGCGTGGACTCTCCTTACTCGCTGATGGCCGCCTCGAAGGGCGTTTACGGTGAAGCCACGGGAGAATGGACGGCTGCCGACGCACTCGGCTTCTCACGCATCGTCGGACTCACAGGTGTTTTCCATCGTCGAGCAGGTGAGCTCGCGACAGCTCAGGGGACTTCCAAGAAATGAGAACTATCGTCGTCGACAAGATCGCCTCCGTCACGCAGGCCTGTGGTCTCGGACAAGAGTTGCGCATCGCCACGGAAAATCTGCCTTCGGAAGAAGGTGTCGTGGTGGTCGTGGAAATCCTGAACACCAAGTCGAGCTATAACACGCTCGAACTGACAAGCGGCCGCATGGCGAAGGTCACGAAGGGTGACATCGTCGTCGGCGCGCTTGGACATCGAAAAGCCCTATTCGGTTACTCGGGTCACGTACCCGAGAAACTCGCCGTGGGCGATGTGATCCAGATGCTCAACATCGGCGGTGTCTTGGGCGTATGCGATTCGGCCAACCCTGACAAAGGCAAACCCTTCGACTGTCGCGTGCTGGGCGTGGTGTTGCACTTCCCCTACCTCGGCGAGCGTATCGGCGTGCCAGCGCGAGCCGGTTATCGAAAACTCGATCTCGCAGCGCCGCTCGATTCCCAAGGCGTTCCCGTCGTGGCACTCGCTGGCACGTGCATGGAAGCAGGTAAGACCGCTGCGGCCTGCGCGATGGTAAGTCGTATGCGTCATCGCGGTCTCGTCGTCGATTGCTTCAAGGCGACAGGCGTCTCACTCCGTCGCGACATCCTCGCCATGGAAGATGCGGGCGCGAGAAATTCCATGATCTTCACCGATCTCGGGATCATCACGACGACTCGTACCGTCGGTCCTGCGCTCACACGCACGATGATCAGCGACATCGCAGTCAAGAAACCCGATGTCATCGTCTTCGAGCTTGGCGATGGCATTCTCGGCACCTACGGGGTCGACTCGATTCTCGAAAGCGCTGACATCCGTCGAGCACTGACGGGTGTCGTCCTGTCGGCGAACGATCCCGTCGCAGCCAGGGGCGGCGTCAAATTACTGCGTGAGCGCTTCGGGATCGAGCCCTGCGCCGTGACCGGACCAGCCACCGACAACGCCGTCGGCGTCGACATCATTCGCGAGCAGATGAACGTCGCTGCCTTCAATGCGCTATCCGATGGCGCAGCGCTCGGCGACTGCGTCATCGATGCCATCGGACTCGGCGCACGATTCCCCGTGGTGGCAGCATCGTGAAGAAGATTCCGACACTCGTGCTCGGCGGCACGGGCTACGTCGCGGGCGAAGTCCTTCGCCTCGTGGCGGGTCACCCGCAACTCGAAATCGCCGGTGTCATGTCCGACTCGCAACCCGGCGAATCGGTCGCAAAAGCCTTCCCCCACCTCGCGCCAGCGCTGGGTGACCTGCGCTTCCTCTCCGAATCGGAGATCACGACACTCATCACGACGCTGCCGAAGAGCGCTGTCTTTTCGGCAGCACCTCATGGCGTCAGTGCCGAGCTCATCGACAAGCTGTTGAAGGCTGCGGAAGCTGCGGGCACCCATCCCCGCGTCGTCGATATCTCGGCCGACTACCGCTACGCCTCGGCGGATGCGTATGCCGCGGTCTACAAGCATCCTCACGGCGCACCGTCACGACTCAAAGATTTTACCTGTGCCCTGCCCGAGCATTTAAAAAAATCGCCGGCACCGCACATCGCCCACCCGGGCTGCTTCGCGACGGCGACCTTGCTCGCGAGTGTGCCGTTGCTCTCGCTGGGTCTCGTCACGCCGACGCTCTTCGTCAGCGGCGTCACCGGCAGCACGGGCTCAGGCCGAAAACCCGTCGACGGTACGCATCATCCAACCCGGCACAGTGATCTTTACGCTTATAACGCACTCGCCCATCGTCACGCCCCAGAGATCACCGCCTGTGCCGCGGCGGCAAGCGGCATCACCGCGAACTTCGCCTTCGTGCCCCACTCCGGTCCGTTCGCTCGCGGGATCCATGTCACCGTGCAAGCCACCCTCGCGACGGCGCATACGGGCCTCGATTCCAAAGCGCTCCTCGCTAAGTTGCGCGGCTTCTATGAGGGCTCGGTATTCGTTCATATCGTCGATACCCCGCCCCGCCTCAAGGACGTGGTCGCGAGCAACTACGCGCGTCTGCATGCCTCCACCGACGGCCGCACGCTCGCCGTGATGTGCGTGATCGACAACCTCACCAAGGGCGCCGCCGGGGGCGCGGTGCAGTGGATGAACCGTTTGCTCGATTTGCCCGAGCAAACCGGTCTCACCGCACCGGCTGCGGGCTGGACCTGACCTTTTACCTACGAGCCTTCACTCATGAGCCCTGCCGATCATCTCGCTCCGGTTTTCGCGCAATACCCCATCGAAGTGGTCGATGCGGAAGGCGTGTGGCTGCATACGCGAGACGGGCGCCGTGTTCTCGATCTTTATGGCGGCCACGCCGTCGCGGCGCTCGGCTACCAGCACGCGGGCTGGACGCGCGCGCTGGCTCGACAAGCCGATGCCTGCAGCTTCCAGAGTAATGCCGTACCCATGGATGTGAGGGCGCGCGCCGCGACCCGGCTCGCCCGCTTCGCGGGCGGTCATTTCGACAGCATTTTTTTCGTGAACTCGGGCGCAGAAGCCAACGAGAACGCGCTACGCATGGCGTTCAAGATGACGCATCGCTCAAAAGTCGTCGCCATCGAAGGCGCCTTTCACGGACGCACCGCAGCCGCCGGCGCAGTGACCTGGGGCGCAGACAAAAAATGGTACGAATTCCCACGCGCACCTTTCGACATCGGCTGGATCCCGCGACGTGACGTCAGCGCGATCGCGGGTCAGATCGATTCCGATACGGCGGCGGTCATCGTCGAACCGGTTCAAGGTGTCGGCGGTGCCTTCGACTTGGGTCACGAATTCCTCGCTGCACTTCGTGCGCGCTGCAACGAGACAGGTACTTTGCTCATCTTCGACGAAGTACAAATCGGCGTCGGTCGTAGCGGTCAGCCTTTCGCCGCGCATTTCTACGGTGTCATGCCAGACATGATCACGACGGCCAAAGCGCTCGGCAACGGCTTTCCCTGTGGCGCCTTGCTGATGACCCCTCGCGTCACGAGCGCTCTCAAACTGGAAGGGCTCGGTACCACCTTCGGCGGCGGACCGATGGCCTGCGCGGCCATCGAGGCGGTGATCGAAGCTATCGAGAACGAAAAACTTCTCGAAAACGTTCGTCGTGTTGCAAAGTACTTGCGAGATACATGCACTGTGGGCCCCGTCATCGGTCACCAGGGCGCGGGTTTCCTGCACGGCCTGATTTGCTCTCGGCCGGCCAAAGATATCCAGAAGTCACTGCTGGAGCGGAACATCCTCGTCGGCACGAGTGGCGATCCGCATGTTGTCCGACTCTTGCCCCCGTACATTCTTCAGGAAACACACGTCGACTTCCTGAGAGAGGCCCTGCAAGACCTATGAAACACTTTCTCGATCTCGCAGACTTCAGTCGTGAAGAGATCCTCGATCTGCTCGCGCTCGCTCGTCGCCTCGAAAAACACCCCGAACCGCGCGCACTCGCTGGGAAGATTCTCGGGCTCGTATTCTTCAACCCCTCGCTACGCACGCTCTCTTCGTTTCAAGTCGGCATGATGCGGCTCGGCGGCCAGTCCTTCGTGATCACACCGGGCCAGGGAACTTGGCAACTCGAAACACGCACCGGCGCGATCATGAATGGCGCGGCGGCCGAGCACGTACGCGAAGGACTCCCCGTGCTCGCATCGTATGCCGACGCACTCGGTATCCGCGCCTTCGCCGAGGGCAAAGATCTTCGTCATGATTTGGCAGAGACCAACTTCAAGGCGATGGCTGCAGTCGTCGACAAGCCGCTCATCAATCTCGAGTCGGCAATGAATCACCCGTGTCAGGCGCTCGCCGACTGGAAAACCCTCGAAGACCTTCAAGTACCCCAGCGTGCGAAGTTCGTGCTCACTTGGGCGAATCATCCGCGCGTGACGCCGCTCGCCGTTCCTGCCGCCACCGTGCACATGGCCGCACAACGCGGCATGGAAGTCGTCGTGCTTCGCCCGGAGGGTTTTGCGCTCCCGCCAGAAATCATGGATAAAGCGCGAGCGGCCGCAGCGGCCTCCGGCGGCTCGGTTCGCGAAACCAATGATCGATCCGAAGCGCTCAACGGTGCTCACGTGGTGTACGCCAAAGAATGGGGATCGACTGCGCATTACGGCGACTCCGTGAGCGATGCCACGCTACGCGCGGGCCTCACCGACTGGTGCGTACGCGAGAATTGGTTTTCAAAATCCGCGAGCGACTGCAAGTTCATGCATTGTCTGCCGGTACGCCGCAACGTAGCCGTCGCCGATGAAGTACTCGACGGTCCGCGCAGTGTGGTTCAACGCGAGGCACACAATCGTTTGCCCGCACAGATGGCGGTGCTGCACCGCATGCTTTCGAATGGAGGAGCCGAACGATGATCATGCACCGAGCCGACCCTGCCGCCGTCATCCGAGCACTGCGTAGCGCGGCCCCGTACATCCGCTTGTACAAGGGGAAGACTTTCGTCGTCAAAGCAGGCGGTGGCGTGTTCGGTGATCCCGATGCCACGCGAGGCTTGATCGAACAGATCGCCATTCTTCACTCGCTCGGAATCCGCGTCGTGTTCGTGCACGGCGGCGGTCCGCAGCTCACCGAGGTCACCGAGAAGCTCGGCGTACCGACCCAAATGGTGGAAGGCCGGCGTGTCACCGATGCTCGCTCCATCGATGCCACGGCCATGGTGCTCTCGGGACTCATCAATACACGCATTCTCGCAACCTGCCGTGAGCTCGAGATTCGAGCGATCGGTCTCAGCGGCGTCGATGCCGGTCTCATCCAGGCTCACAAGCGCGCCCCCGTAAAACTACAAACGGGCGATGCGACCATCGACTACGGTTTCGTCGGCGACATCGACTACATCGATACCGACGTCCTGCGCAAACTACTCGACAATGGACTCATGCCAGTGATCTCCCCGCTCTCCAGCGACGGCTCTGGCACCTTGCTGAACATCAATGCCGATACCGTAGCCTCGGCCATCGGGGCAGCGCTCGGTGCAGAAAAACTTATTCTTTGTACCGGCGCTCCCGGCATCCTAGAGCGCGTAGAGGACCCGTCCTCCGTCATTTCTTATACGGATCTCGCGGGAATTAAACGGCTACGCGACGAGAAGCGCATCATCGATGGCATGCTCCCAAAAGCAAAAGCGATCGAGGGTGCGATCCAGGGTGGTGTCAAACGCGTCCACGTTATCTCTTACAAGTCGCCGGATGCCATCCTCGCAGAGGTCTTCACCAACGAAGGAACCGGCACACTCGTCGTGGCCGACATCGGCAAGCTCGCACCGGCCGAACTTGCGGCCGGCAGCGGCTCGAAGTCATGAGTCGCCTCTGGGATAAAGGCGCACCGCTTGATGAGCGGGTGCTCGCCTTCACGGCGGGAGAGGACCACGCTCTCGACGAGCGCCTTGTTCCGTATGACGCACGCGCCTCGATCGCTCACGCCCAGATGCTGAACGAGCAAGGCCTCCTCTCGGATGCCGACTGCAAAGCCATCGAGAGCGGCCTCGAGGCCCTGGCTGCATCACATGCCAAAGGTGAGTGGAAGATCGAGCTCTCGGACGAAGACGGTCAGACTGCGCTCGAGCGGCGCCTCACGGCGAAAATCGGCGAAGCGGGTGGTCGTATTCACCTCGGACGCTCTCGTAACGATCAGGTGCTGACGGCACTTCGGCTTTACTTGCGCGACGTCACCGAGCAACTGGCGCGAGGAGCCGAAGAGGTGGCCTCTGCGCTCGATCGCCTCGCTGCGCGACAAGGCGACATCGAATTGCCAGGCTACACCCACATGCAGCAGGCGATGCCGAGTTCCGTCGGCCTATGGGCGAACGGCTTTTCATCCGAGCTGCGTGACGATGCGTCGGGCCTGCGCGCCGTGCAACGGCGTCTCGGAAAAAATCCTCTCGGCTCGGCTGCAGGCTACGGCACGCCCGGCCTGCCCATCGACCGAGAGTCGACTCGTCAGGCGCTCGACTTCGACGAAACACACGAACCGGTCACGGCTGTGCAACTCTCGCGTGGCAAAGCCGAAGCGCAGCTACTTTTCGAAATCACGTTGTTGATGCAAGACCTCGGACGATTTGCGGCCGACACCTGTCTCTTCTATACGCAGGAGTTCGCCTTCCTCGAGCTGCCGGACGAGTTCACGACGGGCTCTTCGATCATGCCGCAAAAGCGCAATCCTGATGTATTCGAGCTGCTGCGCGGTCGAACCGCCTCGGCACACGGCTGCCTCGTCGAAGCGCTCGGCATCTTCGCCAAACTGCCGTCGGGCTATCAGCGCGATCTGCAATTGCTCAAGGCGCCGCTCTTCCGCGGCATCGATCTCGCTCTCGCGAGCACGTCGATCATCGCGCCGGCCATCGATGCGATGTCCTTCAAGCCAGAGAGCATCATGATGGACCCGGCGATTCACGCTGCCGAACGCGCCAACGAACTCGTCGTGAAGGAAGGCATCCCCTTCCGAGAGGCCTACAGACGGGTGGGCGCTGCTTTGCGAACCGACAAAGAAGGTGGTAACTCGTGAAAGGACAAAAAATTCCTTGGCGCCCCGAGGCGACTCTCGCGGCGATGAACGCGAAAGCGCACGACACCATGGTCGAGACGCTGGGCATCGTGCTCACTGAGGTCGGGGACGACTATCTCAAAGGCACGATGCCGGTCACCTCACACAACTGCCAACCGATGCGCATCTTGCACGGCGGCGCCTCAGTCGCGTTTGCCGAGTCCTTGGCAAGCATCGCCGCCAATTGGTCTCTCAACGACGAGCAGGCGGCAGTCGGTCAGGAAATCAACGCCAATCACCTACGACCCGCGCGCGAGGGCGAAACCGTGACGGGCATCACGCGACTCGTGCACGCGGGGGCCCGCAGCCAGGTCTGGACCATCGATATCAGCAACGAGCAGGGTCAGCCCGTTTGCATTTCGCGTATCACCATCGCCATCATCAAGCGACGACCATGAACGAACCCCAACGCACGCCCGATCCGTCTCTCCTTACTTGGACGCATGTGGTCTACGGACTGCATGCGCTGTCCGTACTCATCGGCATCACCGGACCAGCCACGATCGTCGGCAGTTTCATCTTCGGTCTGCCATCCATCGCGGCAGTTATCATGAATTACGCACGGCGACGCGATGTCCAAGGCACCTGGCTCGCATCACACTTCACGTGGCAGATCCGCACGTTCTGGATTGCCTTCATCGCGAGCGCTCTGGTGCTCATTATTTCCGCACCACTCATGCTGATTCTGGTCGGCTTCGCCACCGCCGCGATCGGCTTCCTGATCATCGGCGCTTGGGTGCTCTATCGCGTGGCACGTGGCTGGCTCGCCTTGCGCGATAGCCGAACGATGCCCCTGCCATGAATACCGTCGCGTCATGAGTGCGGTGTTGAAGGTCTCGGCCTTAGCCTCCCTCGTACTGATGCTTACTGCCTGCGGGCAGACGGGAGCGCTCTATTTGCCGGACGAGCCCCAGCAGGTCATCGTCCGGGATCGTGAGGCGGCGACCTCTCCGGCGCCTTCGGACTCCCCTACATCCTTGGACCCGCCCGTGCTGTCCGACGTACCCGCCCCTCCGCCGCCTCTGACCTGACCCCTCGGTTTTCCGCAGCATCAAAGTGCTCGTCGCCTGCCTATGATGGCCGGTGATGTTGATGCTCCGCGCCGAATCCTGCTGCCACACTCACGCTCCGCCGCATTTCGCGGCTCGGGCTGACGCGTCTTCGACCGACGCTCGACGTCGATATCGCGCCATCGTGATGCTGGCTTTCTTCGGATTCGTGTTGCTGCGCACACTCACGGTCTGTCACGAGCCTACGGATAGCGCGACCAATCGTGTCGGCACTCAAGCGGCTATCAATGCACTCATTGCCAGTGCGTTCTGCGGAACGCTCGATGTCCCCACCGGTTCTCCCGGCGGAAGCACGACATCCCACGCTTCGAGTGCGATGTGCCTGCACTGCGCGAGCGGCTGCCATGGCGTGTCGGGCCTCGGAACATTCTGGATGCTGTGGGCGTTTGGTCTCGCAGTGCCGCTGTTAATGAGAATCAATCGCGATACAGCGCACACGAATTCGAATCATCGAGACAATCGAGTTCGCGGTCCGCCTGCAGGTTGAGTCGACGCGTATAATTACGACGCTACTCGACCTCTCACCAAAAGGATTTGCTCATGAAGTCTGACAAGCTCTCTCGCCGTCAGGTACTCGGTGCCACCGTGCTGGGTCTGCCGGCCATTCCGGTCGTTGTCGAAACCGCGTTTGCGCAGGCCAAGCCGGCCGCCGGCGCCCTGCCTGTCCTGAGTCCGACTGAGCCCGCTGCCAAAGCTCTCGGCTACATCGAGGACACCAAGAAGGTCGACCGTAAAGCCAACCCGAATCACAAGCCGGAACAACACTGCGGCAACTGCCTGCAGTGGGCAGACAAAGATCGCAAGGCTCCACTCGCCAAGTGCAACCTCTTCCCGGGCAAGCTCGTCAAGAACCCGGGCTGGTGCAAAGTCTGGGTGAAGGCACCCGGCGTCACCGTCTAATTCTCGTCGCATCATCACGCCGGGCCGCGTGGGTTCGCTCGCGCTGCCCGGCGTTCTCTTTTAAGGGCATGATTGCCGCCGCATGACTGCCATCTCCACGTCCCCACCCGATCTCGTCCTCGTCGACGGATCCTCCTACCTTTACCGCGCCTTCCACGCGCTTCCGCCGCTCACCAACTCGAAAGGTGAGCCGACCGGTGCCGTGCTCGGCGTCGTCAACATGCTGCTCAAGCTGATGCGCGAAACCGCGCCGGCTCGCTTTGCCGTCGTGTTCGATGCGCCGGGAAAGACATTCCGCGATGAGCTCTTCGCCGAATACAAATCGCATCGACCACCGATGCCCGACGATTTGCGCTCGCAGGTGGAGCCCTTGCTCGACGTGGTTCGTGCTCTCGGCCTGCCTCTGTTGCGTATCTCGGGTGTCGAGGCCGACGATGTCATCGGTACTCTCGCCCGACGTGCGTCGAGTGCGGGGCACAACGTGTTGATCTCGACGGGCGACAAAGATATGTGCCAGCTCGTCGAACCGCGCATCACCCTCGTCAATACGATGAGCGGCAGCGTCTACGATCGCGCGGGCGTGAAAGCAAAGTTCGATGTGTGGCCCGAACAGATCATCGATTACCTCGCGCTGGTGGGCGACAGCTCGGACAACATTCCAGGCATCGACAAAGTTGGGCCGAAAACTGCAGCAAAGTGGCTTGGCCAATATCAAACACTCGATCAACTCATCGCGAACGCTCACGAAGTGACCGGAAAAGTCGGCGACAACTTGCGCGCCGGTCTCGAGACGCTCGAACTCTCTCGAAAACTCGCAACCATTCGATGCGATCTCGAATTGCCCGCCGAGGCCGAGACGCTCGAACGCAGCCCCACCGACGACGAGGCTCTGCGCACACTGTATACACGCCTCGAATTCCGAGCCTTGCTGCGTACGCTCGGTGGCGGCAAAGACTCAGACGACTCTACCGAAACTCGCGCCGAGACAACGACCTCACAGAGCGCACCAGATGCTTCGGGGCTCGAACTGCGTCCCGACATCGCCAACGCTCCGCGGCGCTACGAAACCGTACTCGATCAAGCCTCTCTCGAGCGTTGGTGCCAGGCACTCGAGCGCTCAGAGATCTTCGCGTTCGACACCGAAACCACCAGTCTCGACTACATGGTTGCGCAAATCGTAGGCGTTTCGTTCTGCATCGAACCTGGAGTGGCCGCCTATGTGCCGCTGAGGCATGAGTACGTCGGAGCGCCCGAACAACTCGATCGCGACACCGTTCTTGCGCGTCTCAAACCCCTGCTCGAGAGCGAGTCTCACTACAAAATCGGTCATAACTTGAAATATGACGCCCACGTGCTCGCTAATCACGGCATCACGCTGCGCGGTATGCGTCATGACACCATGCTCGAGTCGTATGTCTGGAACAGCGTCGCGACGCGCCACGACATGGATTCTGCAGCGCTTCGCTATCTGGGACTGACGACGATCACTTATGAAGACGTCGCCGGAAAAGGAGCGAAGCAAATTCCTTTCGAGCAAGTGGCGATCGAGCGCGCCGGCGAATACGCCGCCGAAGATGCTGATGTCACGCTGCGACTACACCGAACGCTGTGGCCTGCAATCGAACATCAATCCCTACTGAAGCGTCTTTACGAGAAGTTCGAGCAGCCGCTCGTCGGCGTATTGCAGCGTATGGAAAGACGCGGCGTGCTCATTGATCGAGAAATGCTGCGTCTGCAAAGCGGCGAACTCGCACGTCGAGCCGAAGAGCTCAAAACGCTGGTGCATGCTGAAGCCGGCACGGATTTCAATCTCGACTCACCCAAGCAGTTACAGCAAATTCTGTTCGAGAAGATGCAGATTCCGGTTTTGCGTAAGACGCCGACCGGCCAGCCCTCGACTGCGGAGGATGTACTGGAAGAGCTCGCGGATGCATACGCGCTCCCGCGATTGATTCTCGATTATCGAAGCATCGCGAAACTGCGCAGCACCTATACCGAAAAACTGCCGTTGCAGGTGAACGCGGGGACGGGACGCGTCCATACGTCCTACCACCAAGCCGTCGCGCAAACTGGGCGACTCTCTTCGACCGATCCAAACCTTCAAAATATTCCCATCCGAACGCCTGAGGGGCGTCGCATTCGCAAGGCCTTCATCGCGCCGCCAAAGCATGTACTGCTGGCCGCGGACTACTCGCAGATCGAGCTGCGCATCATGGTGCATCTGTCGGCCGATGCAGGGCTGCTCGGCGCGTTCGAAGCCGATCGCGACGTGCACCAAACCACGGCGGCCGAAGTGTTCGGCGTACCGCTCGATTCGGTGTCCGCCGATCAGCGGCGATCGGCCAAAGCCATCAACTTCGGACTCATCTACGGTATGTCCGCCTTCGGCCTCGCTCGACAACTCGGCATCGATCGAAGTTCCGCTCAAAGATATGTCGATTTGTATTTCGAACGATACCCGGGCGTGAAGGCGTATATGGATCGAACTCGCGAACACGCCAAGGAGGCGGGCTTCGTCGAGACCGTCTTCGGACGTCGTCTGTACCTGCCCGACATCCGCTCGCGTAATCGCGCGCTGCAGCAGTACGCCGAACGCAGTGCAATCAACGCACCGATGCAGGGGACGGCTGCGGATCTCATCAAGCTTGCGATGATCCATGTCGATGCTTGGTGCGAGCACGAGTCTGCGGGCAAAGCGCAGCTCATCATGCAGGTGCACGACGAACTCGTACTCGAAGTACGCGAAGAGGCCGTCGCTGCGGTCACTGATGCCGTGCGTCGCTGCATGATCGACGCGGGACGTGGGGCGCTGCGCGTACCGCTCAAGGTCGACGTGGGAATCGGCCAGAACTGGGACGAAGCCCACTGACCCTGTTTGCTGTTGCGAACACGCGACAGCAACCCACTTAACTCATTGATTTTATTATATTTTTATTTCTGAACTATTTCGGGTCTCAGCGGGTCTTAACTTCTGAACGTAGAGCGTTCCCCGCTTCAACCCTCCCTGAGCGGGATCCCGGCCGTGAGACCTGTGCCGGGTTCGTCTGCCCCCGGTTACCGCAAGGTTTCCGGGGGTTTTTTTATCCCTCGGCATTCGCCCACAGCTCGTCGAGCCGATTGCGAGCTTCCTCGACGCCCAGCCCCGAATGAGCCGAGAACAACTGCGCCGTCGCGGCCTCGCCGAGCACTGCCTGCGCCTCACGCAAGGCCGCGGCGCGCTCCGCCTGGTTGAGCTTGTCTGCCTTGGCGATCAGCACATGGATTCGGCGGCGCGACGGGTCGGCCCACTCGATGAGCCCTAGATCCTCGTCCCGAAGGCCACGCCGACAATCGACGATCAACAGCAGCCCCCTCAGACTCTCGCGCTCGCGAAGGGCGTCGAGCAGCGGTACCCACTTACGACGCTCTTCGGCGCGAATGTCGGCATACCCGTACCCGGGCAGGTCGACGATCCGGTGTCCCGCCTCGAGCTCGAAGTAATTGAGCAACCGGGTCTGTCCTGGGGTCTTGCTGGTTCTGGCCAAGGCTTTGCGGCCAGAGATCGCATTGATGGCGCTTGATTTACCGGCATTGGAGCGACCCGCAAACGCCACCTCCGCCCCCGTATCGGCTGGGAACTGGATCGGTGCCGCCACGCTCAGAATGAAATCCGCCTTGGGAAAACGCGACACGCTGGGACCGCCCGCACAGGCACGAAAAAGGGTCGGTAGTGTAAACTCCCGGGCGTTAAATCCACGTTCGGAGCCCTGAGAAATGTTTATCGCCAAGCCCTTCGCTGCCGTCCTGGCTACTGCTGCCGTCGCCGTCCTCATGGCTCCTGCAGCGCTTGCCAAAGGCAACGCTGAAGCGGGGGCGACCAAAGCGGCGATCTGCGCGGCCTGCCACGGCGTGAACGGCAGCAGCGTCAATCCGGAGTGGCCTAACCTCGCAGGCCAGGGCGCTGCGTACGCCGAAGAACAACTGCGTCTATTCCGCGCCGGTCACCGTAACAATATGGTGATGTACCCACTCGCCATGGCGCTCACCGACGAAGATATCGCCGATCTGGCGGCGTACTTCTCCACACAGACTCCGACCGGGCTCGAGGCTGATCCAGCGAACTACAAACTCGGCGAAGCGCTTTACCGCGGTGGTGATCGCACTCGCAACCTTCCGTCGTGCACGTCGTGCCATGGCCCCGTGGGTCTCGGTAACCCGACCGCTGGCTACCCCGCTCTGCGAGCCCAGCATGCGACCTACACACTCAAGCAACTTCTCGACTACTCGACGGATCAGCGTTACGTTGACCTCGCGACCGGCACGCCCACCAAATCACGGAATGGGCACATGATGTCGACGATCGCCAAGCGCCTCACCGAAGAAGACAAGAAAGCTCTGGCGAGCTACATCCAGGGCCTGCGTTAATGATGTCCCTTCGAGCGACATGGCTGGCCATCATCGGCTGTGCACTAGTCGGTACGGCGATCGTACCCGTCACGGCTGATGCGCAGAACGCCGCACAAGGCATGTCGCGTTGGCAGGAAGGTCGTCACTATCGCCGCCTGTCTCCCGCCATTCCGACCAACGTCGCCCCGGGCAAAGTCGAAGTCATCGAAATTTTTTGGTACGGCTGCAGCCATTGCTACACGCTCGATCCTTTCCTTGAGCGTTGGAAGAAAAACGGCAAGCCTGCTCATGTCGAATTCGTTCGTGTTCCGGTCACCTGGAATGCAGGGGCTAAATTGCATGCGCGTCTCTTCTACACGCTGCAAGCGCTGAAGCAAGACGAACGTCTTCATACAAAAGTTTTCGACACCATCTTCCGTACGGGTAACGGCCTTCTGGGTCGCGACGAGGCCTCCACCTTGGAGGTCATGGTCGACTGGGCGAAGCAAAACGGGATCCAGGAAAAAGCGTTCCGCGATGCCTGGAACTCCATGTGGGTCAGCACCAAGCTGCGTCAAGCAGACGATATCGTTCGTCGGTATCGGGCAGAGGGCACTCCGTTTATGGCGGTCAATGGTCGTTTCTCCACGGATGTCAGCATGTCTGGAGGCACTCAACAGATGTTGAGCCTCATTAACGACCTCGCCAACTCGGAGAAGGCTCGCTGAGCCTCGAGCGCGCGACTCTCAGGCGGCGCGCGTGATCCGGTTTTTCAGACTCGACGAGACGGGACTGCACGGCGAAAGCCTGCACGAGGGCGTCACCGTACCCGACGATGCGATTTGGATTGATCTCGTCGAGCCCACGGCCGACGAAGAGTCGCGTATCGAACGGTTCTTGCGCATCGACGTTCCGACGCGAGAGGAAATGCGCGAGATCGAGACCTCTAATCGCTTTTATCAAGAAGGCGACGCCCTCTATATGACGGCTACAGTCGTCACCAAGCTCGATACGGCTCGTCCCGAAAATAGTCAAATCACGTTCATCCTTACGCCAGATCGGCTCATCACCAATCGGTATGTCGATCCGCTGCCGTTCCGACGGTATATCACTTACGCGGAGCGGCATCCGAAGCTTTGCAACTCGGCGGCGGCCGTACTCGCCGGACTGCTCGAGGCCATGGTGAATCGGATCGCCGACGTCCTTGAACGAACCGGGGACGAAATGGACGCCCTGTCCTCCGAGGTCTTTGGCGCGCCAAATGTCGCTCGAAGACGCGATCGGGACTACCGCGCCATCCTCGAGCGTGTCGGTCGGAATGGTGATCTGAACTCCAAGGCTCGCGAAACTTTGGGCAGCCTCGCCCGCCTCATCGGGTTCCTTCAGCAATCGAACGGGCATCGATTCGAAGAGGATTTGAAAGGTCGCCTGCATTCGATTCTCCGGGACGCCGAGCAACTCAGCAGTCATGCGGCGTTCATGAGTAACAAGGTGCAGTTCCTGCTCGACGCTACGCTTGGAATGATCAACATCGATCAGAACAATATTTTGAAGATTTTTTCGGTGGCAACCGTCGTGCTGTTACCTCCCTCCGTAATCGGAGCTATTTTCGGGATGAACTTTGATCGTATCCCGAGTGCCCACGCCGACTGGGGGTTTTGGGGTGCCCTCGCCTTGATGACCCTGTCGGCGATCGTCCCCTTCGCCTATTTCAAACAGCGCGGCTGGCTCTAACTCGTCGTCTCCTGACAAGGCCCCGTTGAGGGCTTGACTGCCGGACGTCGTGGCGCAAACTTGGGCACGGAGTTTCCGATGTTCAGGGGCTTCTAAGGTTCTTGATCGTTCGCTCCCAATAACAGTTTGAAATCATCTGACTCTAGAATGCAGATATGACAACCCCTCCAGCACCTCCGGCCCTAAAACTCGCTCTTTCCCTCATCATCGCCCTGCTCGTTACGGCCTGTGGTGGCGGAGGCGGTGGAGGAGGCAATACGAGTGGCGGTGGTGGAAATACCAGTGGAGGCAGTGGCAACACCAGCTCGGCATGCTCGTTGGTGAATCGTCAGAACTGGGTCGTCTCTCAGATGAACGAATGGTATCTCTACCCCGAAACGCTGCCGCAGAACATCAACGTCGCGAATTACAACTCCATTGATGCGCTCATCAGCGCATTGATCGCAACGGCCAAGTCGCAAAACAAAGATCGTGACTTCACCTACCTCACATCGGCCTCACAAGAAGACGCATTGATCCGCTCGGGGGCGACTGCCGGTTTCGGGATCCTGCTGTACTACGATTTGACAGCACGTCGGGTGTTCATCCTTGAGGCGTACGAGACGGCCCCCGCCTATGCCACGGCCAACATCGATCGGGGTGACGAGATCACCGCGATCGGAACCTCCGCTACCGATATGCGTCTGGTGTCGGACATCATCGCAGCCGAAGGCCGTCAAGGCGTCTCCAATGCTCTCGGGCCCAGCACGGCGGGCCTCACCCGAGTGCTCCGTATCGCTCGGGGTTCCGTCACTCGAGACGTCACGGTTTCAAAGGCCAATTATTCTTTGGAGCCTATCTCGCCGCGTTACGGGGCACGTATCATCGATGACGGCGGAAAGCGCTACGGCTATATCAACCTTCGAACGTTCATCGTCAGCTCTGCAAGCGATCGCCTTAAGGAAGAATTTTTGAAGTTTCGCACGGCTGGCATCACTGAAATCGTGATCGACTTTCGCTACAACGGTGGCGGATTGGTAAGCGTTGCCGAGACCATGGGTGACCTCCTCGGGGGCAACCGCCAAACCAATGAGATCTTCTCTGCTACGGTGTTCAGACCTTCCAAGTCGGTCAACAACTCGACGAAGCGATTCGCACCTCAACCGCAATCGGTATCCCCCACCAAATTGGCGTTCATCACAACCTCGTCTTCTGCCTCCGCCAGCGAACTCGTAGTCAATAGTTTCATCCCGTATCTCAACAACCAGCTTGCCTTGATCGGCGGCAACACCTTCGGCAAGCCGGTGGGTCAAATCGCAGCTGATAACACAGCATGCGACGACCGGCTTCGAGTACTCGCCTTCACCACTCGGAACTCGGCAAGTTCCGATGCCTACTTCAATGGGCTCGCGGAGGCGGTCAAGGCAAGCTGCCGGGCCAACGACGATTTCACTCAAGCGCTGGGCTCTGCATCAGAGGGGTCGACCCGACAAGCCCTCGACTGGTTACAGGGGCGAGCCTGTACACCGATCCCCGCCACAACCGCTCAGGCTGCTGCAGCCTCAGGCATCGGCCAAGGTACGACCCTCTCCAAAGACTTCGATCTGCAGCTCGAGCCAGTTCCCGTATCCGGGCAGCCGACCCCGGCTCAGCGCGAAATTCCGGGACTCTTTTGACCCGTCGGACTCACATCGTCCCCATTCTGCTTGTCGGAGCATTGTCCGCATTCCTTGGAGCATCAAACTCGCTGTCCGCGAGCCCTCAACCGGACGTCAAACTACTCGCCTTTGCTGAGCCGCAGCGGGCACCAGATCTACCGATCACTCAGTTGATCGTTCGTTTTCGTGATGACGTGGCGACAGGTCGTCTCTCGCGGCCCTCAAGCTCACGACTCGACTCACTGTCGAGTCGCGCAGGTGAGCGACTCATCTATCGTCGTCCCACTGCCGATCTGTCACATGTGTTGAGGCTCACCGAGCCGCTGCAACGTCGCGATGCGGAACGCGTCGCACAGCGCTTGAGACTTGACTCGACGATCTCGAGCGTAGAAATCGACGAGTATGTGTTTCCTTTCTTGACGCCAACCGATCCCTTCTGGACGGACTCACGAGAAGTTCTTTGGCATTTGAAAGCGCCTACTGTCGAGCGTCCCGGTGGCGCGAATTTGCCAGAGGCTTGGGACACCTCAACCGGCCGAAATGTCGTCGTCGCAGTGATCGACTCCGGAATCACGACGCATCTCGACCTCGATACCAACATTATTCGGGGACACGATTTCATCTCCGGCGACAACGGCGGAGGCTTTCTCGTTGCCAATGATGGTGACGGACGCGATGCCGATCCTGCGGACCCAGGCGATTGGATCGACGACAACGATCTCACCAAGACCGTGTTCTCCGGTGGAAGCTCGCCGTGCACCAAAGCAAATAGTTCATGGCACGGTACGCACGTCGCCGGAACAGTGGGTGCGGTGACAGGAAACAACGCGGGCGTGGTCGGCATCGCCCACGAAGGCAAGGTGCTCGTCGTCCGCGCCCTCGGAAAATGTTTCGGCTACGGCTCGGATATCACTGACGCCATCCGCTGGGCCGCGGGCGCGCAACCGGCGAGCGGCACGTGGCCCGATCTTGGCATTCCAGTCAATGCGTCGCCTGCGCGAGTCATCAATCTCAGTCTCGGCTCCACCAGCTCGAGTTGTTCGAACAGTCGTCAGAATGCCATCACCGCAGCCCGCGCGATGGGCGCCGTCGTGGTCGCTGCCACCGGTAATGACAGTCGCGCCACCATCAGCTCCCCCGCCAATTGCTCCGGCGTGATCGCCGTGACCGCCCATACGGTTGAGGGCGATAAGGCACGCTTCGCCAATCACGGAGTGGGTACGACTCTAAGTGCACCGGGGGGCGGCTCGTGTACGACGTCAGTCTTAAATTGCCTTCCGCAAGGCAGCAGCGGCGCGACCGGAACGATCTGGCGTCTCATCACCTCGACGACCAACGACGGGACCACGACGCCGGGCGCGGCGATTTACGCGGGACAATCAGGGACCAGCATGGCGGCGCCGCATGTGTCAGGTGTCGCGGCGCTTCTGATCTCCGCAATGCCCACTCTCACTGTCGATAGCGTTCGAAATGTACTCGCTGCCAGCGCGCGCGAGTTCCCTGCCGGTACATTCTGCTTCGGCAAGGTCGATAATCCCTGCGGAGCCGGCATGCTCGATGCCGCGCGGGCCGTACAGCGTCTTGCTGCACTGGCGCCCACGGTTACAGCACAGGTCAACGCCGCGCTTGTCGAAAATGGTTCGACAGTGACCCTGTCCGGGATGGCGACCCCCAAGGCGGGAGGTAACACCCTTCTCAGCTTGCGTTGGCAGCAGACAGCCGGCGCAACAGTGACCTTGAGCAGCGCGACCTCTGCTCAGACCACTTTCACGGCACCGAACGGTTCGCGAATGACGTTCAGACTGACCGCAACCGATGGCGACGGGTTTTCAGCGTCGCGCTCCGTAGACGTTCGGTCTAACGGCACGCCTGTGCTCGCTGCCTTACCCGCAATCTCCGCATCCGCTGGAAACACGGTGAGCTTCAGAGCATCCGCCACTGATCCGGACAACGATCCACTCACCTACAGTGCGGCGGGTCTCCCATCGGGCGCCACGCTGAGTGCTGGAACAGGTGAGTTTTCTTGGCCGAACGCCACAGCGGGAACGTTTACGGTCACGGTAACCGCCAGCGACGGGCTCGTCACCAGCGCCCCTCAAAGTGTCTCGATCACGGTGACTGCCTCTCGTGGCGGAGGCGGCTCGCTCGATCTTTGGACTCTGTTGATGTTGATCGCCGCCTTGGCGTGGCGTCGATCGCTTCGACCTAACCGAACTACTTGAGTTCGGCGATCAGTACCCGCGACAGCTCAGCCATGAGCTTCAAACCGACGTTGTCCGGCGAATAATCGATATCAGGCATATCGTCGATCGTGATAGCGATCGCAATACGACCGTGCGGCGTGTAGACGATACCCACATCGCTTCGAAGCGCATCAAGACTGCCGGACTTGCTTGCCACTCGCCACTCGCCGCTGTAACGCCCGATGGCGTCCTTGTACTGCTGACGCTCAAGTACAGCGAGTAGTTCTTTTGAATGGGCTGCGCTCACCACCTTGCCTTGCTCCAACATCTCGAGCAGACGGACCATCTCTCGAGAGGTCGATGCGCCGATGCCGAACCGCTTGTTCTCAGGCTTATCCCCCTCCCGACTCCACCCCTCCGCAGGTTTGAGCTGGGTACCGTCTCCGCGGATCTTGCGCATCGAGCGAGTTTGCATGAGCCCCAAAGACTGCATGAAATCATTGACTCGATCCGCACTGATTCGATCGAGGATCAGGTTGGTCGCGGTGTTGTCACTGACGATGATCATCATCGTTCGAGCATCGCGCAGACTGATGGATTCTCCATCCGAGAAGTCGGTGAGTACGCCTGATCCGGAGACTTTGTCTTGTTCTCGGATCACAAGACGCTCATCCCAACGTGCCCGCTTCGCTTCGACTTCTGCGGCCAAGGCACAAGCGATCGGAAGTTTGATAGTGCTCGCCGTACGAATACGGCGATCGGGATCTATGCCGACCTCGTGGCCCGTATCGAGGTTGCGGGCATACAAAGAAACCGTTCCGCGAAAGTCCGTGAGCATATCTCGAAGCTTGGTCTCGAGAAGGTCGGCTCCGTCCGCCCGCACGCCAAGCGGGACCGCCCACAGCAAACTCGCCCATAACATCGCACGTCTGTTCATCACCATCCGCCTCCCTCGAGCCGCTCCGATATAATGCCTCGCGGAAGCGCCCGTAGCTCAGCTGGATAGAG
>SXGQ01555749.1_pt1 | contig 50368 bp, 40 predicted proteins | sample 3178371 | NCBI WGS metagenome assembly SXGQ01 (sample SAMN11356859, study PRJNA531348) | freshwater metagenome | isolation source: freshwater sample F1-20 | place: China: Fuxian Lake, Yuxi | collected 2017-12-25 | reverse complement strand
GGCGTCGTCGAGGCCGGTCGCCCAGTCGTGGCCCCCGAGCACACGCGTGCGCTCGGCCGTGACCGCGGCCAATTGCTGGGCGGCGTCGCGCGCGCGCTGCGAGACCAGCTCCTCGAACTGCTCGTAGACATGCGTGCCGAAGATCCGCTTGAGGAGGTCCTCGCGCGCGTCGGCGGTGCTGATGAGGACGTCGCGGAAACGGCCCTGGGGAATGACCACCACGCGGCGGAAGTGATCGGCGGTGAAGCCGGTGATCTCCTCCACACGCTCCGTGACCTCGCGCACCTTGGCGGCAAGCGGCTCCCAGCGGCCGCCGCCCCCCTGCGGATCGGGCTGCCACCGATGGAGCGCCGCGGCCGCCTGCTCGACGGTGGTGCCGCCGCCGCGCTTCGCACGGGCATACTGCGGGCTGCGGACCACCCGGTGGAGCCGGTCGCCGACGACGAACTCGAGGCTCACCTCGGTGAGCTGGTCGGGCCGGGCCCGGGCCGAACGCAGTTCGGCGCCGGTGCGGCCATCGACCGCCCCCTTGCCCTGGCCCTCGGCCGTGGTCTCGCCGAACAGCGCATAGCAGACCGAATCGAGGAGCGTGGTCTTGCCCGCCCCGGTGGGACCGGCGAGGAGAAACAACCCCGCCTTGGCGAGGCGCTCGAAGTCGATCGTCTCGGTGCCGGCGAAGGGGCCGAAGCCGCTGATCGTGAGCCGGTGAAACCTCATCGCGGCCCCCCCTCGGCGATCGCCGACTCCATGCACTCGCGCGCCAGCCGCGCCACGGCGTCGTCGGCCACCCCCGGATAACGGTCGGCGAGGAACGCGGCGACGAAGTCGTGCGGGGAGCGGGTGGCCAGTTCGCCGGCGGCGGGCCCCGCCGTCGCACCGGGGCGCCGTTCGAACGACTCGTGGCGGAACTCGAGGAGGTGGGGATAGCACTCCGCCAGCCGTTCCCGCGCGCCAGCCGGCGGGATCGGATCGGTGAGGGTGGCGCGGATCAGGTCGCGCTGCCGCGCGCCGTCGGTGGCGGCGGCGGCGAGGAGCTCGGCGAGCGTGCCGCGGAGGCTGCGCATGGCGTGGAGCTGGGGGATGTCGATCGCCTCCACCGCGACGGCACCCGATCCATCGAGGGTGACGAGGCTCACGGTCTTCGGCTGATGCTCCTCGGCGAACGAATACCGGGCGAGCGACCCGGCATAGCGCACCCGTCCGTCGGCGAGGGCGTGGGGGCGGTGGAGATGGCCGAGCGCCGTGTAGTGGAACCGCGCGAACACCGCCGGATCGACGGTGGCGATGCCGCCGACCGAGATGTCGCGTTCCGACTCGGTCGTCTCCGCCCCCCCCTGCACGAAGAGGTGACCGACGAGCACGTGGCGGGCGCCGTCGGCGGTGTCGATCGCGGCGACCCGCGCGCGCGTCGCCTCCTCGTGGGTGAGGATCGCGTCGTCGCCGCTGACGAAGCGGATCTCGGCCGGCGTGGCATAGGGCAGCAGGTGAAACGACACGCGCCCATGCGCGTCGGCGAGATCGACACGCACCGGACCGCCGCGCGGCGTGCCGACGAGATGCACCCCCGCGTGGCGGAGCAGGCGGCTGCCGAAGTCGAGGCGCGGGCCGCTGTCGTGGTTGCCGGCGATGGCGAGCACCGGGGCGATCGCGCCGAGGCGGTGGAGGGCGTCGTCGAGGAGCCCGACGGCGTCTTCGCTGGGCACGGCGCGGTCGTAGAGATCACCGGCGACGACGATCGCATCGGGGCGGGCGTCGGCCGCGATCGCCACCACGCCGTCGAGCGCGTGCCGCTGCGACTCGATCAGGTCGTGGCCGGCCAGCACCCGCCCGAGGTGCCAGTCAGCCGTATGGAGGAAGCGCACCGGGAAGACTCCGGGAATCAGCCAGCGGGAGCAATCAAAGCGGGTGGTGACGGGGCATCAACCCGGTTCGGATGGCAATGGCACCGTGGGCGTCGGCCACCGATCCGGGGGAGGTTCGGTCGCGTCACGGCGCCGCGGAACTGAAAAACACGGCAGTCTGCCGGCCTGCGGTGGTGCGGGACCACGTCGGAATTACATTACCTGATATGACGTGGCGCTCCAGATTGATGACGGCCGTGGCACTCTCCGCGGTCGTCCTGTGGATCAATCTCTCCTGGCGACCGGGAGCGAGCCTGATCGCGCCGTTGATCCAGCGCCTGGCGGTGGCGACGTTCCTTTCGTCGATCTTCTCGCTCGTGCATCCCGGCACGATCACCACCAAGGCCCTCGTCACCGACATCCGGCGGCGGCCGCGGTTCTGGTTCGTCGCCGCGAGCGTCTTCGTGGCCTACCTGGGGAGCGCCTACCTGCCCGACATGTTCCGTCGCTGGCGGCTGCCGGTGACGCGATCGATGGCCACTCAACCCAACGCCTGAAGGGCGGCGGCGAGCCGGTCGGTCGAGAGCCCTGCCGCCCAGCCGGCGGCGCAGGCGATCGGGGGGACCGAGCCGGTCACCGCGATCGTGCGTGGCGACTCCCCCGCGACCACGCAGGCGATCCCCGCCGGGGTCGGGCGCACGGCGCGGGCTGTGGCAGGCGCCGTCGCGGCGGCATCGACCACGACGATCCGTCCCGCGCCGAGCGTGGCGAAGAGGCCGGCCAGTTCGGGGCTCTCCACCGGCACCACCGCCACGCCGTTCGAGCCGAGGGCATGGATGAGTGCCGCGCGCTGCGCCGCCGGAACCGGGCCGGCGGGAAACACGGCGACGTCGCAGCGGGTCGTCCCCAGGCCGTGCGCCTCCGCCGTGGCGGCATGGCTGACGAACACCCCGGCATCGATGCCGGGATGCGACTTGATCGCCCGGATCGCCGCGCCGTCACCGTCGCCAACGGCCCACCCGGGCTGACCGGCTTGGACGAGGCCCGCCCCGGCGGCGACGATCGTGCGCTGCCCCGCCGCTTCGAGGATCCGGCCGATCGCCGCTGCGGTGGCCGAGGCAGCGGGGGATTCCGCGACCGCCACGAGGAGCATCTTCCCGTCGGCACCCGGAGGAAAGAGCAGGCCGACGATCGCCTCCCCGACCGGCTGCGGCCGGCCGTGGAGCGGGGCGACGTGCATGAAGATCCCGGGACCCGCGTTGACCTCGATCACCATCCCGCGCTGCGCTTCGAGCGGCTTGCCGATGTCTTCCGCGACGACGTCGAGCCCGGCCACGTCGAGCCCGACCGTGCGCGCCGCCAGCACGGCCCGGGCCGCCACCTCCGGGTGGACCTCGTCGGTCTCGTCGGTGGTGAGGTCGCCGTTGACCTTGATCGTCACCCGCCGGCCCGGCTCGGGCACGCTGTCGGGCGCGAGTCCGCCGCGCGCGAGGAGCGACAGCGCGACCTCGTCGATCTTCATCACGCCGAGGAGATCGGTGTAGTTCTCCCCACGGAGCGGATCGCGGTTGGCCTCGTCGACGAGCTGGGCGATCGTGTGCACGCCGTCGCCGACCACCATGTCGTGCTGCCCGCGCGAGGCGGCCACCACCCGGTCGCCGACGACGAGCAGGCGGTGCGCCACACCGGGGGCGAACTGCTCGATGATCACCCCGGCCGACGACGAGGAATTCTCGCGTGCGGCGAGATCGAAGCTGTCGCGCACCTGATCGGCGGAGGTGAGGCCGAAGGAGATCCCACGGCCGTGGTTGGCGTCGCGCGGCTTGACCACCACCGGGTAGCCGAGCGCCTCGGCGGCCCGGCAGGCATCCGCGGGGCTGTCGGCCACACGGCCGAGCGGCACCGGCACGCCGACCTGCCGGAGGAGCATCTTGGTGAGCTCCTTGTCCTGGGCGATCGACTCGGCGATCGACGCGGTGGCGTCGGTCTCGGCGGTCCAGATCCGCCGCTGCCGCCCCCCCTCGCCGAGTTGAACGAGGCTCGCGGTGGTGACGCGGTGGGTGGGGATCCCGCGCGCCACCGCCGCGCGGACGATGGCCCGGGTGCTGGGGCCGAGGCGATGGGTGTCGGCGACGTCCACCATCTCGCGCACCGCCGCCGCGGCATCGAACGGCCCATCGTGCACCGCCGCCAGCAGGCAGGCCCGTGCCATGTCGAGGCAGGCGCGGCTGACGCGCCACTCCTCCGCCGTCGCGGCGAGGAGGAAGCCGCCGTTGACGCGCTCCGTCCAACTACCGGCGGGTGTCGTGCCGGCCGCGGCGAGGAGCGTGCCCCACAGCCAGCGGAGGACCGCCGCCACGTCGCCCGACGACGCCAGGGCCTCCCAATCGGGCCCCGGCACCGGCGGCGAGCCCTCGAAGGCCAATTCATAGGGCCGCGATTCGAGCGCCGCCCGCCAGCCTGCCAGGCGCGCGGCAGCCGGTCGGTCGCTTCGCAGCGACCAATCGGCCAGGACACCCGGATCGACCTCGACCTCGAACACGGGCAGGGCATGCCAGCGGCTCGCGCCGTCGTACTCCGTCGTCCGCCGCCATTCCATGCGCGATTGTCTCCGTACCGAAAGTCCCGAACCACCGGGCCGAATGGTACCAACGCCCTCCGGTCGGGCGGCAACCCGAGATTCCGCGTTGCCCGCCGGTCAGGAATACAGGCAGCCCGCCTGACAGAAGCACAGGCAGCCCCGCCGATCAGGCGATGATCGCACGGATCGCCTGCCCGTGGTCGATCGCCAGCCGTTTTCTCTCGGGCAGCTCCAGACGCCGCGAATCGAGGCCGAGGAGCTGGAGGATCGTGGCGTGGATGTCGGTGACGTAGTGCCGGTCCTCGACGGCGTGGAAGCCGAGCTCGTCGGTCGCCCCGTGGACGCACCCGCCACGGATGCCACCGCCGGCCAGCCAGACCGAGAAGCCGAACGGATGGTGGTCGCGGCCGTCGGCCCCCTGGGTGCCGGGGGTGCGGCCGAACTCGGTGGCGAAGACGACGATCGTCTCGTCGAGCAGACCGCGGCGGTGGAGGTCGGCGAGGAGGCCGCCGATCGGCTGGTCGACCGCGCTGGAGAGCTTCTCATGGTTGGCCCGCAGGCCACCATGGGCATCCCAGGCACCGGCACCGCCGCCGCCGTGCTGGATCTGCACGAACCGCACCCCGCGCTCGACGAACCGCCGCGCGGCGAGCAACTGGAGGGCGAACTCGCGGCACTCAGGCCGATCGAGCCCGTAGAGGCGGTGGGTCTCCGGCGTCTCGGCGGCCACGTCGACCACCTCCGGCACGCTCGTCTGCATGCGGAAGGCGAGCTCGTAGGCGGCGGTGCGCGCCGCGGTGGTGGCGTCGCCGGGGTAGCGCCGGGCGGTGAGCCGGTTGAGGTCGGCGACGAGATCGAGCCCCACGGCGGCGGCGGGGCGCGGGAAGGGGCGCTCCGGCTGGCCGAAGTCGAGCGGGCTGGCGGGATCGATCCGCAGCGGCACGGCGTCGTGGGCCGGACCGAGGTAGTGGCCGTCGCGCCGATTCCAGTATTCGCGCGTGCCGATCGAGATGAACTGCGGAAGCGCCGGGTTGAGCGAGCCGAGCGCGTAGTGCACCCAGCCGCCGAGCGTGGGGGAGACCGGATCGAGCATGTGCCGCCCGGTGTGGAACTGCGTCTGCGCGCCGTGGTTGCTGTCGGTGGTGTACATCGAGCGCACCACCGCGATCCGATCGATCTGGCCGCCGACATGGGGAAACCAGTCGCTGACCTCGATCCCCGACTCGCCGCGGGGGCGGAACCCGACCTGGAGCGGATAGAGCACGTTGCGCTGCTGGCCGTTGGCATCGGGCACGGGCGCCCGCTCGAGCGCCAGCTTCGCCGGGTCCTGGACGCTGGCGAACGGGGTCTCGGCGATCGACTTGCCGGCATGGCGGGTGACCATCGGCTTGGGATCGAAACTCTCGAGGTGGCTGACCCCGCCGTTCATGAACAGCCAGATCACGCTGCGGGCGCGCGCGGGAAAATGGGGCCGGCCGTCGGGCGGGCCCCAGCCGTCATCGGCGCCAGCCGCGGGGCGGACCGCCGCCACACCGGCCAGCGCGGTCACCCGGGCGGCGCCACTGACGATCTGCCGGCGGGAGCGGCGCATCGGTTCCATGGTCGTCCTCGGAGCGGTGAACAGGACTCGGCTCGGGTCAGCGGACGGTGACGAAATCGGTGTGGTTGAACAGCGCCCAGACGAGGTGCCCGCGCGCCGGGTCGGGGGGCGTGCCCCCGACGGCCTCGTCGGGCAGGCGGCGCCAGCGCTCGAGCGCACCGAGGCACGCATCCCGTTCCGCGTCGTCGGCCGGCCGCGCGAGCACGGCGATGAACGCGCGGTCGACGAACGCCGCGTCGCCGGCGCCGTCGGCGGAGAGGCGCCGGGCGACCGTCGCGGCGGCCTCGTGGACGAGTGCCGCGTGCGACAGCGCCAGCGCCTGCTGCGGCACCACGCTCTCCTCGCGCCGGTAGCAGTCCTTCACCGCGGCATCGTCGAAGACGACGAGAAACGGATTGCGGCTGATGTCGGAGTGGGTGAAGTAGAGGCTGCGGCGCCGCGACTCGGCCTGCCGGTCGGGGGGCACGGGAGGGCCGCCCGGGGAGACGTCGAGGAGCCCGGCCACGGCGAGGACGGCGTCGCGCACCACCTGGGCCTCGAGCCGGACAGGCTCGCGCCGCCAGAGGAGGGCGTTGTCGGGATCCCGTTCCGCGGCAGGCTCCAGGCCGGCGGCCGAGGACTCCATCCGGTAGGCGGCGGAGGTGACGATCAGCCGGTGGAGGTGCCGGAGGCTCCACGGCGATCCATCCGGCGGTCCCGCGACCAACTCGGCGGCGAGCCAATCGAGCAGGTCGGGATGCGTGGGGGCCGCCCCCTTGCGGCCGAAGTCGAACATCGTCGCCACGAGCGGCCGCCCCATGTGGCGCAGCCAGAGATGATTGACGGCGACGCGCGGGGTGAGCGGGTGCCGCGGATCGGTGATCCAGGCGGCGAGCGCCCGCCGGCGCCCCGTGCTCGTGTCGGGGAAGGGGATCGGCGGATCGTCCTGACCGGAGTAGCGGAAGCGCGTCGGCACCCACCGCGCCCCGACCAGCGGCGTGAACGTGCCGCCCGGTGCGGTGAGCGCGGCGACGGCCTCGTCGAGCGCGGCGCGGGCGGTGGCGAGTTTCTGGGCCGCTTTCTCGACAGCGTGCGCCCGGTCGTCGCCGCCGGCGGCGGCCGCCGCCCGTTCCCCCTCGATCACCGCCACCCGCGCCCGGGCCACGGCCGATTCGCGCTCGGCGGTGACCGCCGCCTGGGCGAGGTGGGAGGCGGCGTCGTCGGCATTCCATCCTGCCTGCATCGCCGTGGCTCGGGCGTCGATCGCCGCCAGCCCGGCCCGCTCCGCCCCGAGACGGGCCTCCACGAGCGGGCGCTCGTCCGCGGCGGCGGCAGTCAGGGCCGCCTCGGCCGCCGCGACCCGCGCGCTCGCCACGGCGCGATGGGCCTCGATCGCCCACGGCTGTCGTTCCGGCTGCCAGGCCCGCGGCGGCAGCGACACCGGCTCGATCAGCGGCAGGGGCACGCCGAACACGGCCGGCACCCCGGGCGCGATCGGGCGATCCTTCGCGGGCCGGGCATCGTCGCCACGGACGAGCAGATAGGTGGGGGCCGTCGGCTCGCCGTCGAACACGCGCGCCATGGCGTCGCGATCGGTGTCGGGTTCGCCCGGCACGACGTCGTGGCGCACGTGGTAGGGGGCGAAGAAGGCGCGGAAGGCGTAGTGGTCTTCCTGCCGGAGGGGATCGTATTTGTGGTCGTGGCACTTCGCGCAGTTGAGCGTCAGCCCGAGAAACGCCTTGCCGACATGCTCCACCGTCTCGTCGAGCCACGGGGTGCGGTTGAAGAGAAACCAATTGCGGGCCAGGAAGCCGGTGGCCCGCACGCGGGCGGGATCGTCCGGATACAGTTCGTCGGCGGCGAGCATGAGCCGCACCATCTCGTCGTACGGGAGGTCCGCGGCCAGCGACTCCACGATCCAGTCGCGCCAGTGCCAGATGTGGGGGGAACTGTTGCGGAGCTGGTCGCCGAGCCCCCACCAGTCGGAGTAGCGCCAGACATCCATCCAGTGCCGCGCCCAGCGCTGCGCGTGGCGGGGATCGGCGAGGAGTCGATCGACGAGCCGCTCGTACCAGCCCTCGGTGCCCCCCGCGGCGTTGCCCGCGGCGTTGCCCGCAACGCGGTCAGCGAGGATCGCCGCCAGATCCTCCGGGCTCGGCGGGAGCCCGATGAGGTCGATATACAGCCGGCGGACGAGCACTCCGGGCGGAGCCTCAGCGGCCACATCCGCGATGCCGGCGCGCGCGCGGGCGGCGGCGAGAAAGCCGTCGATCGGATGACTGCCCGCGGCCCCTGGCACAGCCGGCCGCTCGACCGGTCGGAACGCCCAGTGATCGCGGGGATCGGCCTCCGGCCGTTCGTCGGCGGGAGCGGGGCATCCGGCGGCGATCCAGGCACGGATCTCGCGCACCTCCTCCTCGGTGAGCGGTTCGCCTTCGCCGGGCGGCGGCATGCGCTCGGTGGGATCGGCATCGGTGACGCGGGCAAGGAGCAGGCTCTCCGCAGGCATGCCGGGGCTCGCGGCGGGACCGGAGTGGCCGCCGGCGAGCAACGACGCGGCAGTGTCGAGCCGGAGCCCAGCTTGCTGGGCCAGCGCGCCGTGGCAGGCCTGGCAACGCCGTGCCAGCAGCGGCCTCACGAACCGGGCGTAGGCGGCGAGTGCGGCGGGGGAGGGAGCGTCTCCGGCGACAGTGGCCTCGGGGGAATCGTCGGCGGCGTGGAGCGAATCGCCCGGGATTCCACCGCAGGCGTACCACATCCCCACGGCGACGAGGACGACGACGTGTACAGCGCCGTGGCCCATCGGCGCGGAACCCGTCGGCACCGAGGGGCTCGACGCGCGGTGCCCGTGCGGGCCCGTGGAGGGGGCGAACACCAGCTCCGATTCAACCGTTCCCGGGTTCCCTCCACCATGCCGCAACACGGATGGCCACTCGCGGCCGCGGCGATCTGTCCGGCCAGTGAGCATGACGCGATTCACCACGTACCCCCGTTCGGGGCTGGGGCGATCCGCCCCAGCTCCGGACCACAGCCGCCGAGCACTGCTCCTGATGATCCCCAGGTCCACCGCTTCCAACAAGAGCCGCTCGAGGCCGTTTCGCCCCGTGAAAGCAGGGGTCCATGGATCACCACCCGCGACCCAACCAGAAAAAACAAAATCCGATGGACGATGGTACGCGGCTTGCACCTTCTTGGGTCTGCGAGTGCCGACTGGGGCGATTCACCCCAGAAGCCGCCCTCGCGGGTCGGCGGCAGGTTCGGCGGCCCGGCACCTCGAGAGACACCGGCGAACGATACCGCGACCAGGCTGGTCGCGGGGCAATGACAAGCAAGAGAGATAACGGGGTGGAGATGACGACCATGACGACCACGGGACTGACTGGAATTGGTTGCGGACGGATCGCCGGCATGGCCTGCGGCACGAGCCTCTCGCTTTGGCTGACCGAGGACCGCCGCCGGCTCGTGTCGGCGATGACCGGATTGGTGCTGGCGCTGGCCTGCGTGATGCCGGCCCGGGCAACGACGATCCAGATCACCGATCTCTATGGCACGGGCGTGGACAACGCCGGCAGCCTGATCGCGGAGGGTGCCAGCGACCCGCACTACACGGTGACCGCCGTGGCGTTTTTCACCGGCACGACCGGCACCGGCTACCCGCCGCCGAGCGACACCCCCTGGCTCGGTGCCCCCAAGGCCTACCGGATCGACCAGTGGACGCCGAACAACACCGGTGCCGCGCGGCCGTCGCAATGGGTCGCCCCGAACGGTGCGACGGAGGCTCAGTCGCCGTTCACCCCGAGCGGCCAACTCGTCGATGCACCGGTCGCCCGGTTTTACAACTACCAGACGACGTTCACGATCGGTGCGAATGACTGGACGTTCGCTGAGATCTCCGGCGATTGGATCGCCGACAACATCGGCCTTGGCATTTTCCTCAACGGCAATCAATTGACGCTGCCGTCGGGAAGCCCGATTCAGTTCTCCTACTCCAGCGCGAACACCGGCGGGACGTTTTTCGTCGCTGGCACGAACACGCTCGACTTCCGCGTCCGGAACGTGATCGAGAACGAGGGTGACTTCTCCAATCCGACCGGCATGCAGGTGACCGTCACCGGCGCCTACTATCGGACGGACGTGCCGGAGATCGACCCGCTGTCGGCCACATCCTGCATCGCTCTCGCGGTCGGATCGCTCGCGTTCATCGAGCGACGACGGGTGGTGGCCCGGGGCTGATCCTTCCCGGCTCCCCTTGAGGAGGTGGGCTGGTCAGCGGTTCTGGGTGCGGATGGTGGTTCGCGAACCCCAGATCATCCGGCGGGGCGACCACGTCGGCGCCGATCCGGACTGCCACGCCGTCGCACGGTCTCCACTTCCCTCGACTGCGGTGGCTTTGGGATCACCCGCACCCGGCCCCCCTCCGGCAGCACCTCCCCAGCGGCCACTCCCCTCCGTCCGCCGCCACGCCGCTCTGGCCCAGCCCTGTGCCGAGCGGAGTTGCGGTGCACGGCCTGAGGAAGCGGCTCTGCCGCGACGGAGGCGACGGCGCACCGATGGTGTCTTGAAGCCGACGACCGTCGCCACACCCATCGCCCCGAGGATCGCCACCGAGGGCTCGGGTACGGGAGTCGCCAGGTAGTAGGCAGCGTTCACGGTGACCTGCATCCCTGTGGGGTTGGCGAAGTCGCCGGGCGACTCGATCAGATTCCGGACGCGGAACTCGAGCGTGTTGACCCCTGCCTTGAAGAACGTGGCGGCCACGTTGGCACTCGAATAAGACCAGTTCGCCAACGCGTTGATCCGCGATCCATTGAGAAAGATGCCGGTGCCGGTGTTGTCGGCGATCCACTGCCCGGCGATTTCGGCAAACTCCCAGTTGTCGTCGGGGATCGTGAAGCTGGTCTGGTAGGCGTAGTACTGGGCCACCGGCGCGTCGACGAATTGGCCTGTCGGTGTGAACGGAGGGAGCGCTTCAGTCGAGCCGTTGGGGGCGACCCACTGCGACGGGCGTGTGCCGCTGGTGTTGTTCGCTGACCACTGGTCGATCCGGTAGGCCTTGGGCGCGCCGAGCCACTGGCTGTCGCTGGCCGGTGGGTAGCCCGGACCGGTGGTGCCGCTGAGGAATTGCACCTTGGTGATCGTGTAGTGCGGATCGCTCGATCCCTGGGAAATGAGTTGGTAGTCGTTGCCGACACCGGTCCCGTAGAGATCGGTGATCTGGTAGGTCTCCGCCACAGCCGGCGGCGCGGTGGTCGCCGCAGTGACCACGAACAGCGCCGCCAACACACCCCGGGCACAACGCGCGAGGCATCGTGCGGGGGATGCACTGAGTGCAGCGGGCCACTGGCCGGGATGGCGGCCGGGATGTTGGCCGGGATTCTGGCCGGGGGAATCTTGCCGGGGTCGTCGGCGGGCAAGTCGGTCAGACAGGCCGGTCGCAACGGTGGCCGGGAACAGCGCAGCGAGAATCTGCGCACTGACGATCCATACCATCCCCATGGTTGTGCATCCTGGTGAGAGGGACGACGCTGTGAATCACGTGGTGATCGAAGGCCACGGCGAAGCCGTGTGTCAGTGCGCTGCAGAGTGGCCCACCTGCCGGCAGGCGACAGCTGCGAAACCGAGAGCGATTTCCCAGGTGAGGCCCGAGCGACCCCGACGGCCTCGGGCAACCCGGGGGCGTCAGCGAGCCGTTCAGTGAGCCCAGTGAACTGGCCACAGTGAAGTGGCCCCAGTGAAACGGCTACCCACATGCGGGGCTGTCCGGTCCACCACCTGGAAGATCGATCCCGTCAACGACACCGACGATGCTTTCGAGAAGCACACCCCGTGCCAATCGGCCGCGGCTTCTGAACACTGCGAAAAACGGGCTGTTTTTGCAGTTTCAGATGACGAAACCGAAGCCTCAGGGCAGCCGGTTCACCAACCTTGTGAACCGGACCTCACCAAGTTGGTGAGGCAACACAAATCAGGTGAGCCCGGGCTTCTGGGCAATCCGGGCGAGGCCGGGTCCAGCCAGCCAGGAACCCCCAAGAGGGGTGCTCACCGCGGGTGTCGCCCGGGGCGTGGCCAGGCAGCGACAGAAAGGTATCGGTCAGGCAATGCCAAGGACGTCGCGCATCGAATACAGCCCCGCCGGTTTGCCCGCCAGGAAGGCCGCCGCCGCCAACGCCCCGCGGGCATAGCAATCACGGTTGGAAGCGCGGACGTTCACCGACAACGACTCCCCCTCGAGACCGAAAAGGATCGTGTGCTCGCCAGGGTTATCGCCGGCCCGGACGGCGTGGTAGCCGATCTCGCCGGCTGGCCTCGCCCCCGGCCTGCCTTCCCGGCCGTGGGCCACGGCCTCCTGCCCCATCGCCGCCTGCACCAAGCTACCGAACTTCAGGGCGGTGCCACTGGGGGCATCCTCCTTGTGGCGGTGGTGGCACTCGACGATCTCGACGTCGGTCCGCACCCCCGTGCGGTGGAGCAGCGCGGCGGCACGGGCCACCAGGTCCATCGCCACGTTGACCGCCAGACTCATGCTCGGTGACTGGAGGACGGCGATCGTCCGGGCAGCGGCGGTCACGGCCGCTTGGTCGGCCGGCTCGAGCCCCGTGGTGGCGACGACCAGGGGCACCTTCCGGGCCACGCACGCCTGGGCGATTCCCGCCACGGCCCCCGGCAGCGAGAAGTCGATCACGACGTCGGCCGGGCACGACCATCCGTCGCCCACCGCCACCCCGGCGGCCGGCAGGCCCGCCAGCAGACCGACATCGGTCCCGATCCGCGGGTGCCCCGTCCGCTCGGTCGCGGCGACCAGTTTCCAGCGTTCCGGTTCCGACGCCGCGCAGGCGATGATCCGCTGCCCCATACGGCCGGCCGCACCGTGCATCACCAGACGGAGCGGGAGGGTCGAGCCACTCATCAGGTCGCGCGGGCCACGGCCCGCCTCCACCAGGATGTGCCCCGTCGCCGAAGTGGGTCGGGGCGGGGCAGGGCCGCCCCCACCCGGCCATCAACCGTAGAGATCGATCGCCTGGACGATCTCGTCGAGCCGATTGCCGACGCTGACGGCCCGATTGGCGAAGCTCGCCCGGCTCACCCCCCGGCTGCCGAGCACTTCGTTGAACAGCTTCTGGTCGGTGGTGTGGTAGGCCACGGTCGCGGTCGGATCCTTGAGCTGGTGACCGGTGAGGATGCAGACCACACGGTCGTCGCGGCCGATCACCCCCTCGGCGACGAGCTGCTTCGCGCCCGCCACGCTGGCGGCGCTGGCGGGCTCGCATCCCAGGCCGCCGGCACCGACCTGCGCCTTGGCATCGAGGATCTCCTGCTCGCTCACCTGCCGGACGACGCCGTCGCAGGTTTCCAGAGCGCGGAGGCATTTGTTGAGGTTCACCGGCCGGTTGATCTCGATCGCACTGGCGATCGTGTCGGCCCGGCGGTTGTCGCGGTCGAGCTCGTCGTAGTAGTGGCAGGCCGGGGAGAGATCGGCGCGGCCGCCCTCCCAGCGCAGGCCGCGCCGGTGGTAGAGCTCGTAGAGGGTGTTGGCACCCGCCGCATTGATGACCGCCAACCGCGGCACCCGGTCGATCAATCCCAGGTGCCGCAACTCGGCGAAGGCCTTGCCGAAGGCGCTCGAATTGCCGAGGTTGCCCCCCGGCACCACGATCCAGTCGGGCACCTCCCAACCGAGCGACTCCAGCACCCGGAACATGATCGTCTTCTGCCCCTCCAGCCGGAAGGGATTGACGCTGTTGACCAGGTAGATCCCGAGGCGCCCCGAGACCTCTTTGACCCGCGCCATCGCGTCGTCGAAGTCGCCGGCGATCTGGATCGTCAGCGCGCCGTAGTCGAGCGCCTGGGAGAGCTTACCGTAGGAGATCTTCCCCGAGCCGATGAAGATGATCCCGCGCATCATCCGCGTGACGGCGCAGTAGACCGCCAACGAGGCGCTCGTGTTGCCCGTGGAGGCGCAGGCCGCGCGCCGCGCCCCGATCAGCCGGGCGTGGGAGAAGGCGGCAGCCATGCCGTTGTCTTTGAACGACCCGGAAGGATTGAGGCCCTCGTACTGCAGGTGGAGCCGCCCGGGCTTCATGCCGACATAGCCACCCACACCGTCCGACACCGAAAGGAGTGTCTGCCCCTCACCGATGGTGACCACCGCCTCGCGGGGCACGAACGGGAGCAACTCGTGGAACCGCCAGACACCGCTCACCGCGAGCGGATCGCTGCGCCGGAGCCACTTGCGCTCGAACAGTTCGAACGACGTCGGCGGCGGCAGCCGATCCCAGTCGTAGACCACGTCGAGCAGGTTGCCGCACGATGGGCAACTGGTGAGCACCTCATCCACCGAGAAGGTGGCGGCGCAGGCTGGCGCGATGCACCGCTGGAATGCCAGATCGGTGCGGGCAGCGACGGGCACGGGCGGCTCTCCGTGGCCCCGCGGATCGAACCGGGGCCTCCGACAGTAGTTTCGGCAGGAGCGACCCTGACTCTTGGGTGGACCCTGAGGGAACGCTGGGGAGACTAGGTCAAGATTCCGGGGCCGGCAAGCAAACCCCGCCTGCCAGTTTGACACCCACCGTGGACGACTGCTAAAATCGGGGTGTTTCGGGCCGTGAACGTCTCCTGTGGCTGGGGATCGCCGCAGTGGATGCTGCCCCCGGAGCGTGTCGTCGCATCGCGGTCACATGCTCGGCGGGCTGGCCGCCCAGCAACGCTGGGTCGCGGCGAATGGATAACGTTCGCGCGGCGGTCGCCGCGGGGAGAAACGGGATGCGGACCATGAAAGCGGCGGAAATGAAGCCGTTCCGGCTGTCGCTCGAAGCGATCCGGTCCCGGCTGCGCGGCGATGTGACGACGATGGCCGACGCCGCGCTGCGGAAAACCGGCGCGGAATCCAACGGCGATCTCTCGACCATGCCGATCCACATGGCCGACATCGGCTCCGACGCGTATGAGCAGGAATTCACGCTCAGCCTGATGGCCAGCGAAGAGGACACGCTCGAACTGGTCGAGGCCGCTCTCGAGCGGATCCGGGCCAAGACGTACGGCCGCTGCGAGGAATGCGATGGGGTGATCGCCAAGAAGCGGCTCGAGGCCCTGCCGTTTGCCCCGACCTGCATTCGCTGCGCGGAAAAGCTCGAGGCTGGTGGGAGCGCACGGCCCCGTTTGCCCCGCTGACAGGTCTGCCCCGCTGACAGGTTTGCCAGGCTGCCACCCTGGGGCCCAAACGCGGGGCGGCTTGGCCCGGTGCCAAGGTCCATCCTTGGCCTTTGGCCACTTGAAAACCTGCGCTTTTCACGGGAGCTGCGCTCCCGGCACCTCATCCATGAGGTGCCGGGAGGCTGTTTTTTTGACCCATCCGGGATCTTTGTGGGGTGAAGACGGGAAACGACATCCCGGCATTTCCATCACAGGGCCGGCGAAGCCCCTCCGCCGTCGCCCTCGCATCGGCCCGTCACCCCTGGCTGCGGGTCGATGCGAGGGCAGAGGCGCGGGGGGCGTCCCCCTTTGCAGAGCCCGAGCGGAGGCTGCGCCTGCCGCGATGACCCACGGAAATGCCAGAAGGACCCCTTTTGTCATGTGCCGTCACGGCCCGCCTGAGCTTGTGATTCGGTGCAAACACTCCGTGATACCTGTGACGGTGCTTGCGCGGCGGCGGGACGAGATCGGCGAGCCGGTCCAGGAACTCAAACGGCGAGAGCTCGACGACGCCGTTCGCCGCCGGCTGCGTGGACTTTCGTGAGCGGCCTGGCCCGACCCAGTTGGCCGCCTTATGCCGGGTCCAGCTCGTTCCGATCGGTGCGGCAGTGAGGCTGTCCTGAGGCTCTTCCCGTGAAGAGCGTCAGGTCCCGTCCACTTCGAGGATGCCCCTCAGAGTCTTCAGCGCGGCCGCGTGCTTCGCCGGATTGTCGGAGCGAAGTTTTTGGATGTTGAGCAGCTTCCATCGCGGGGCGGGAAGCCTTTCGGCACCCGCCGCGGGAAACAGCGACCAGTCGGGGCTGCCTTCCTCGAAGCTCAGCAGGAATGCTCGCTCCGATGGGGTTAGCAGGCTGTGGACAAACAGCCTGCCGCACCGGAGGGATCCGGTGCCGGGAGCAAAGCTCCCGTGAAAACCGCAGGTTTTCGAGTGGCCAAAGGCCACGGATGGACTTTGGCCACGGGCTGTTAGAGATGCCCGTACCGCGGCAGTCAGTTCAGCAAACGTCGCCTCGTGGATGGCGTAATCGAACGGGAGGAGTGTCATTCCCGCGAACTCACCGGCGAATGTCTGCCTCTGGTCCTTGGCCTGCGGATTCAGAAGTTCCGCGATCGGCCGGCGGTGGCCGATCAGGTTCATCAGTAGGCCTGCCCGCACGTCATCCCCAAATCCCTCCACGTCGAGTAACTGCCGGACATCGAACAGGTCCCGCGGGTGCTGGCGGTCGAGGGCGGCCGACACCTTGCCACCGAAGAGTTCCGCATGTGAAACGACTGGCAATTCGACGAATGACTCGAACGCCTCCTGGACGGCGTCCGTGCAGGCGAGTTTCCGAACGGGCCACAGGGTTCCGCGTTGCAGCGGATTGACTTCGACCTTCACCCGTGCCCTGCCCCCTCGCTGGCAGTGCACCTTGACCTCCATGTCGTCGCCTTGAGGGACGAGCGTGAGCCGGGCGCCCGACAGCCGGCGTTCGGCCTGGGCTTGGCTTTGATTCGGGCCAATCCTGCCGAGATACCCGCCAGCGATGCGGCGCGATCCTCGAGCGGCAGGTAGGTCAGATCGCTATCGCCCGACAGCCGGGGCATGTCGCGGACGAAGAAATTGATCGCAGTGCCGCCCTTGAGGGCAAAGATCGAGTCGTCCGCGATGAACGGCAGCAGGTCCAGCATCAGCCGCACCTGCTCGCGGTAGGCTTCGTTCATTCGCGCACCAGGGCCCGGGGCACGACGAGTTCGTACTTCGCCACGTAGGCCCCCCTGGGGACGAGGCTCCGGGCGCCTCGGCCGAGATCGATCCGGCCTTGGTCGAGCCTGGCGAACACGGGTAGCGCCGCCCGCTCGGCCAAAGCCCAGGAGGGCGGTTCACTTCTCGAACATTCGTGGATCGAGGTGAAACGGCTGTGAACTGCCCCCCTAGCAGGCTGTGGCCAAACAGCCTGCTGCACCTCATGGATGAGGTGCCGGGAGCGCAGCTCCCGTGAAAAGCGCAGCGTTTCGAGTGGCCAAAGGCCATGGATGGACTTTGGCCACGGGCTGCTAAAGGCGTGGCCCCGGCTGTTTCACAACCTGCGGGCGAGCCGGGAGACCGAGTTGCTGCGTGAGCACCCGATCCACGTAGTGACCGCTTGGCTAGGAAATTCTCCGCGGATCGCCCTGAAGCACTCCTGCATGATTACCGACCACGACTTCGACCGAGCCCGAGGGGTCGTCGAGAAGGCCTCCACCGGTGCCGTGGAGCGCGTCCGCGGGGCTCAGCAGGCCGAGGTCGAGTCTTCGCGCGGCGCAGGCAGCGCTGAAAACGACGGCCGCCTCGTCGAAAAAGGGCGGCACAGAATCCGGCACAGTCGTGGCAGAAAATGCGGCACAGCAACTGCGCGCGGCGGTTCGCGAGGATTCGCACGATCAGCGTGCAAACCCTTCACCGACCGTCACTTCCGCGTAGTCCCACGACTCATCGCGAGACGCTGCGAAACCCAAAAACGGAGAGGGCGGGATTCGCAGAATGGCTTTGTTCGAATCCTGCCCCTCCGCGACCGTCCTCCGGAGGAGGACGGCGGGATACCAAACGGAGAGGGCGGGATTCGAACCCGCGGACCAGCTTTTGACCGGTCACGTCTTTAGCAAAGACGCGCATTCGACCACTCTGCCACCTCTCCATCGCCTGCGCGTCACCGGCATGTCAGGGACCGAGGCCGGGGGCTCGCTCGATGGCGACGCTATTCTGGACAGCCGGCCGCCATGCCGCAAGGACGAGGGGGCACAGGCCGTCAATCGACCCGTTCGGTGGATCCCCCGCCATGCCGCACCGCTGGGTTGTCCGTGCCGCTTTCCTGCTGCCCGCGCTCACGGGATTCCACGGGGTGGGTGGGGCACGCGAGGTGGCGACGACCGCCGCTGCCATGGAGGGCATCCGGGGCGACGAGGCCCGGCCGCACGTCGCCGCCCTCGCCGACGACACGTTCGAGGGCCGCGAGGCGGGTAGCCGGGGAGGGTTGGGGGCCGCGCATTACATCGCCGGGGCGATCGCCCCCCTGAGGTTGCTCCCCGCCGGCGATGGCGGGAGCCATTTCCAACGATTCGATGGCATGAGGAACATCCTCGCCCTCCTTCCGGGGAGCGACCCCGCGGTCGCGGACGAACTGATCGTGGTGGGGGGGCACTACGACCATGTCGGCTATGGATCGACCGCCACGAGCAATGGACCGACCGGCTTGGTGCACAACGGTGCCGACGACAACGCCTCGGGGGCGGCGGGGTTGATCGAGATCGCCGCTGCCCTGGCGGAGATGCCCCGGTCCCCACGACGGTCGATTCTCCTGGCCTGGTGGGATGGAGAGGAGAAGGGGCTCCTCGGTTCGATGCATTTTCTCCGGGCGAGGCCTGCCCGGCTGGCCGGCCTGCGACCGGTGTTCTGCCTGAATCTCGACATGATCGGCCGACTGCGTGCCGGGCGCGTCGAGGTCTATGGTTGCCGAACGGGCACAGGGTTGCGTTCCCTGCTGACGGGCGCGAATTCGCGCACGGCGTTGGAATTGATCTTCGACTGGGAACTGATCGACGACTCGGATCACTACCCGTTCATCGCCGCCGGGATCCCGGCGGTCATGCTCCACACCGGCCTCCATCCCCAGTACCACCATCCCGATGACGATGCGCCGTTGGTCGACGCCGATGGTCTGGCAGTGGTCACGCGGATGGCCCTGGCGACGCTCCTCGACGTCGCCGATCGGGAGATCGCGCCGCCGCGTTTCCGGCCCCAATGCCGGGCCGAATCAGCGAGCGGACGGCAACGGCTGGAGTCGGCGCGGGAGGTCGCGATCGGCCGGCCACCGGTGGGGCGGTTCCGCCCGTGGGGCATCGCCACACGGGACGATCCGGCCGAACCCGCCGCTCCGGTGATCGTGGCGGTAACGCCCGGTGCGCCGATGGAAGTGGCCGGAGTCCGCGCTGCTGACCGGTTGGTGGAGATCGAAGGCCAGCCGATCGTCAGCCACGACGACTTGCTCCGCCGCCTGCGTACGGCCGAGGCCACGATCGATATCGTGGTCGAGCGGAACGGCCGCCTGACGAGGGCCCGCGTCAGCCGTTGAGGGGGCCGCCTGCTGGGCCACCCTGAAAACGGGCCAGTCTGAAAACGGGCCAGTCTGAAAACGGGCCAGTCTCCCAACCGGCCAGTCCTGAAAAAACGCTCTGCAGCCTCCGAACCGGCGCCGCGGAGATGACGCGCGGTTCAGTCGACGGACGACACCTCAGTCGTCGTCTTCCTCATCTTCGTCCTCTTCTTCATCTTCGTCTTCGTCGTCGTCTTCTTCGTCCTCGTCCCACTCCTCCTCGTCGTCATCCCACTCCTCGTCTTCTTCGTCCTCTTCGTCATCCTCCTCGTCGTCGTCCTCTTCTTCGTCCTCTTCTTCGTCCTCTTCGTCGTCCTCTTCGTCGTCGACCTCTTCCCACTCCTCGTCATCGAGGTCTTCGTCCTCTTCCTCTTCCTCTTCGTCGTCGTCCTCGTCGTCGAGTTCCTCTTCTTCCTCGTCGTCGTCAAAGTCATCTTCGCCCTTGGCGGCGCGGACCGATTCGGTGAGGCAAGCGGAGACGGCCGGCGAATCACCCGAGCACTCGCACAGTTCCTCTGCGGCGAGGAGTTCGGGGAGTTCCTCCCAAGAGAACACTTCCGCGTTCGCGTTGCGGCCGCCACGCAGGCTCTCGACACTCGTCACGGCATTGACCTCCATCAGTTCCAACCGTGGCCGGCATGCCGCGGATGGGGATTCGGAAACGAAGACGCCACCGACTCGGATCGAAGGAAAAAAGAAGACGCAGGGACTCGGTTCGAAGGCACGACCTGGAAGACGCCCGACGGCGACGACACGAACGGTCAGTGTGTCGTCCATTTCTCTACTCGATCATGCGACTTCCGTCCAAAATCCACCGTTCCGATCCCGGGGTGCTGCCCAGGGGAGAGAAACGACGCACCGACGGACCATCCGCACTCCCGGCAGGAGAAGGACGGCAAAGTTTGTCGCCCGACGGGGTGGAGTGCAAGCGCCGCACACCACGGTTTGTCCGTCAACCGGCCCCCCCGGTCGCCCGCAGGTCGCCGGACCCCGCCAGCGGTGCCGGGGGGGCGATCGCGGGGAGATCCTCGATCCGTGCCAGGCCGAATGCCCGGAGAAACCGCCGCGTCGTCAGGTAAACGTTCGGTCGGCCGAGATCCTCGGTCCGCCCCCCCACAGCCACCAGATCGCGGTCGAGGAGCTGCCGGAGCATCTCCTCACTCCCCACTCCACGGATCGCCTCGACGTCGGCACGCGTCACCGGTTGCCGGTAGGCGATGATTGCCAGCGTCTCCAGGGCCGCAGCCGAAATCCTCGTTTCGGCGGGGCTCGCCAGGAGCCGCCGGACCCACGGGCCGAGGGGCGACCTGGTGAGGAGCTGGAATCCGCCACCGATCTGCTCGATCCGGAAGGCCGCCCCCTCCGCATCGTGCACCTGCTGCAAATCACGGAGCAGGGCCCGTGCCCGCGAACCGTCCGGAAGACCGGCGAGCTTGACCAGCCGCCTGATGGAGACCGGTTCCCGGGAGACGAACAGCACCGCTTCGATGCGCGCGAGTTCCGGAGACCGGGGGTGAGCCCCGGGTGGATCCTGCGGGCCAGTGTGCGGACGCCGCCTCCACCGGCGTCGGCGTGGAGGCCGGCCGAAGCGGACCCCGAGCCGATCGCCGGGCGGACCGATCGCCGGCCGACACGGTTGCAGGCGGCAGCGGGCCGTTCGCTGGAGACGATGGCTCATGCTCCCCATCCCGGCAACGTGTGAGCACCATCGGACACGGAGAGAGATCGTCAGGCGAACCCCGGCTTCGCCGCCAACGGCGGGGCGTGGCTCAACGCCGGACGCCGTCCACCGCGGATGACGCTCCAGCGGCGGGTGGCGTTAGCGCGACCGCCCGGCGTTGCCAGGCCTTCACCTCGGTGAGCAGTTGCCCGAGTGCAGCCCGTGGATCCTCGTCGGCTGCCTGGAACACACGCTGCAATTGCCCGCTCGGATCGGCTGGTAGACGGCACGAACAACGATGCCGTGGGCAGCCTGCGTCGGCAGGCACGAATTCGAACCCGATCGCGCCGAGGTCGGTCAGCTGACGCTCCACACTTTCCCGTTCGGGGTTCATCGTGGCCACGGCACCCCCGCTGGCGACCGCTGGTGCGGTGGGCGGCGTGGCGGGAAGCGACCCCGGACCGGCATGTGCCGGGGCGGAGGCCGCGACCCCCCCGGCGGGCCCACCGCGGACATGGCTCGTCCAGTCGCCCCGCGTGGAGGCGACCAGGGCATCGGCCACCTCCCGGGGCGAGGCGGGCCGCCGCTGCGCTGGCGAGGGGGTGGCGGCGGTACCGTGGGGGGGTGGTGCCGGCGGTGTTTCGAACGAGACCTGGGAAACAGGGGGGGAAGCCACCGCGGGGGTGGCGTCATGGCCGCGGGGCACGTCGCCGGCCGGCGAGGAGGGCCACGGCGACCCCGGTTCGAGTGTCCGTGGGGGAATCGGTTCACGGCCATCGGCGAGGCCCCCGGGCACCGGCTGGTCGGCGTCGCCCCCGAGCAGGGAGAGGGCCGCATCTTCGACCGGATGCCAGAGGCCCGCCCGCACCATGCGCCGCACATCCGCCGGGACGAGATGCGAGAACATCGCCACCAGCGGGACGATGAGGAGCGCGGAGGCGAGGACACACGTGCGGAGTTTCATCGGGTCGTCACCGGTTGGTCGTGTGTTCGGTGAACGCCGCCACGGGGCTCGGGTGGCAGCCGGAGCCGGGACGGTAGCAGGCCCGGTGGTGCCAGCCAACCGCACCTCCGGCCGGCCGCAGGGGGCGCACGACGGCGGGACAACGATCGCGCGGCGGCCGAGCGATCAGCGGGGCCGTCACCCCGTTCACTTTGCCGTGGCGCCGCCCGCGGTTTCCGCAGCGTTGGCACCCGCCGTGTCCGGTTCGACCACCTCGATGGCATCGAGGACGACGACCTCCCCGCCGGATTGTCCCTTGGCGAAATGGGGGACGCCGGGGAAATACGTGATCCGCGCCGCACCCCGGAGCCGTGTCATCAGATCCTTGAGAGCGGCGGTCGCCACTTGCTGATAGACGGCGGCGCGAACCGCCTCGAACGACGTCCTGCCCGCCTCGATCTCCGTGACGGTCGCCACATGGATCCCGAACGACGTGACGATCGGTTTGGAGATTTCCCCTTTCGGGAGCGTGAACACCGCCTGCGAGAATTCCTCGGTCATCGGTTCCTGACGTCCGACAAAACCGATGTCGCCGCCGCGTTGGCGGCTCGGGCCCGCGGAATAACGGCGGGCAGCATCGGCGAAACCGATGTCCCCGCGGAGGATTTCGCGGCGAATCGACTCCGCCTGTTCGACCGCTGCCGCGATCGCCTTTTCGCCGAGAGCGGTCTCCGGTCGCAGGACGATGTGGCTCACCCGGACCCGTGATCCATCGAACTCGCGACGTCGGGCCTCGAATGCCGCACGGATCGCGGAGTCGTTGAGCCGCGGCAGGAGCAGTCGCTCGACCATGATGTCCTGCGCCACCCGGCGGCGCAGTTGGTCCTCGTCGTTGCCGGTGACCCGGACGAACTCCTCGAGGCTGGACGCCTTCGCGGCGGAGGCGGCCCGGCGCAGACGATCCTCCACGTCCTGCGGATCGACGAGGACCGACTGCCGCCGCGCCTCGGCCGCGATGAGTCGTTCCCAGATCAGTTGCTCGAGCCCACGCGCCTCGAGCTGGAGCCGCTGTTCGGGGGTCATGTTCGCTGGCGCGGGCGTTCGGGCGACCGCGGCCCGGAGCTGGGCCTGCGAGAGGGGTTCGTCATCGACGGTGGCCACGACCGTCGCCGTGCCCCCGCCATCCGCCGGCCTGGTCGGCGCGGGGGGCTGGGCGTGTGCGGCCGTCGCCGCGACCGTGAGCAGCCATGCCGCCAGCGGTGCCGCAGCCACCCGGCAGCACCGCGGGGGCAGCGCATGGCGCTGCCGGTTGCTCCCCGAAGGGGACGGCTCGTCGCCGCCGAGGGTCACCCTCCCTGGCATGACCGGCCCCGGAATGAATCGTGGCATTCCCTGCATCCTCCCCGACGTCTGAAGATACCGGCAATGTACGGCATGCGGACGGGGCGCTGAAGATGCCCGCGCCGCGTCACGGCGGTGGTGCGGCCACCCGCACCGTGGCGCGGGTGGCCGCCAATCGGGTGAACCGATACAACTCCGCCCGGCGGGCCCCCTGGGGAATGCTCCAGCACGGGCCGGTCCGTCGGCGGGGAGCGTGGCAGATGGCACGGATCGCGATCAGCCTGTGCGGCGAGGGGAGGGGACACGCCACGCGGGTCGCCACCCTGGTCGAGCGGCTGCCGCCGGGCCACGAGATCCTGATCTTCACCTCGGCTGACGCGCTGGAGATGCTCACCCGGCGATTCCCCCCCGGCGGCTCCGTCGGAGTCAGGGAGATTTCCGGAATCCTCTTCCAATACACCGACGGTCGGCTCGATGTGCCGCGCTCGATCGCTGCCGGTCTCGATTACCAGGCCCGTCATCTCGGGCCGTTGGTGGACCGCCTCGTCGAGGATGTGGCGGCCTTCGGCGCCGACCTGGCGGTGACCGATTTCGAACCGGCACTGCCCCGCGCGTGTGCCCGCCTGGGGATCCCGTTGGTGAGCGTCGACCACCAGCATTTCCTCATGGCCTACGACTTGGGGATCCTTCCCTGGACGCTGCAGTGGCACGCCTGGTTCATGAGCCACGCCGTCTGGCTTTATTCGGTGGGGGCCGCCGACACGGTGGTCTCGGCCTTCTTCCGTCCGCCCCTCAAGCCTGGTTGGGAGCATGTGGTCCAGATCGGCCCGCTGCTGCGGCCGGAGATCGTGGCGGCGACCCCGCGCGACGGCGACTACCTGGTGAGCTACCTCCGCCGCCACACCCCCGACAGTGCCGTCGACGCGCTGGCCGGCGCCGGGCTCCCGGTGCGTGTCTACGGGCTCGGGGCCCGGGAGCCGATCGGACCGCTCTCGTTCCACGCCATCGACGAACGACGCTTCATCGACGACCTCGCCGGCTGCCGGGCGCTGGTCTCGGCGGCGGGAAACCAACTGATCGGCGAGGCCCTCCACCTCGGCAAACCGATGCTGCTCCTCCCGGAGAAGGCCCATGCGGAGCAGCTCATCAACAGCCACTTCCTCGTCGCGATGGGGGCCGGCGACTTCTGCCACCTCGAGGGTGTGTCGCGGCAGCGCGTCGGCGAATTCGTCGCCGGCGTCGCCCCGTATGCCGCCGCCGCCGCCGGGTACCGGGGCCGGATGGACGGCACGCCCGCCGTTCTCGGGGTCATCGACCGTCGGCTGGCAGCGCGGTGACGTGCCGCACGACGTCGGCGAGGATCGCCCGGATGGCCCGGGAGCGATGGCTGATCAGATCCTTCACCGCTGGGGACAGGCTGCCGAACGTCCGGTGGTACTCCGCGACGATGAACAGCGGGTCGTACCCGAACCCCCCGCTGCCGCAGGCCTCCGTGGCGATCCGCCCGTGGCATTCCCCCTGGGAGGTCGCCATCACCGTGCCATCGGGGCGCGCCAGCGCCGCGTGGCAGGCGTAGTGGGCCGCCCGGTCGCGGATCCCGGCCAGGCGGGCGAGGAGCAGCGCATTGTTCGCCGCGTCGTCGGCCGGTTCGCCCGCGAAGCGTGCCGACCGGACGCCGGGCGCGTTGCCGAGGGCGCGCACGCACAGGCCGCTGTCCTCGGCCAGCACCCAGGATCCGCAGGCCAGCGCCTGGCCGGTGGCTTTGATCGCGGCATTCTCGGCGAATGTGGCGCCGGTCTCCTCCACCGTCACCGCCCGCGGTTCATCGGCGAGTGAGCGGCAGGTGATCCCCAGCGGCTCGATGAGCCGGCGTAGTTCCCGCAGTTTGCCGCTGCTGGTGGTGCCGAGCAGGAGCGTGGCGTGGCCGGTCATGGGGGCCTGCCCGTCAGAATTTCTGGTTGGCCGGCAACCGTGGCACCCCGATCGGCTTGGGTGACACGTCGAGGAGGATGCCGTCGATCGACCGCGGCAGCACCGATCCGGCCGCCAGTCGCGCCGGATCGGGGCCCAGCTCGCGGATGATCCGCGCGGCCTCGGGATGGAGTGTCGTGCTCCCGTCCGGCTGACGGATGCGGACTTCGTCGAACGTACCCACGCAGACGATGCTCGACTCCCGGTCGTGGAACTCCCATGCCTGCCAACCCGCACGGCGCAGCGTCTCGGTGAGTCGGTGAGCCTGCTCGGCCGCCTCCACCAACCGGCTGTCGTTGGGAAGTGTTTCCTCCGACGATTCGATCGCCTTCTGGTCGAACGTGCCGGCGCCGGTGAAGGTCGCCACCCGCACGCTGTACGCCCCCGGGCAGTCAAGCAGGCTGTGGGTGACGTCGGCGTTCATGTCGACGACGAAGCGGTCGACCCGCTGGCGGGCGAAGTAGTCCTCGGGAAGGAGCGGATTGGGGATCACGAACGCCAGGTGCAGCGGTCCCTTGCCCGCCGCCCGGTCGAGCCCGACCATGCGGCGGAAATCGGCGAACGACTGGCTGCGACCGCCACCGGCGGTGAGTGCCTCGGGATGGAGTTGCTTCACGCGGGCGAGAAGCTTCTGGCCGCGCGGGTCGTCGAACGAGGCGAAGTCCCCGATCAGGACGGCGACTTCGACGACCTGTTCGCTGTTGGCATACCGCATCTTCTTCGCCGAGCCGTCAGGATTGAGCCCGAGCCCCTGGGGCGACCCCGTGTAGTCGAACGACTTCTCGTGGGTGTAGGCCTTCAGGGCGTGCTTGGTGCGCAGTTCCTGCACGAGCCGGCGGGCGTCGTCACGCGCGCCCTCGCCCCTGAACGTTGTCGCCAGCACCAGCCACGGGCCATCCTGTTCGGCGAGAGGGAACATCGCCTTGGGGTCGGCCTGGGTTGGGGTGAACCAGGATGTCGGCAGCCATCCCGACTGGGCGAACGCGGATGACGGCACGAAAGTCATCGCCACCGCTGCGAGGGCGGCAGTGGCGGCACGGCGGAACGGGGATCGGCAGGTGACCACGCCGACGACTCCTTCGAAGGGACGCTGGGTATGGACGGCGGTTTCGGCGACGGACGGTAGCGAACCGTCGCCTGCTCCACCAGACCGGTTGTCGGGCGGGATAGCCACGGCAGAATGGGAGGAGTGGTGAAACTCCCACCCCGGCCGGTCTCCGCTCCGCCCCGCCCCAACGGTGATCGCATGAATCCAACCCCGCGGCGTGCGCTGTTCATCACCGGGGCGGTCTGGATGGCGGTGTTGGTGATTCCGCCGATCGCCCTGTGGCAGGCCCGGGAACGGTGGCTGGAGCAGCTCGAGCGACCGGAGGCCCAGTCTGCCTGGGACGAGTTCCGGCGTGACATGGCCGGGCAGACAGGACGAGAAGGCCCGGTGCAGAGGAAGGTCCCCAAGAGCCTTGAGCCCCCGCTGCGGGTGTGGCTGCGCGACTACTTCGCCCTCGCCGTGGTTGCCTGGATGTCGTTCGCCGGCGTGGCCGGGTTGCTACTCCTGGTCCTGATGTGGGGGAGCGTCGTACCAGCCCGGGAGCCGGGGGAGCGGCCGCGATGAACCGCGGAATAGCGACGGCAGAGAGCGTCCGCGGGAAGGAAGGGCCTGCGGGAAGGAAGCCAGTTTCTGCGCACCCGCCGGAGGATCGCGATCACTTTCCGAGGACAAACGCGGCCGTGATCGCAACAGCGAAGAACAGGATCACCGTGATCGCAAGCACGCCGAGGAGCGAGAACACCGGACACCCCATGGGGAAAGTGCCTTGGCCACGGAAGCCGCGGCCTGCGGCGCGATCGTAGGCGGTGGGTAGTGGATGAATCAAGCCGTCCACTACCCTCCCCCGCCTCCGATCGGGTGTCGGCGACCGCCGCCAGCAGGTCACGACAGCCCCCGTCTGAGGGCATCCTCCGACACCGTCTGGCAGGCGGTGCGCCCGAGTTCCGTAAGCGTGCGCCGTTGGCCCACCGCATGCCAGGGGGTGACATCGGCGAGTTCGGGCATGATCTCGAGGATCTGATTGATGAGCATGTCGGCGAGTTTCCCCAGCGCCCCGGCGCCGGCCTGCTCGCGGATCGCCGCCGCGGTCTTCATCAGTTTCACCATTCGCGAGCGGGCGAGGACGGGCCCGGACAGTTGCCCCTCCCCTTCGACGAGCAACTCCGCGATCGGCACCTCGAGAACCTGTTGCCAGAGCATCAGGTCGGAGATCCGCAGGTCGCAGTCCGGCTGCTCCTGGCGGCGGACCACCGCCAGCTCCAGCCCGAGGCGGCGGGCGACATTGCGCTGCGTGACACCCTGCTGTTCGCGAACCGCGGCGATGCGGTGCAGGTCCTTGTCCGGACGAGCCACCCTCCGGGCGACGCGCGGGCGGGCTGCGTGGGCGAGCGGATCGGCCGACAGCATGCCGGACGAGCCGCGCCCCCGATCAGCGGCGAACGACCCCGGAAAGCACCCGTCGTCCTCGTCGAAACCATCGCGGCACTGGCTTTCGAAACCCACGGTCGCCATCAGTCACCCCTCTTTCCGGTCACGGTCCACAGTCATGCGCGAGCGCGCAGTGCGATCGCGGTTCAACCAACGGGAACACCAGCGGGAACCTCCCGCTTGCGGGCGACGGCCGGTGGGGTTCGACCCAACCGTCATGCCGTCGGCAAACACGATGCTCGAATCAACCTCACGTCGTGTCCGCTGCGGTCGGGGCTACAGGCGTTTGCCGGCGGCCCCGGGTGGTGCGGACTTCAGGCTCTACGGGGGTCAACCGGAAAGCGTTCGCAGCGCACGCGTTTTTTTCTTGCGATGGTTTCCGCGGTGCGGTGTGGGCTGGTAGCCTCGAACGTGTCGCTCCGAGGAAAACGCGTCGCGACGCGGGGTGCAGACCTGCTCGTGGCGACGCTCGGCGGGGGTTTTTGGTCATGGATTGTGGTCATGGATGACGTGCCCGCTGCCGAGGGTGGGGAGGTTGCCGGCCGGGCCGCTGCGGATCGCGATCCCGCCGGCTACGAGGCCCTGCGCGGTGGCGTGGCGTTTTTTCCCGTCAGCGGGCACACCGTTGTCGTGGTGAGCGGTCCTGATGCGGTGCGGTTCGTCGACTCGTTCACGACCGCCCATCTGGCTGGCGTGCCACCCGGCGGAACCTGTGAAGGGATGCTGCTCGACGGCCGTGGGCAGGTGTCGGCGCTGGTCCACCTGTTCTGCAGGGACGGGGAGGTCGTGATCGACGCCTTTCCCGGTCGCTCCTTCGACATCGCCGCCCATCTGGAGCGCTACCACATCCGGGAGCGACTCGCGATCGAAGACGCATCGGCCGAGTGGTCCGGGTGCGTGCTCGCCGGCCCCGGGGCGACGGAGTGGCTCGCCGCCCGCGGCGGGATTGCGGGAACGGGTCCGGGCGATCCGCGGGGGTTGTCCACAGCGCCCCTGCCCGGCGGCAGCGATGTCCGATTGATCGCGATGGAGGGTGTTTGGCCCGGGGCCCGCTTGCTTCAGGTGCGCACCGGTGGGGCGGGGGCGTTGGCCGCCTGCCTCGCGGGTTTGGGGGTGGTGCGGGCGTCAGAGGGGGCGGTCGAGACGGTACGGATCGAGGAGGGCTATCCCCTCCCCTGCGACATCCCGGAGCGCACGCTGCCGCAGGAGTTGGGACGGGATGATCGGGCGATCTCGTTCTCCAAGGGGTGCTACCTCGGTCAGGAGACCGTCGCCCGGATCGATGCGCTGGGGCACGTGAACCGGCGTTTGGTGCGACTGTCCTGCGACGGCGAGTCAGCGGTCGGCGACGGGGTGGTGTCGCTCGACCAGTCCGGTGCCGCGCCCGACATGGTGGGGCGCGTGAGCAGTGTCTGCTGGTCGCCGCGGCTGCGGTCGGGATTGGTCCTGGCGATGGTGTCTGTCCGGGCCCTGTCGGCCGGCACCGCGCTCATGGTGGGGGGCCGGCCGGTCCGCTGCGTGGACAGGGTGTGACCGGGCCGCGACACTGGTCAATCGGCTTGATCCAGGGAGCGATGCGAAATGCATGAATCGTCCTCCGCAGCCGGCGACATCCTGTTCGTCGGGAGTCGGTTCCGGGTGGTCTGCAGGGAGCAACGGTGTGGTGATGGCGAGGTCCGGCTGCGCGAGGTGATCGAGCACCCCGGCAGCGTCGTCATCCTTCCGCTGACTGCCAGCGGCGGTGTCTGTCTGGTGGAGGTGGTCCGCACCGCGGTCGGGGCGACCCTTTTGGAGTTGCCTGCCGGCACGCTCGACCGACCGGAGCCACCCATCGCCGCCGCTGCCCGGGAACTTGCCGAGGAGACGGGCTACCGGGCTGGCCGCATCACGCCGCTGGGTGGGTTTTGGATGTCTCCCGGTGTCCTCCGCGAGCGGATGCACCTGTTTCTCGCCGAGGACCTCGTCGCCGGGCCGCAGGCGCTGGAGCCAGGTGAGGAGATCCGGACACGCGAGGTACCGTGGGCGGATGCGGTGGCGATGTGCCTCGATGGGCGGATCGAGGATGCCAAATCGGTCGCCGGGGTGCTTCTCGTCGATCGGCTGGTGGCGGGCCGGACGGGGGCCTGACGTCGCGGTCGTGGGGGCCGCCGTGCGCTTCAGCCCCGGGGGGTAGGCCGGCCCGACGCGATCTTGGACAGCGGGCTCGTCGTCGGACGGCGGTCGCTGAGGAAGCACAGTCCACCGATCAGACCGCAGATGATCGTGGTCACGAACCACAGCAGGCCGATCGCCACCGCCTGTTCTTTGACCACGCCATGCGGCCCGAGGAGCACTGCCAGCCCCCCCTCCCGCACGCCCACGCCGCTGATGCTGATGGGCAGGACCATCGCCAGCGACACCAGGGGAATCGAACCGAACCAGGTGGACAGGGGCAGGTTCACGCCGACCGATCGCCCCACGAGCGACACGGCGAACGCACCGCCCATCTGCACCACCATGCTCCATGCAACGGCCCGCACCAACAGGCTCGGCCGCATCTGGTAGGGAAGGAGATGTCCGAGGAACCGTCTCAGCCGATGGTGCTCGGGCAACCAGGCGAGCACCTTGTCGAGCATCCCGACGGCGATGCCCAGCGGCAGCATCACCGCCGCCAGCAGCAGGCAGCCGACGCCGATCGCCGCCCATGGCCCCAATGCGTACCGCTGGACGGTCAGCGCCGTGGTGGCGAGGGCCGCCAGCGCGCCGAAACCGGTGAACCGGTCGGCGAGGATCGTGCACCCCGCCAGGAGACGGCCGGTGGTCGAGTCGGACATCCTGTAGGCCTTGACGACGTCACCCCCGATCGACCCCGGGAGGCAGAGACTGAAGAAGGATCCCTCGAAGAAACGGCGGACGAAAGTCAACGTCGGCAGGTCGAAGCCGATCGGGCGGGCGAGGGCGGACCAGCGGACAGCCGCCGCCACCTGGACGAGGACTCCGGCGAAGAGCCCCGCCGTCCACCAGCGCCAATCGGCCGTGCGCAGCCGATCCCGCAGGGCAGACCATTGCACGCTCTGGAGCGCGTAAGCCATCAGCATCACGGTGCCGATGAGGCGGATCGCAGTGCCGGCCACCATCCGCAGGGAAGACCGACGCGTCTCACCAGCATCCAGGGACTCATTGTCCTGCCCGGAAGGGGGGGTGGCAGCTAGGGCGTCGGGAGAAACCGGCCTGTCGTGACCCGAGTCCGGAGATGAAGTCTTCCCGAGCCCATCACCTTTCGGCGGCACGACACGCTCCATGGTCGGGTGAAGGTGAGTGAGGTTGCGGTGGCGGCCAGGAAGCTGTCTTTCGGACGCAATACGATACCACACCTGTGAATGCTCCCGCGGGGTTGGGAGCAGTTTCCGGTTCAGGGAAAATCGTCCGGTTACGCCGGGTTGAACGTACTGTGCGTGGTTGGGGTTGGCAGCCGTCGGAATGAACGCGGCGGGTGTTTGTCGTGATCCTTTGTCCGCCGTGTAGACTGGAGTGCCGTGGAGACTGGAGTGAGGTCAGGACGGTGCCCCTCGGCCGGTGCCCTCGACGATGCGGTCCCTCGACGATGCGGCCCCTCCAAGCAAGGGGCACATCCGGGAGCGGTCGGCGGCCATTGGGCCGGGCACTGGGCTGATCACCGGGCACTGGGCTGATCACCGGTCACTGGGCTGATCACCGGTCACTGGGCTGATCACCGGTCACTGGGCTGAGGGCCGTGAGGCGGAACATAGCGGGCGAGCGGGGCTGAGGGAAGAATGTCTGCATGAACCCTCTGATTCCAGAATCGGGCGACACCAGCGGGCAGCCTGTGAACCCAACGGGTGAGTCATCGGTGAACCGTGCGGATGCTTCTGTCGCCGCGGCTTCCCCGGCGGCAGCGCTATCGGCGGCGCGTCGCGGCACGAGCGGGCTCGGTCAAGGGGGGGCTCACGGCGAGCAGTTCGACTCACTCGTTCCGGTGGCGGCGCTGCGGTCGGTGGCAGCGCGGGGCGAGGCAGACCCGCCGGCAACCGTCAGCGACGACAGTCTGTTTGAGGCCTGGCGCACACGCTTGACCGACCTGTGGAGCGATCTTCACGATCCGGACCAGCGGGCGCCCCTGATCGCGATAGTGTCCCTCGTCGGTCTCCTGCTCTACGGCTACTGGCCAGGGCTCCTCAATGCCAAGGCCAGTTGGAGCAACGCCCAGTACTCCCATGGCTGGATCGTGCCGTTGTTTTCTGTCGGCATGCTGTTGTGGTGGCGCAAGCCCCTGAAGCCGGTGACGATGTCGGCCAGATCCGCCGGACTCGCCCTGCTGCTGGCGGGATTCGGCATCCGGCTGTTGGCGGCGTGGTTCCGCATCGTCACCATCGACATGTACACGTTCGTCCCGGCGGTGGGGGGGGCATTTCTCCTCTGCTGTGGATGGAGTGGCATGCGGTGGGCATGGGCCCCGATCGCCTTCCTGATCTTCATGTTTCCGCTGCCCGACGAGGCGACTCGCTACCTCCTCGGGCCGCTGCAGAACCTCGCCACCACGGTGAGCACGTTCGCGCTCCAGACATTCGGGCTCGAGGCCTTCCAGGAAGGCAATCAGATCGTCATCGGCGAGATGCACCTCGGTGTCGTCGATGCCTGCAGCGGGCTACGGATGCTCACGATCTTCATCGCGTTGTCGGTTGCTCTCGTCATGCTCGGCGACCGTCCGTGGTGGGAGAACGCGGTCATCATCGGCAGCGCAATCCCCATTGCCCTGATCGTGAATTCGATCCGCATCACCGTCACCGGGATGCTCTACCAGGTCGCCACCTCCGAGATCGCGGAGATGGTGTTCCACGATCTCGCCGGCTGGATCATGATGCCGATGGCACTGTCCATGCTGTATGGCGAGCAGTTCCTGCTCAGCAACCTCATGCTTGCCGAGGATGACGATCCTGCCGGCATCGGCCTCGAGCGCTCGGTGGCGATCGGGGCGTCCCGGTCAGCCCGTCCAGGCCTGCTCCCTCTCACCGACGGCTTGTCCGCTTCGGCGAAGGGGTCGGCTGGTTCGGGCAAGGGGGGGGCGACGGAGCATGGGGCCCGCGGCGAAAGCCGTTCGGGGCCTGTGCCGCTTTCCGCGCCGAAGCCGCGGGACGGAAGAGATTCGGCCCGCGGTCGCCACGACGGTTTGTCGCCCGGAATCTGACTGTATACTCTCGAATGCCGTCGATTCCCGTTGGGCATCGGGGCTTGGATCCGGTTGGCCGTGCGGAGCCCGGGTACCGCTCGAAACCGCTTTCGATCGCGCCTGTTCCGTCCGCTGGTGCCTTCGTGGGGTCCGGGCGATGACCACGGGCCGTTTCGACGACGGGGCCGCCTCGCAGGATTGCTCGCCGGCGTGATCGTTGTGCGTGGATGTCGTCATTGATCGCGGGCATGTTCCACCGCAGGAGTAAGCAGGCATGACCACGTCGGACGCTGGCGGTGGCTTTTCTTCGACCCCGGTCGTGGCGGCGCCATCGGTCGGCGCTTTGACGGTCCGGGGCGACAGCACCCTCGTTGCCCTCCCCGAATACCAACCTCCGATGGTGGCGACGGCGGAGCAGGCCGCAGGTGGTGTCGATTCGCGCCGGCTGATCCACGCCATCCGCCGCCGGTGGTTTCCCGCCCTCTGCATCGGTGCGCTTCTCGCCCCGTTGATCGCCATCCCGACATGGCTGCTCCTGCCCAAGGGATTCGAGGCGGTGGTCTGGCTGCAGATGCGTGCGGAGTCGGGAATGCTCGGCTCGAGCGTGGCGGGGTATGACCAGTACCGCAAAACCCAGATGCAGCTGCTCAAGAGCCCGTTCGTGCTCAACGCGGCTCTTCGCAAGCCCGGGATTGCCGATCTGCCAACGATCCGCGAGCAACCGGCCCCCTCGGAATGGCTCGCCAAAAACCTCGTGATGTCGGCGCCGACGGAGTCGGAGGTCGTGACGCTGCGGCTCCGCGGGCCGATCGCCGAAGACACCGCCAAGATCCTCAATGCCGTCACGGCGTGTTATCTCGATGACATCGTCAACAAGGACCGCGCCGAGCGCCTCGGCAAGCGCGATACGCTCGAGAAGAAATACAAGGAGAATCAAACCGAGTTGCGGACCCGCAAGGAGACCTACAACGAAATGGCCCGCACGCTCGGGTCGCTCACGAACTCCGAGGTGGTGACGCAGCGTGGGCTGCTGATGGACCATCTCGGGACCCTCCGCGACGAGATGGCCAATCTCGAGAACGACATCTCGAGGATCGACACCGAGTTGGCGATTTCCAGCGGGATGGAGGCCGAGGCTGCCCTCGATGGGGCCGTGGTCGATGATACCGTTGACTTGGCGATCGACCGTGATCCGGCTGTCGCGGAATTGAAAGACCGTATGCGGGCGCTCGGTGACGCGGTGTCGGAGCAGAAGGCCCGCAGTGCACGCGGTGGAAACGAGCCGTCGGTGAGGCGGCTCCGCGAGCAGTATGAGTCGGCTGCCCGTCAGCTCGCCGACTTGCGGCGCGAGTTGCGACCGCAGGTATCCCGGCAGTTGGGCGGCGGCACGGGGGCGATCAACTCTCAGGTCAGTCCTGCGGTGTTGAAGGTGCGGCGCGCGGCCCTGGCGAAGAATCTCGCCGACTCGAAGGGTGAATACGACAAGTTCGTCGGTGAGTTGATGCAGATCGGCAAGGCGAATGCCGATCTCGAGTTGCGTCGTGGCGAGATCGAGCAATTGCAGCGTGTGACCGATCAATTGGGTTTGCAGCTCGAGGCTTCCGCCGTCGATCTCACGATGCCATCGCGGGTTCGGCTTCTCGAGGAGGCAGCGGTGCCGCAGACATCGAGCGACCTGACGCGGGCGATCCTCGCCGGTCTTGCCGGCGCCTTGGCGTTCGCCGCGGGTGTCAGCCTGACCGTCGGGACGGACTTGTTCCGCGATCGCCTCAGCTACCCCGAGGAGATCCCACAGCGGGTCGGCGTGCGCCTGCTCGGCACGCTTCCGCGCCTCCGTCGGCGCGGCGGTAAGCGGGCGACCGCCGAATTGAACCGGTTCATGGAGGCTATCGACACCATCCGCACGCTCACCCTTCAGGCGGGTCGTGAGTCGGCCAAGATGATCCTCGTGACCAGTTCAGGGGAGCACGAGGGCAAGACGACGTTGGCAGCACAGTTGGCCGCCAGTATCGCCCGATCGGGGAAGCGGACGTTGTTGATCGACGGCGATCTCCGGCATCCCTCGGTCCATGCGATCCTGCAGATCGACCTGGGGACGGGTTTCGCGGAGTTGCTTCGCGGCGAGTTGGGGACGGACGAGGTCATTCAGCCGACGCAGATCGACGGATTGTTCGCCGTCACCGCCGGTGGGCATGATGCCGAGGCCGTGCTCGCCCTCTCGCGGCCGCAGTTGAAGACGATCCTGCAGAAATACCGTGATTCATTCGACCATGTCGTGATCGACTCCGGTCCCTCGTACGAGTTGGCGGATGCCCTGTTGCTCGGCCAGCAAGCCGACGTGACGCTGGTCTCGGCGATGCGCGACACGACGAGCGTGCCGTATCTGATCGCCACCGTTGATCGGCTCAGGTCGGTGGGGATCCGGGTGCTCGGCTGTGTGGTTCACGGAGTGGCGCTGGGCAAGTCGCGCCGCAATTATTCGCTTTCGCGAAGGTGAGCGATCGACTGTCCGCCTTCGGCCCACCGGTGATCGGTGCCTCGTGAAGGTGGCGGTTGCGTGGCGCGGCTTCCGGAGCCGTGATCGCCGGGGGCCGTCAGTCTCCAGGGAGTGTCGTCATGAATCTGAGTCGTGCGGTCGCCTTCCTCCCCGTCGTGCTTGCAGGTGCCGTCGTCGTGCTGGTCACGGCCGTGCAGGGACTGTGGACGGATCGCTGGTCGAATCGGGACATCGCCGGCGAGTTGAAGACCAGCGCCGAGATCCTCGAAGAGGTGTTTCCCACGGAAGTCGGTCCTTGGCGCTATGTCGAGGAGGGGGGGGGGTTACCGCCGAGCAGCTCGAGGCGGCCGGTGCGGTGGGCCATGTCTCACGCCTCTATCAGCATCGGGACACAGGCGCGAAGGTTGCCGCTTTCGTCATCTGTGCGACCCCGCATGACGCCTCCGGCCACACCCCGGACCGCTGCTATCCTGCGGCAGGGTATGTGATCGCCGAGACCGAGCATCGGCAGGCGATCACGCTCGATGACGGACGTCAGGCCGAAGCGTTCGTCGGGACGTTCCGGAAGACCGGGGCGACGATCCGGGTGTTCTGGACGTACGGAGTCCGTGGCGAGTGGCTCGCCCCACAGATTGCCAGAATCGAATTGGCCGGAACCGCGTCGGTCTACAAGCTGTATGCGATCATCGATCAGTCGTCCCTCACCCCCTCGCAGGCGACGGGAATCTGCAGCGAGTTCCTCGCCGTGATGCTCCCGCAGTTCGACCGTGCCGTCGCCGAGCGTCAGTCCCCGGCTCCCTCCAACGCAGAACCGACATCCCCGGCCGAACGGGCCGATGGCGGGGGCGTCACCGAGCCTGGAGAGACGGCGCGATCGGCCGGTCGTCCGTTGCAGGTTGCGGACCGCTGATCGAACACCCCACTCAGCTGATCGTTTCGGCGGGGTGGTCGTGTCGGTCAGTGGTCGGTCAGCGAGTTTCCCGCGATATACCCCAGGAGTGCTTCACCAATGATGCGGGCCGATCGAGCAATCATCACAGGAATCACCGGGCAGGACGGCTCGTATCTGGCCGAATTACTTCTCGCGAAGGGGTACGAGGTCCATGGTTTGGTACGCCGTTCGAGCACGTTCGGCACGCAGCGCATCGATCACATCTACCGGGATGCCCACGAAGCGGAGTGTCCGCTGCGGTTGCACTACGGCGACATGGCCGATGGCAACGGTCTTTCACGGCTGATCCGCGAAATCCGTCCGACGGAGGTCTACAACCTCGCCGCCCAGAGTCATGTCCGGGTGAGTTTCGATCAACCCACCTACACCGCCGATGTCACTGCGGTCGGCACGTTGCGTCTGCTCGAGGCGATCCGGGATTTCCAGGATGCGGCCGGATACCAGATCCGTTTCTATCAGGCGTCGAGTTCGGAAATGTACGGCAAGGTGGTCGAGGTCCCACAGACTGAAACCACGCCGTTCTATCCGCGGAGCCCGTACGGCGTGGCGAAGCTGTACGCCCATTGGATCACGGTGAACTACCGCGAGAGCTACGGGTTGCACGCGTCATGTGGGATTCTCTTCAATCACGAAAGCCCCCGTCGGGGAGAGACGTTCGTGACGCGGAAGATCACCCGGGCTGCGACCCGAATCAAGCTCGGGCTGCAGCAGAAGTTGTTTCTCGGCAACCTCGATGCGCAGCGCGATTGGGGGTTCGCGGGGGACTACGTCGAAGCGATGTGGCTGATGCTCCAGCAGGAGTCTCCCGACGATTACGTCGTGGCGACGGACGAGACCCACTCCGTTCGCGAGTTCTGCGAGAAGGCGTTCGGCGCCGTTGGTCTCGATTATCGCGACCATGTCGAGATCGACCCCCGTTACTACCGGCCCGCGGAGGTCGATTTATTGCTCGGTTCCTCGAGCAAGGCCCGGAGGCAAATCGGCTGGCAGCCGCGGGTCTCGTTCGATGCCCTGGTGGCCATGATGGTCGAATCCGACATGGAGTTGGCCAGGAAGGAGCAGGTGCTCGCGGCGACTTGCCGTGACGCAGCGCTGCCCTTCAGGTGAGCAGCAGGCGGGTGGCAGGCGTGGAACAGGGAGGCCTGGTGGCGAACGTCGATCTTTCGCAGAAGCGTGTTGTGGTGACCGGTGGCGCCGGTTTTCTCGGTCGCGCCGTCTGTCGGGTGCTGCGCCGGCGGGGTGTGTCGGAGTCGCGGTTATTCGTTCCGCGCCGGCGCGAATTCAACCTCACGCTGGAGAGCGACGTCGAGCGGCTCTACGCCACGGCACGGCCGCAGGTGGTGATCCACCTGGCCGCGGAGGTCGGGGGAATCGGCGCCAACATGGCCGAGCCGGGGCGGTTTTTCTTCGCCAACATGTCGATGGGGATGCACCTCGTCGAGCATGCCCGGCGCAATGACGTCGAGCAGTTCGTCCACACAGGGACGGTGTGTGCCTACCCCAAGCACTGTCCGGTCCCGTTCCGCGAGGAGAGTATCTGGGACGGCTATCCCGAGGAGACCAACGCACCGTATGGGATCGCCAAGAAGGCGATCTTCGTCATGCTGGACGGGTACCGCCGCCAATATGGAATGCGCAGTGCCGTCGTCGTGCCGGTGAACCTCTACGGCCCGTGGGACAATTTCGACCCCGTCACCAGCCACGTGATCCCGGCTTTGATCCGCAAGTGCGAGGAGGCCCGGCTGGGCGGTGCCGACGAGGTCGTCTGCTGGGGGACCGGCGAAGCGACGCGTGAATTCCTCTATGTCGAGGACGCCGCCGAGGCGATCGTGAGGGCAGCGGAGGTGATGGAGGAGCCGACGCCGATCAATCTCGGGGGAGGCACGGAGATATCGATCCGCGATCTTGTGACCAAGGTGGCGCTGGCCTGCGGATACGACGGACGGATCAGTTGGGATGCGAGCAAACCGAACGGCCAGCCGCGTCGTTCGCTCGACATCTCGCGGGCGGGACGGCTGCTCGACTGGCATCCGAAGCAGGACTTCGACAGCGGGCTGGAGGCCACGGTGCGGTGGTGGCGGGAATACGGCACGAACGAGTGAAGGCCGACGCGAGGCGATGGGTCGATCCCATCCGGTCCGGCGTGACGGCATTGCGGCGTGACGGAACAGTGGGACGGGGGCGAGTGTGCCGACCGTCGTCACTCGAGGTCTGGGCCCGGCGGATCCTCAGCCGACGCCAAGGTGACTGGTGACGACCCATCCGTGGCATCATTCACCGGCACGAGCGCCCTGTGGCCGATGATGAATGAACGCTGTGTTGGCTGGCTGTCGAAGATCACGGTCGCCACCGCACGGGGGCCTGCCCCGCTGATTCCGGTGACGCGACCGAGACCGTATCCGGCATGGCTGACCCGCTGACCGGCGACGAGCGCCGCCGCCGCGGCAGGCGAGTTGCCGAGCCGTGCCGCGAGCGCGGCGGCGGTTTCCACGCTGACGGCGGGCTGTCGGCGGCGGGGGGGATGCTCGACTGCGGGCGAGTCTTCAGGTTCGAACGTCAGGCCGTCGGCCCGCCTCCGGCCCGACGCGAACGGTCTCGGGATCGGAGGATCGTCGATGTCGGGGACCGATTGATCGGCGTCTGGGTCGGCCGACGGGCGTGGGCCGGTGAACAAGCCCACGGTCGCGCCTTCGACCGAGGTTTCCGAGCCATGCATCTCGGTGAGGAACACGCTCGGAACCCCCAGCCGACGTCCGCCGCGGTAATCCCGGACGCGGACACAGCTCGCATGCACCTCGGCGATTCCCCGGGTGATGCCCACGAACACGAGCCGTCGTTCCTCCTCGAGCCGATCGCGGTCGTCCATGCTGCGTTCGTGGGGAAGGATGCCGTCCTCGAGGGCCACCATGTAGACGATGGGGAACTCCAACCCCTTGGCTGCGTGGAAGGTCATCAACGACACCCGTTCGCTCGCCGGATCCCAGGCGTCGGTGTCGGATACGAGCGCGGTGGAATCGAGGAACGCCGACAGTGGGTCTTCGTCGTCCCGGCCTGTGGCCGTGGTGTCGGCGTCGAATTGCCGGGCAGCGGTCACGAGCTCCTCGACATTGGCGAGGCGATCCTCGTCGTCGCCGTCGTCGCCGTCGTCGATCCAATCACGGAGCCCCGACCGCTCCAGCAGCAGCTCGAGCAACGCCGCGACGCCCTCGCAGGGTGCGGACAACTCGTCATGGAGGCGGATGAAACCGGCTGCGGCGTTGGCCGCTTTGCGCGAGGCGAGTCCGACTTGGTCGGCCCTGCGGAGGGCCTCGATCAAGGGCACCTGGTGATCACCCGCCCAGGCCTGGAGCCGTTCCACCGACTGCTTTCCCAGACCACGTGGCGGCGCCTGGAGGGCCCGGAGTACCGCCTCCTCGTCGCGGGGATTGCGCAGCATCCGCAACCAGGCCAGAACGTCGCGGATTTCGCGGCGTTTGAAGAACTCGACCCCGCGCACGAGTTGGTGGGGAATGCCGGCGCGACGGAGGGCGATCTCGAAGGTTCGCGAAAGGGCGTTGGTGCGGAAGAGGATGACGAAATCGCGGGGGGAATGCTGACCCTTGATGAGGGCCGAGGTGATTTCCTGGGTGATCCGCTCCGCCTCGGCTTGGCCGTCGTCGTCGATCACGATCCGCACCGGCGCTCCGGGCCCGGCCTGCGTGAACAAACGCTTGGGTTTCCGGTGAACGTTGTGGCTGATGAGCCTGTCGGCAGTGCCGAGGATGTTTCCGGTGCTGCGGTAGTTCTCCTCGAGGGCGACGACGGCTGTCGCCGGGTAGTCGCGTTCGAACTCGAGGATGTTGCGGATGCTCGCTCCGCGCCATCCGTAGATCGCCTGATCGGGATCGCCGGTCACCGCGAGGTTCGGATGATCGATCGAAAGGGCGCGGACAACCGCATACTGCACCGCATTGGTGTCCTGGTATTCATCGACGAGGATCCAGCGGTGTCGTCTGTCGAGTTGGGCGCGTAGGTCGGGATTGTCGGCGAGCAATGTCGCCACGTGGACAAGGAGGTCGTCGAAATCGACCGCGTCGGCCTCGAGGAGGAGCTGTTGGTACACCGGCCAGAGGCGGCGGGCGGTCTCCTCGGCAGGACGTCCCCAGCGCGGCGAAAACGTCTCCGGGGTCAGAAGATCGTTCTTGGCACGGCTGATCACACCGGCCAAACGATCGATCGGGGTGTGCGTGAGCGACAAACCGAGCCTGCGTGCCGCCCGCTTCAGCACGGCCGCTGCGTCGTCCGGGTCGAGGATCGAAAAGTCGCTCGTCAGCCCCACCATCCGGCCATGGCGGCGGAGCAGCCGGGCGGCGAAGCGGTGAAACGTTCCCAGTTCCACCGGCTGCGGCCCGATGAGCGCGGTGAGGCGCCGCCGCATTTCGTCGGCAGCCTTGTTGGTGAAGGACAGGGCGACGATCGCCTGGGGCGGAACGCCGACATGCACCAGATGGGCGATCCGGTGCGTGACGACCCGGGTTTTGCCACTCCCGGGGCCGGCGAGCACCAGCAGGGGACCCTCGACGTGGGCAGCGGCCCGCCGCTGGGCGTCGTTGAGTGATTCGAGGAGCCGTTCCATGGGGGGGCCGGGTCAAGCAACCACACACGTGCGGAAATGGGTGATTCGGACGATCTGGGGTGTCCCGGCGATACGGACGAGTGGGGAAGAGTGCCGGAAAACAGGGGTCACGTTCTCGGTAGGCGGTTCGTGGCCGCGTCCCATAGTATACGGGTCCGATGCGTGCTCGACACACGGTGGGAGCTGCGGCGGTGGTTGCGGAGCGACCACACGTCCTGGCGATCTTCACCACCTTCGTCTGCCCGCTGGTGGATTCATGGTCAACACGACGATCGCACGGGAGGGAACCCATGCCACGGATTCCGTACATCAGCCTCACGCGTACCGACGGGATGGCCGACCGGCTCGAGATGAGCACGGCCGAGATCGGCCTGTCGGTGCGGACGACCAACTGCCTCGAGGAACGGGGCATCTTCACCGTGCATGACCTGTTGCAATGCACCCGTGCCGATCTGCTCTCGATCGCCAACTTCGGCGAGAAAACACTGGAGGAGGTCTATCGGTCCCTGGAGAAGATCGGTTTCTCCAGGCAATCCGGCTCCGAGATCACGGTTGGTTCCGTGGTTCCGTCCGAGCGACCCGTCGGCGGATGACGGCGCCGCGGCGCGACCGGTCGTGCGGGTGGTGCCGGCTGCACCGGTCGTGAGGTGCCGGGGAAAGAAACTCAGCTTCAGCGACGCAGGTTTTTCCGGGGAATGCCCCGGAAACCAACCTAGGCTCTTTGAGAAGAGCGGTTCAGGGCTGTGGCCCGTGGCCGTCTTCCAAGGAGTCAACGATGAACGACCGACGCCTGGGCTGGATGCTGCCGTTCGTGGCAACTGTCTGGTGGATGGCCGCACCGACGGCTGGAGCACAGTGCTGCCTGAACGATCTGTTCGCCGGATGCGCCAGTTGCTTCCGGCGTGCGCCCGCAGCGTATGCCGTCGCTCCCATCGCCGCTCCGATGGCGATGGCACCCCAGCAGTACGCGGTGGCACCGGTCCCCGCCCCGCCGCCCCCGGTCGTCGTACCCGTCCAGCAGGTGAGTTATGTGCCGGAGACGACCTATCGCACTCAGTACCAGTGCGTGCCGGTGACGAGCTACAAACCCTCCACCGAGATCGATCCCTGCACCGGTTGTACCCGCGAGTGCATGCAGCAGGTCACGCAGTACGTCCAGCAGGCGGTCAACGTGCCCGTGACGCAGTATCGGGCCGTATACTCCACCAAGTACGTCCAAATGCAGCAGGGCGGCGCACAGGTCGCCGCCCCTCAGCCGGTCTATGGCCAGCCATTGCCGGCGATGCCTGCCGCAGCGCCTGTCATGCCCGGCCCTGCAGGAGCCGCCACCAGTCCGTTCGCGGCGCCGCTGCAGACGACCCCCCAGGCATGGGGCTCTGCCGGTGCCGACATTCCCAATCAGCTGATCCCCGGCCAGACGAGCATCGCCGCACCGACGCTCGCCCAGCCTCCGGCCGTGCCCCAGCCCACCTTCCAGCAGCAGATCGTGCCCCAGTCCGGCATCTACGCCGCACCCCAGGGTGGATTCTCACCACAGCCCACGGCGCCGCCAGCGCTCACCCCAACCCCGGCCCTGCGGCCGATTCCGGAATTGCCCAACGGTGCGGCCAGCACCGAGGGAGCGTCGGCTGCGAAGGCGCCCCCCGCGCCGGGTGCCGGGTCCACCCTCGCGGCTCCGTCGATCGCGCCGCCGTCGCTGTCGCCGGCAACCCCCGCTGCTCCCGCCCCCGCGACCTCCGGATCGAGCGTTCCCGCCGGTGGCATCGGCACGGGAGCCGCGATGCCCACGTTGCAGGGCACCGGACCGGCCGCCAACACGGGTGCATTTCCCCGGCTCCTGGAGCCGACCGGCCACACCACGTCGTGGCAGCCCGTGACGCCGGCTCCCCCGGGGCACGGCATGGCAGCGAGCTACCCGCGGGCGGCGCTGCCATCGCGGCTGGCGATGGGAACTCCCTGACGGCGCGACCCTTCGTGGCAGAGCACCGTCGATCGACCGGCGGCCGACCACCTCCTTCCCCGTGGCCACGGGCTGATAGCAGGCTGTGGACACACAGCCTGCAGCACCTCACGGATGAGGTGCCGGGAGCGCAGCTCCCGTGAAAAGCGCAGGTTTTCGAGTGGCCAAAGGCCAGGGATGGACTTTGGCCACGGGCTGATAGGCTGGCCACACCATCGCCACCTCCCCGGGGCCACGCCAGCGTGACCAACGCCGACATCGCCTCCACTCTCGAGCAGATCGCCGATCTCCTCGAGTACCTGGGGGAGAACCCGTTCCGTTGCCGTGCCTACCGGGCCGCTGCCCGGACCGTTTCGGGTGTCACGGAGCCGCTCGCGGAGTTGCGCCGCGATGGGGGGCCCGGATTGGCCGGTCTGGAGGGGATCGGTGCCGATCTGGCGGGACGGATCGCGATGCTGATCGAGACCGGCCGGCTGCCGCTGTTGGATGAACTGAAGGCGCAGGTGCCGGCCGCCGCCGCCGATCTCCTCCGCGTGCCCGGACTGGGGCCGAAGAAAGCGCGTCTGCTGATCGATCAGCTCGGGATCGATTCCCTGGAGTCCCTCGAGCAGGCCTGTCGTGATGGCCGCGTTGCCGCGGTCAAGGGGTTCGGCGAAAAGACCCAGCACGCGATTCTCCGCAAGGTCGCCTTCGCCCGGGATCCGCAGCGTCGGCGTCTGCTGTGGAAGGATGCCGACGACATCGCGCGTGATCTCATCGAGTGGATGCGACGCTGTCCGCAGGCAGACCGTGTGGAGGGCGCTGGTAGTTGGCGCCGGGGACGCGACACCGTCGGCTGCATCCGCATGGTGGTCGCCAGCCAGTCGCCCGCGGCCGTCATCGACCACGGGATCGCGTGGCCGGGTGCGGCCGCGGTCTTGGAACGCGTGGAGTCGGCGACACGGCTCCGCGGTCCGAAGGACACGGAGATCGCCATCGTGGTCGTGACCGACGTGGCTTTCGGTGCCGCCATGGTCGTCCACACCGGGAGTCGTGCGCACACCGACCGTCTCCGTGAATGTGCCGAGGAACGGCGCCTGGTGTTCGATGCCCGTGGTGTCGTCCCGATTGGAGGCGAGGAACGTCCCGCCACGTCACCCCCGAGCCGATCATCCGCGACCGAGGAGGATGTTTACGCCAACCTCGGTCTTGCCTGGATCCCGCCCGAACTCCGCGAGGGTCGCGACGAGATCCTGCGCGCCGAGGATCGACGGCTTCCCGCGCTCGTTCGTCTGGAGGACATCCGTGGTGACCTCCACATGCACACCACGGAGTCGGACGGCGACGCGCCCCTTGCCGAGATGGTCCGCGTGGCGATCTCGCGCGGATTGGAGTACATCGCCATCACGGACCACGGGCCGCGCGTCTCGATGGCCAATGGACTCGGTCCCGAGCGGCTCCTCGCACAATGGGAGGAAATCGACCGACTCAACGCCTCGCTTGCCGCCGCCGGCCCGCCGCCGATCGTGGTCCTCAAGGGTGTCGAGGTCGACATGCTGGAACAGGGTGGCCTCGACCTCCCCGACGATCTCCTTTCCAGGGCCGACTGGGTCGTCGCCAGCCTCCATTACGGCCAGCAGCAACCCGGCACGCAGATCACCGCCCGGATCATCGAGGCGATGGAGCATCCTGCGGTGGGCGTGATCGGCCATCCCACCGGGAGGTTGATCAATCGTCGCCCGCCCTATGAGGTCGACATGGATGCGGTGATCGCCGCTGCGGCCCGGACGGGCACGTTCCTCGAGATCAATGCCAACCCGTGGCGCCTGGACCTGCACGAGATCCACGCCGCCGCCGCCCGTGACGCGGGGGTCGGGTTGGTGATCTCCACCGACGCCCATTCGACAGCAGGACTCGATCTGATGCGTTGCGGCGTGCTGCAGGCCAGGCGGGCGGGCTGCAGCGCGGCAGACGTGGTCAATACCCGAAGCCTGCGGGAACTGCGCGCGCTCATGAAACGAGATGGGTCACGTCGTGGGTGACGACCTCACGGCGGGGGGGCGACACAGCGGAAACCGATGTGATTGCAACCCGACGACACCTCGGCCTTGCCCCGCGTGCCGACGATGTATCTGGAGCAGTACTGGTCGGTGCAGAGGAATGATCCACCGCGGAGGACCCGCTTGCGCTGGCCCGGTTCCTGGGGATCGTGGCTGTCGGCGGGACCAGGTGGATTCCGCACCACCCCCGTCGTCGCATCGGACGTGTACGTGTCGGGGCGATACCAGTCAGAGCACCACTCCCAGACGTTTCCCGACACGTCGTGCAGCCCGTAGGCGTTGGCCGGAAACCGTCCCACCGGGGCGATGCCGGCGAAGCCGTCGCTGGCGGCGTTGGCGTCGGGAAAACGCCCCTGCCAGGTGTTGGTCATCCATCGTCCCTCGGGCTTGAGGGAGTCGCCCCATGGATACATCGCGCCACTGAGGCCGCCGCGTGCGGCGAACTCCCACTCCGCCTCGGTGGGGAGTCGCTTGCCCGCCCACCGCGCGTAGGCTTCGGCATCCTCGTAGGCGACGTGCACCACCGGTTCGTCGTCGCGACCGGTGAGCGTGCTGTTCGGCCCGAGTGGATGCCGCCAGTCGGCACCGGGAACGTAGGCCCACCAGCGATAGTGGGTATCGAGCGGCACCGTTTGCTCCGGGGGGGTGAAGACGATCGACCCGGCGACGAGGTTTTCGGGGGGTGCACCGGGAAAGTCCTCGGCCCGTGGAGTTCGTTCGGCGACGGTGACATACCCGGTCGCCGTGATGAAGGCGGAAAACTGCCGGTTGGTGACCTCGGTGGCGTCCATGAAGAAGCCGTCGACATGCACCCGGTGGACGGGGCGGGCATCGACCATCGGCTCCCGGCCGCCGTCGGGTTTGCCCCGGGGGTCGGCGCATCCCATGGAGAATTCACCACCGGGGATCCACACCATCCCCCTGACCAACTCGTCGGGGACGGCGGGGCGCGACCCTGGTGCGGGTGAAGTCGGCGAGAACGAGGTCGCCGCCTCGACCTGGAGGGACGTCGCCGACCCGGGGGAAACGCCGTCGGAAGGCGGTCGCGGCGCAGGCGGCACCAGGGCCCGGCAGATTCCCCACAGGAGGAGTGCACCGACGAGCCCGAACCCGCAGGCCACGGCCAGAGCCGATGGGCTGGAGCCAGTGCGATCCTGGATCTGCCGATTCGTCATTCGATCGCCTTTCGCAGCATGAGCCGACACAGCCGGCGGAGCGCATGACGCCTGTCGCGTGTCCACCAGCGGGTGAACATCCTCCGCGTCTGGAAAGCGCGGAGGCGTTCCTCCCGGTGAAACCGATCCCAGTCAGGGGCGCCCTGTCCGCCGCACATCCCGCGCAGCTGACGGATCGTCGTCACGGCGGTCGTGCGGTCGGTGACCTCCCCAAGAATCCCCTGGATGGTGCGCAGCGACGCCACGCAGCGATCGGCGGCCCCCGCGGGAATCAGCCCGGGCAGGGACTCCAACGCATAGCGAAGTTTCTTTCCCGATATCCGCAGCCTGTGGAGCGCCCCGGCCCCGGACACCCGTCGCCGGGCATGGCGGTTGAAGGCGGCCACCCGGCGCTCGAGCTGCCGGCGCACCTGGCGCGGTGCCACCGACCGGTCACCGCGGGACTGCCGCCCGGGGCCCAGCCGACGCAACTGGATCGACCATCGGCCGCGAGCGATGCCGTCCGCGATTCGGAGGACGGCGCGCTCCGCGACCTCGCGTTGTCGCGTCACCGTGTCCGCCAGCAGGGGCGCGAGAGTCTCGCCGTCTCGTCGGGGACCGTCATGGGCGAGATGGTCGAGGAGCAGGTCGAGATCCCTGACGCGGGCGGCGGTCTCGAGCACACCCCGGAGCCGGCACCGGAACCAGCGGCGTGGTGCGTCGGGGATCAGATCGCGGAACAGCGACACGCTCGCCAGCGCCCGTCTGCAGGCCACGCGGAGGGTGTGGATCGATTCCGCGGAACACAGACCAGCGGTCCGCACCGCGGACAATCGGTTCTGCACGACGGAAAGCCGTGCCCGGATCCGCCGGTGGGCGACCGTCTCCACCTGCAGGTCCGGAGTGGCGAGCGTTGCTCCGGCGTCTGCTTGTCCTGCGTCTGCCCGTCCCATCATCGGGCCTATGTCCGGTACGGGTGGCCGAGTGGCGAACGTGCCACTCGGTCGCCGACTCCACTGTACCGGACACTGCCAGCCGGAAACCAGCACCTCGGCCGCCGACCTTCCGCCGCGGTCAGGGGCTCACGGCGGCCGCGGACGGGCTGGCGGTCATGCGCTCCGGTTTGATGATCGTGACATCCGAGGCGAAGACCGTCGCCGCCGCCAGGCAACCCTTGCCGGACCAGACCCGTCCCTTGATTTCCACCGTGTCGCCAGCCGAGGCGAGTTGCATCTCCGCGGCGTCGATCGTGACGCGGACATCCTCGGCAAGGGGCAGCGTGATCCGGCGGATCGTGCCGGCATCGACACGGAGAACGAGCCCATTTCCGCTAACGCGGACCACGGTGCCGACGATCGTTCCCGGTGTGTCGGGGTGGACTTCGTCCGGCGTGAAGCCCGCAGGCGGGGTGACGATGTCGATTCGGGTGACCGGCTCCAATCCCTTGCCACGACGATCGACGCGTGCCCGGGTGCGAACGGTCAGTCCCGGCGTGAGGGCGGCCGTGTCGGCATCCCCACGGACCGCCACGCGGGACACCCCGGCGGGATGGAGCATCGCCACCTTGACCGCGTGCGCGGGATCTTCGGCCGATGGATCAACGAACGCGATCAGTCCACCGTGAAGTCCACCCTGCACGCCACGGACGACGCCCTGGAGCGACTCCTCGGGGAGTGTGTCGATCGCCAGACGGTTCTCCTCGACCGGGATGGTGATCGCCTTGTTGGTACCGCGGCAGGCGCCGAGGTTCCAAAGCCGCTCATAGGTTTTTTGGAGCTGGGCGGACTTGTAGAAGGTCCCCCAGAGGAGCGTGCCATCGGCGGCGACCGGCGGTCGCGAGTCCTGGGAGTCGGCGTAGGGGTTGTAGGGAGCCGACTGGCAGCGAGCGACGGGCGACCAGCCCGCGACCACCGCGCAGCACGACACCATGAGGGCGAGACTGAAACCGCCGCCCCGTGCGGCGTCGGCAGGCTTCGGCAGGTCGATCGGCGCGCTGCGACGGGCAGCCGCTGCCATCCGGCAGCTCGATTGAAAACGCATCGCGGTGAACTCCGGCAGGTTCGTCAACCCTACCTTGGAATCCATCGGCCCGCCAACGACGCAGGCGTGAGTCGGTGCGCAGATCCTCCCGTGACGACCCTCACGACAGGTACCACGGGTACGAACGGGACTTTCGGAACGACACCGAGGGTGATCGGGGCGGTCAGCCGCCATTCCCGTCGGGGCGATCCGGGGACTCGGTCGCGGGCGGACTCGGCTGGACCGACTCCAGCAGCGGGAACTGCCTCACCAGCACGTCCCGATCGACCCGCAGCGACTCCAGGGCTTCAGGTCGGACGCGGACCTCGGACGACTGGAACGTGTTGAAACCGGTCCCGGCCGGAATGAGATGGCCGAGGATGACGTTTTCCTTGAGTCCCACGAGGTTGTCGACCTTGCCGGCAAGCGCCGCTTCGGTCAGCACCTTCGTCGTTTCCTGGAAGCTCGCCGCCGAGATGAAGCTCGAGCTCTGCACGCTCGCCTTGGTGATTCCCAGGAGCTGGGTGCTGGCGGTCGCCTTCTTCGGCTTCGTGCCCTTGGACGGCGTGCCACCGAGCGCCTCGACCTGGGCGTTCGCCTGGGCCAGCACATCCTTGGGGACGACCGTGCCGACCGCGAACTCGCCATCCCCCTTGTCGATGATCTTCAGGCCGTTCTCGATCCGGTCGTTCGCCTGCTTGAACTCGAACTTGTCCATCACGCTGCCGGGAAGGAGGTTCGTGTCGCCGACCGACTCGATCTTCACCTTGCGGAGCATCTGCGAGACGATGATCTCGATGTGCTTGTCGTCGATCTCGACACGCTGGCTCCGGTAGACGTTTTGGATTTCGCGGACGAGGTACTTCTGTACCTCCTCCTCGCCGGAGATCCGCAGGATGTCGTGGGGAACGAGGGGGCCATCGACGAGTGCCTCGCCCGCCTTCACGTAGTCTCCGGCATGGACACGAAGGTGTTTGCCGTGTGTGACGAGGTGCTCGCGGTCGAGGCCACTGTCGCTCTTGACGATGATCGTCCGCTTGCCGCGGCGCTTCTCGCCGAGCAACTCGACCTTGCCGTCGATCTCGGCCATGATCGCCGGATCCTTTGGCTTGCGGGCCTCGAAGATCTCGGTCACGCGCGGCAGACCGCCCGTAATGTCCTGCGTGCCCGATGCCTCGCGCGGCGTCTTGGCGAGGACGTGACCGGCCTTCACCGACTCGCCCGGGGCGACCTCGATATAGGCCTTCTCGGGGAGATAATAGAAGTCGAGGATCTTGCCCGTCTCATCCTCGAGAACCACCTGCGGATGGAACACACCCTTGTGCTCCATGATCATCTGGCGGACGTGGCCGCTGGGGTCCTTTTCAACACGCACCGTCTCCCCCTCGACCACGTCCTCGTAGCGCACGCGGCCCGGCACTTCCGAGAGGATCGGGATTGAGTGGGGATCCCACTGCACCAGCAGCGTGCCCGGTTTGACCTCCTCATTCTCCGCGACCTTGAGGATCGCACCGGCGGGAATGTCGAACTTCTCCAGCTCCGCTCCCTTGGCGTCGATGATCGCGATCTCGCCGTTGCGGGCGAGGACAATCTGTTCGCCCTGCTCATTGCTCACCGTGCGCAGACGGGTGAACCGGACCTTGCCACCGCGCTTGGCCTTGCTCTCGCTCTCCTCGATGGCCCGCTGACCGACGCCACCGATGTGGACGGTGCGCATCGTCAGCTGCGTGCCCGGTTCCCCGATGCTCTGGGCGGCGATGATCCCGACCGCCATGCCCTCTTCGACGAGCGACCCCGTCGACAGATCCATGCCATAGCAGAGGCGGCAGACTCCGAGCGGGGCGTCGCAGGTGAGGGGGCTGCGAACCTGAATCTTCTCCAGGCCCAGCTCCTCGATGCTGCGGGCGACCTTCGGGGTGATGAGATCATCCTCCTTGACGATCACCTCGTTGGTGATCGGATTGACGATTGGCTCGCGGCTGACACGCCCGCGGATGCTGTCGGCGAGGCTCACCTCGACCTTCTCGCCGCGGTAGATGACCGTCTTGGTGATCCCCTGGGACGTGCCGCAGTCGTGCATCGTGACGACGACGTTTTGAGCCACGTCGGCCAGTTTCCGCGTGAGGTAGCCGGAGTCGGCCGTCTTCAGGGCGGTGTCGGCCAGACCCTTCCGGGCACCGTGCGTCGAGCTGAAATACTCGAGCACAGTCAGGCCTTCACGGAAATTGGCTTTGATGGGGGTCTCGATGATCTTGCCCGATGGCTTGGCCAT
>SXGQ01019172.1_pt1 | contig 50385 bp, 52 predicted proteins | sample 3178371 | NCBI WGS metagenome assembly SXGQ01 (sample SAMN11356859, study PRJNA531348) | freshwater metagenome | isolation source: freshwater sample F1-20 | place: China: Fuxian Lake, Yuxi | collected 2017-12-25 | reverse complement strand
GTATCTGAAAAAGTTTGGCAACTGGCTATGAACAAGCCCCAGATCAACACTTCAATCCCACATTTTCTGATTGCACCACTCCCACCTTCAATTTAAGCTTGTTTACATACATTCCTTCCAACCTTCAGGGACTTCTCTCTCATGCAACGAAGAAAATTTTTAAAATCCACCGCGGCACTCTCGGCAGGCGCGCTTGCCTACAACGCTCCAATTATCATTGGCGCACAAGACAAAACAGATTCCAAGCCCCTTGTCGTGGGCGCAGGCGAACACAAGTATCAGGTGATTCACGATTGGGCCAAGCTGCCCAGCCAGTATTCCTGGCAGACCACGCACAATGTCGCAGTTGATAAATCCGGCTGCCTTTATGTCATCCATGAAGGCAGGGATAACCTCAAGGATCACCCTTCCATATTCGTGTTTGATCCCGAGGGCAAATTCATCCGTGCCTTTGGCAAGCAGTTTCAAGGTGGCGGGCATGGCATTGAAATCCGGGAGGAAGGCGGGCAGGAATACCTTTATGTTTGCGCCTACCAACAAGTGAAGTCTTTCGCCAAGATGAGCCTCACGGGCGAAACCGTCTGGCAGAAATACGCGCCGATGGATTCCGGCCTTTATGCCAAGGATGAAGATAAGAAGCCCATGAAAATTTGGGGCAGGGATCGCTTCATGCCCACCAATTTCGCCTTCCTGGATGATGGTGGTTTCCTCCTCGTGGATGGTTATGGCGCGTTCGCGGCCCATCGTTACGACAAAGATGGGAACTGGAAATCCTTCTTTGGTGGCGCGGGCAAAGGCGAGGGGAAGTTCAACACGCCCCATGGCATCTGGGTTGATAACCGCCCGGGCAGGAAACCTTCCATAGTTGTTTGCGATCGCGCGAACCATACCCTGCAATATTTCACCATGGATGGAAAATACCTCGAGACCATCAAGGGTTTCGGTCTTCCCGCGAATGCTGACACCCATAAGAACCTGCTTTTGATTCCCGAACTTCAAGCCCGGGTCACCCTTCTTAACGAAAAGAACGAAGTGGTTGCTGTGCTTGGGGACGACAAGGAAAGAGTCACGGGCAAGGATGGTGGCGCGATCCGGGGCGATAGCAAGAAATGGATCGCAGGAAAGTTTGTGCATCCACACGATGCCTGCTTCGATGCCAAGGGAAATATCTATGTTGCTGAGTGGGTCGCGACCGGCCGTGTCAGCATGCTTAAGAAAGTTTAATTCAACCTTTGTTTCAACCTCTGTTTTTAAGGATCAAAAGACCATGCTTTCAAACGAATATCTTTTTCCCGTTCGCAAGACCCGCAGGGATTTTATCGCTGCTGGCGCCGCCTTCACCCTGGGAACCTCCGGCCTTCTGGCGCTCGACAAGGATGAGCCCAAGAATTCCCTCAAGCTGGAAGTCGACCCCACCTGGGGCAAGTTGCCCGATGGCATGAAGTTCGGCCTCGGTTGCGCGGTGGTGGTGGATGGCAAAGACCGCATCATTGTGACCTCGCGATCAACCAACCCCTGTGTCGCCATCTTTGACATCAAGGGCACGCTTCTTGAAACCTGGAGCAAGGATATTTCCTCGCGCATAGGTTACGACCAGGCACAGTTCAACGCCACCGCCCATGGCCTTTACTGGAGCAAGGAACCTGAGGGAGAATTCCTTTACTGGACCGAAAATGTCTCCAAGGGCAAGGATGGCAATAAACTGGGCGCCCGCATCTACAAGACCGATATGAACGGCAAGATTTTATTCGAGATCGGTAATGTCGCCCAAGAAGGCCCCAAGGCTGTCAAATGGGATTTCGCTAACCCAACTGATGTCGCAGTCTCGCCCAATGGCGACATTTACATTGTTGATGGTTATGGCAGCCAGAAGGTTTTTCAATTCGACAAGAACTTCAAGCATTTGAAAACCATTGGTGGCCCAGGCAAAGAGCATGGGAAATTCAGCACCTGCCATGGTGTCTGGGTTAGCACGCTTAACAAGGAACCAGAACTTTACATCGCGGACCGCGCCAACAACCGCCTTGAGGTGTTTTCGCTCGGGATGGAATACAAGCGAACAGTTGAGGGTGTCCGCACCCCCTGCTGTTTCTACCAGCACGATGGACATCTTTATGTGCCTGAGCTTGGCTCCCGTGTAACGGTAATCGATGCCAAGGATAAAATCGTAGCGCAGATGGGCGATGGTTCCGCGATCAAGGATGATATTTCAAAGCATCCGGGCAAGTTCAAGGCACCCCATGCGCTGACCTTGGATTCCAAGGGGAATTTGTATGTTTTGGAATGGCTGGGCCAGGGCCGCATCCAGAAATTCAACAAGGGTTAAATTTAAATGGATAATGTGGAATTTACCGAACACGCCTTGGAGATGCTTCACGAGCGAAAAATACCCAAGGCGTGGGTATTCCAAATAATTAATAAACCCTATATCATTGAACATGATATGACAAATAAAACCATTCATTATATAGGATCAGTGCAGGAGTTTGGAAATCGTAAATTGAGAGTTATTGTTTCTCCCCTTAAAGAAAAAATAGTCAAGGTTATAACCGTTTTTTTTGACCGAAGATTAGGAACTTCAAATGAGACTTAAAATAGACAAGAAAAATGACGCGCTATATTTTCGTCTCGATGAATCTACTATCATGGATTCCCAGGAGATACAGCCAGGTATCATTCTCGATTATGACTCTAATAATCAAGTGGTAGGCATAGAAATTCTTGGTATTAGCAAAAGAACAAATCAAGAAAACTTTAAAAGTATCCTTTTTGAAACCGTTTGACTTAACACCCTTTGCATATTTTCGCCGTCGCTTACGCTTGCGGCTCTGAAAAAAATCGTGGCAACATTGTCCATTTTTCAGCACCAGCAGATTAACATCCACCGTTCATTAATAGAAATAGTGGGTTTAAAGATTCTTGGTGTAAGCTAGAGGCTTTCAACAAAATCCTTGGCTTCCTTTAGCCCAACGCCAGTGCTTTCACGATATAGTTTGATCGCTTCGATTTTTTTGCCTTCGCGGACCAGTTCTAAAAGTTGTGGATCAACCCCAGAATTAATGACTATACCCATGTGATTAATGATGGCATCCAATTTTCTTTCAACCCGCCGCAAACGCAGGTCCATCGCTAGGCTACCCGTTCTCAATAAATAGTATGCCAATGGTATAAACAAAAGAAGCCAATAGGGATCCATCGTGGGATACTCCGTTATAAAAAGATAACAAGAATCAACCCAGGATGCGATTCCAGCGTTTTTGATGATAAGCCATTTTCTCTTTAGCGGTCATTTTTGAAAAATCAACCGGGCTGGTTTTATCCACCTTGGCTGGGGGAGCTTCTTTTTTAACTTCAGCAACAGGTGCATCACATGGGCACGCCTTGGGGCCACCCTTGCAGGCGCAATCATGGTCATCTTTTTTATCAGAAGCACTTTCGGGGAAACTGATCGTGGTGCCTGACCCGGAATAATTCATCACACCGGTGGTGATTTTCATGTCATCCGCCAGCGAACGATGAGGCTTGATGTTCAATTTCTGCAAATCACCATGATAAGATTTCACAGCCTCTTCAGGCGAAACCTGACCATCCGCAAGAAGCCTCAGATAGCGGATGAAGGAAAGCTGGTGTTCAGCGTTGTTGATTTTCCGGCCGTAAAGAGCTGCCCTGGCGCCATACTTTCTGGCCTCGGCAAGAAGCTTGAACGCATCGTAGGTGGTGCCTGCGGAACCACCCAGGATTCCCACGTCAAGATGTGGATCGTAATGCACGAGTTCTTCCATGGCTTTGGGGCCATGATAAACGATCTTCAAAAACACCGGCCTGCCTTTGGAGGTCACACCGCCCAAAGTCCGGGCGATTGCATCATTGATGAAACCGGGGAGTTTCAACGGGTCGACCGCACTCTCCCGATTCGGGTCAAATATTTCCAAGAAGTGGCGAAAACCCTTTTGCTCGGCGTCGATACGAAACTTCTTGTATTCCTCAAGGGCGTTGCGATCCAGATTGGAATCGTTGTTGAATGTAATGCTGTAAAGGCCAAGGTTCACACCCTTCTGCCTTTCAAGAGGGGAGCAACTCCATTTGCCACACTGGATATGATCAAGCGTGGCGGTGCGAAAAGGAAGCGATGGCTGGGTGGCGGACTGGCCCCCGCGAAGAATATGAATGTCCGTGGTATCGTTGGCGCGGGCAGCAGGGGTTACCGGGCTGTTGGCGAAAATATTCCTGTGAATCGCCATCACTTCCGCGGTGCTTGCGGACATCAGCATGATGTCGACAAGTTTTTGCTCCACAACCTGGGTGATGATATCCCTGAATTCCGCCAGGCTGCGATACCTGGTTTCCCCATGATGGGCCTCTGGGGATTTTCCCATCGCAGCAATGCCCAGCGCCATGTCAGGATCCTTGGCATCCGCAAGGATGAAATCCTTGTTCAACTTTGGATTGGCGTGAATGCGCTGAAGTTTTTGATCGAGGGATTTGATGGTCATTCATCATCCTCCGTCAAGAAGTCATCACCCAGCTTCAAGGCCTGTCGTTTTTGCTCGAAGAATCTGGCTGCGGACTCGGCGTCCTTGAAGCGCTTTTCCTTGATGTCGGAATCGATGGATTCGGATTCAGGAAAGGTGACGGAAAAAATATTCTCATCCAGGCGGGTGATATCGAGGCCGCCACCGATGCTGATGGTGTATCCAGCGGGCTGCGATACAAGGGATGCGATGAGTTTTACATCATCCATGGCTAATATTTCCTGGAGGGTTGCCAGGCAGACCTGGGCGGGGTTTTGCCCTGGGGATTGATCGGCGATGACGCCCCGATTGGAACAGTGCCTGGGTTGCCTATACGGGCCTCAACCTGGTCGATTATTTCTCGAAGCACCTTGCCTGATTGCTGGATGCCGATGCGCTCCTTGGGGGTGAGGGCAAGTTCAAAAAGTTTGCGCGCACCACCACAGCCAACCTCGGTCGGGACTGATAGGCATACATCATGCACGCCATAAAGCCCGTTTTGCAGCGAGCTTACCGGCAGGATTTTCCTGCTGTCCAGGATGATTGATTGAACCACTTCAGCAATTGAAACCCCGACAGCAAAACCAGATCCGCCCTTTAGCTTGATCATGGTTGCGCCCGCGGTCTTCGTCTCTTCAAAGGCATCCTTCATGAGCTGGGGATTGCACCCGGGGAATTGTTCCAAAGGCAGGCCCGCAACGGTTGCGCTTGACCAGATCGGCACCATGCTGTCGCCATGCTCGCCCAGAAGCAATGCTTGGACCTGGGTTGGCGCGACTTGAAGTCGTTTGGCAAGATGGCTGCGGAAACGGGCGGTATCCAGCACCGTGCCAAGACCAACCACCCGCTTAGGATCGAGCCCTGAGAGTTTTCCCGCGAGATATGTAAGCACATCAACGGGATTACTCACCACCACAAGGTAGGTGTTATCCTTGATGCCCGCGGATTTCGCCTGCTGAAGAAGATTGAGGAAAAGATCAACATTACGGTTGATGAGATCAAGCCTGCTCTCGTCAGGTTTTCTACGAAGGCCCGCGGTGATCACAATCACATTGCTTGAGGAGACATCCTCCATGGTGCCAGCGGTTATTCGCTGGTCCGCCACCAGGCAGGATCCCTGGAGAAGATCCAAGGCGACGCCCTGCGCGACATCCTTGTTGGCATCGATGATGCAGATATGGCTTGCTGCCCTTCCAAATTGCAACGCGTATGCAGCCATGCTTCCAACCAGGCCGCCGCCACCAATGATACTTACCTTCATGACAATTCTCTCCGGAAACGCTGATGATTATTTTGGTTGTTCGAGGTCTGGGCCTTGTGGATCGGGTTGATGTGCTTGTTTTTCACCCGATTGCAGTTCCTGAATCTTCTTGTTGCCCCGCTGGACCGCGAAAACACCGATGCGCACAAGCACGATGGTCATGCAGGCAATCCAGGAAACAGCAAGGACAATCTTGATTGGGACACTGTAGTATTCCCAGTTGCCTTCCCTGATGCCCTGTGCAAGAAGGATACCGGTTGCGATCACCGTGGCGGAAGCGACGATGATCAAGCTTAGCGCTGAAAAGAAACCGGTTTTATCTTTCTTGAAACTGAACATGTAAAGCCCCAGTTGGTGAGCGCCTGGCTATCCAGGCCAATTAACCTTTCAACGATGCCATTACCTGGTCCGTGATTTTCTTGACAAGGGCGTCGACATCCAGGTTATTGTTGCCTGGCGAGGATTTCGCGTTGACCCAGGCGTCCTGTTCCGCCACGGGAAACGCCACATGTTCAGGATGGAATTTGCTGTATCCCTCATTGAAGCAGTTTTCACCACGCAGGTCACAGTTAGTGTTCTTGAACCTCACATCGTCATAGCCGAGTTTCTTCTTCAATTCAAGCAACTCCGCTGTTTCCTTGTCGGAGAAATAATTAATCCTGCCCAACTGTCTTGAAAGAATAAGGATACGGCAATAAGCATCGATGATTTCAGTGTTGAAATAAGCTTTTTCAAGATCAGGGCCAAAGGTGATGGTGCCATGATTTGCAAGGATTATGGTATTGCAATCCTTGACATAGGGGGTGATTGAGTCGGCGAATTTCTGCCCGCCCGGGGTTACATAAACCGCTGTGGGAACCTCGCCCAAAAACACCTCAACTTCGGGAAGAATCGCCTTTGGAATCGGCTCGTGAGCCACGGCAAAAGCGGTGGCATGGGGTGGATGACAATGAACAACGCCATTCACATCAGGCCGGTTCTTGTATACCGATAGATGCAATAGTATCTCGCTTGATCGCTTGCGTATCCCCGCAAGCTGCTTGCCCTCGTAATCCACCTTGCAAATGTCCTCGGGCTTCATGTAACCCTTCGAGACCATCGTCGGGGTGCAAAGAAGTTCACGGTCGTTTAGCCGGATGGATATATTCCCATCATTGGCGGCGGCAAAGCCCTTGTTGTAAACCCTGCGACCGATCTCGCAGATCAATTCCTTGAGTTTGTATTCATTTGTGTACATGATCAATTCCTTGTTCCTGATTGACTAATCAAACTAATCCCTTGGTGAAATTTCCAGTTTATCGAGCAGCAATGCGGCATAGGCATCCACCGGCTTTTTTACCGGATAAAAGGGGGCAGCCGCCTCACCCCCCTCGCTAAATCCTATTTTTGATCCCAGTCCCGCCCCCAGGTTATCAAATATCACCAGGTCTTCCCCATCACCCTTACCATCGGCACGAAGGGCCTCTAGGCTGTAGGGAACCCCGATAATCCAGCGCGATCCAACCAGCAAAGGGTGTGCCCGCGACAATGTTACCGATCCTATGACCTCAGCTACGCGCATCGAGTCTCTCCAACAATTTATGGTTGCCTTGATGGCATCCCTTTGCATCCATCATCAGGAACATCACCTGCCTGATTTCAAAATAAGTCCGGCCTGGCATTTCCACGGCCATCAGGTTCGCCCCCAGCGAGGCACAAGCCCTTTTGGCCTGAAGGATGTTGTTTACCGCAGCGGCCCTGATACCAACCAGTTTGTTTGCGGCACATGCTGCAGCCTCGGGTTCCGCGCAAAACAATACCGCGCTTTTCATCTCTCCCCTTGAAACCAACTCGCCCGCCGACTTGCCAAGGAGCATCGAATCCAATCCGCGCTGAAACTCCAATGCCTTAAGGGTCAATCCCTCCTTGTCCAACGCCAGAACCACGGTTGCTATCTGGGGGTACATTGCATCAGAGCCATACCCGATATTTCTCGGTGTTTTTTCATCCCTTCTTACCAGTGAGACACCTAGCCTTTTTAACTCATCCCTGGCGCAGGGAGTCAGCACCACCTTGTCCCTTACAACCAGCTCCCGAAGGTTTGGGCCCAGGCGCTGCAAATCATTGAGCGCAAGAACCGACCCGGGCCATTCATGCACTCCATTATTCATGAATCACACAACCCCATGACCATCCAACGCACGGGCGAATCCTTCCGCTTCATGATATCCCTCACCGCGCCACCCTCGCTGGTGATGATCACATTCGAGCCAATTGATGAACCCAGGTGATCAATCGCAAGCATCGGTTCGCCATCGGCCCCGCCGTTCTTCTGCAAGGGCTGTATCAACACAAGCTTCCAGCCTTTGAGGCTGTCATGCTTGATGGTTGCGGTCGCAGTTCCAACAACGGTGGCGATTTGCATCTTTTTTCCTAGATAACCCGCATCGAGCCAACCGTGGTCGAGCGCCTTTGCCTGGTGAATGTCAACGGGGTGGTTACACCCTCGCCTGTGGGAGTCGCAATGCTGAAACTAAGGTATCCCTCACCACCACTGCCCAGGCCCGCGACACTCGCGCCATTCTGGATGTAAAGGGTGGTGTCCATTTCACGACCCATGCGGGTGATGGTTTCCACATTGCGGGAATGAATGATGCTGGTATGCCTGTAACCATGCTCATGTTTCTTGGCCAATTCGATCGCGGAATCCACATCCCTGGTTTTCACAAAGGGAACGAAGGTCATCATTTGTTCGGTGGGAACAAACGGGTTCGACTCATCGGTTTCGCCATACAGCAACTCGGTGTCCGCAGGGATAGAAAGTCCGATTTTTGCGGCAAGAAATGCGGCATCCTGCCCGATCAGTTCCTTCGTGGGCACCATGTACTTCTTGTCTTCGGAGGGGCTGAAAGCGATCTTGGTAAGCGCGTCCACCTGCGCTGCATTCAATCTCACCGCCTTGTGCCTGCTCATTGCCTCCATCAATTCATCAAAGATTCCCGCGACCGCAAAAACTTCCTTTTCACCTATGCAAAGAAGATTGTTGTCATAGGCGGCGCCCGCAATGATGCTTCGAGCGGCGTTGTCTATGTCCGCGGTTTCATCCACAACAACAGGGGGATTGCCCGGGCCCGCGACCACCGCACGCTTGGGACTTCGCAAGGCGGCCCTGCCCACGGCGGGCCCACCGGTCACGCACAACATCTTAACTTCCCGATGATCAAAGATAGCCTGGGCTGTTTCCAAGGTCGGCTTGTCGATGATGGTGATGAGATTGTCTATCCCAATCGCGGAACGAATCGCCTGGTTGAAAAGCTTCACGCCCTTGCAGGCTATTTTCACACCGGAGGGATGGGCGTTCACCACAAGAGAATTACCCGAGGCAAGCATGTTGATCGCATTGCATGCAAGGGTGGGAAGCGAATGGGTGACAGGAGTGATGGCACCGATCACTCCAAATGGGGCATACTCCTGGAGGGTTATGCCGTTCTCTCCGCTAAATGCCTCGGTCTTGAGAAATTCAACACCAGGGATGCGATCAGCGATCAGCTTGAGTTTCTCTATCTTGTGGGCAAGCCTGCCTATCCTTGTTTCTTCCATTTCTTCCCGGCCCAGTTCATCGGCCCTTTCAAGACAGATCTTACGGATGCAAGCAAGTGCTTTTCTCCGGTCTTCAAGTCCTCTTCGTTCAAAGGCCCGCTGTGCTGAAACCGAGGCGGCAACCGCGGATTCAACATCGCTGAAAACACCATCCGCTCCGGCCTTGGCGGAAGTGGCCACTCCTGAAGGCGCTTGAATTTGAGCCAGCACCCGCTGCACAACACTTCTCACCAGATCATCTGTCACTTGCATTGGTTATCCCCTTGTTGAATCATCCTGATGCATTCCGACCCTAGCCATTTTTGCCACTGGCGTTGAACACGATTTTGTTCTGGACACTCACGGTATCAACAATCCCAATGATCGTGGCGTCAACGGGAAGTTTTTCCGTCTCGGGTGTTAGCCTGGCGCTTGAACCCTGGACTATCAGCACCATTTCATCAAGGCCAGCGCCCACGGTATCCACCACGACAAAGCTTCTTCCCGTGCCCACAAGCTTGTCGCGGTTGGCAGGATCAACCCGCAGGGGCTCGACGATGAGCAGTTTATGGCCGACCATCGACGATACCTTCTGGGATGAAACAACCGAGCCGGTGACGCGTGCCACGAACATGATGAAACTCCTTATTTAAGCCGGGCCTCGATCACTTGTATGATTTCCTTGTTATCGGGAAATCGATGTTGATCCCATTTGCTGAAGATCATTTCACCATCAAGTTCCACGTCAAAAACCCCACCTGAACCCGTCTTCTGGTGGACTGTGACTTTATCCGCGAATGCCTTCTGAATTGCTCCCGCCAAACTGACGGAAAAATTCCTGTACCCTCAGGAGGTGCAGTAGGTGATGTTCACTATCATTTGAATTCTCCTTTACTTTCCTGTTAAAAGATCACGAGTCTGCCTCGCGACCACCAATTCCTCGTTCGTGGGAATGATCCAAATCTGAACCTTGCTGTTTTCCAGGTGAAGAGTTGTCTCTCCCCGGGCAGTCTTGTTCTTTTCCCCGTCAAGGTGAACGCCGAACCATCCAAGGTCCGCGCAAACTCCGGAACGGGTCAGCGTTGAATTTTCACCTATGCCCCCGGTGAAAACGATGGCATCCACTCCACCCAGTAAAACCATGTAGGCGCCAAGGTAATGGCGGATGGATGCTATGAACACATCCAGGGCAACCTTGGATTTTTGGTCTCCCGCCAAGGCGGCAGCCTCCAGGTCACGCATGTCCTTCTTGCCACCTGATAAACCCATGAGGCCACTGTGATTGGCGAGAAGATCAAGGATTTCCTCGATCGATTTGCCTGTTTCCCGCAATAACACAGGCAGAGCGAAGACATCAAAATCCCCGACACGATTGTTGTGTGGCAAGCCGGACTGCGGGCTCATCCCAAGGCTGTTCGCCCTCGACTTACCCTCGCTTATCGCGCACACCGAGTTCGACCCACCCAGATGAAAGGATATGATCCTTGCATTAGGGTTTTTCATAAGCTCAGCGGCACGCATCGCTATGTAACGATGGCTGGCACCATGGAAACCCCATTTCTTGACACCATGCTTTTCCATCCATTCGTGGGGAATGGCATAGGAACGCTCCGCATCGGAAATGGTTTGATGAAAACCCGTTTCAAAGGATGCCACCAATGGTATCTGGGGCAGCTTCGAAGCCAGCAACCGCATCGCCTGTATGTAAGGTGGGTTGTGGGCCGGTGCCACATCGGCATATGCCTGCATGGCATCCAGCACTTTCTCATCCACCCTACGGGTGCCACTCACATCCTTGGCATGAACCGCCTTGAACCCGATAGCGGCAAGCTCACCCGGATTTTTCAGGCAGCCCCTCTGGGAAAGTTGCTCGAGGCATAATGTAACCGCGGCGGCATGATCCCTTGCGACCAACTCGGCATCAGCGCGGGTTCCACCCGACTCGACAAAGCATGGGGACACAGGTGCGCCAATCCTCTCGACACCACCCCGGGCAAGCAACTTCTCGCCATCCATGTCAAACAGACGGTACTTGAAGCTGGTGCTACCCAGGTTTGCCACCAATATCTTCATCAACAAGCCCCTTTACTTGCCCAGATAAAAATCAAGGATGTCCTTTTCAGGCCTTGGTATCACATGGGCGCTCACCAATTCACCATTGGCAGTGGCAGCCTGGGCACCAGCGTCAACCGCTGCGCGCACCGAGCCCACATCACCACGCACAAAGGTGCATACAAACGCGTTTCCAATCTGAACCTGGCCCGCAAGTGTTATGTTCGCGGCTTTCAACATCGCATCCGTGCTTGCCACGGCGGCAATGTATCCCTTTGTCTCAACCATGCCGAGCGCCTCGGCCTGTCCACCACGATTTGCTACTGTCGCCATTTCTTTTTCCTCCGTTTCATTGATTAGGGTTTAGCTGATCGCTTTTCGTTCGGGAATCAGGGTGCCTACATCCTCATGCGGCCTTGGGATCACCTGGACCCCGACCACTTCGCCCACCCTGCTGGCGGCGGCGGCACCCGCGTCTATCGCTGCCTTTACCGCGGCAACATCGCCCACAACCATGGCGGTGACCAGGCCACTGCCGATTTTTGTCCAACCAACCAGCTTCACATTCGCTGCCTTCAGCATGGTGTCGCTGGCTTCGATCAAAGGTACCATGCCCCGGGTCTCGATCATCCCGAGGGCTTCCATGTTTACTGCCATCGTTCTTTCTCCATTCCCCGATTCGCCCTTTGTCCGTCACGCCCGGACAAAAAACTCATCGAAACAGTTCAAACCCGGTCGCCCGGGCATAATTACACGCGTTCCCTTCGTCGGTATCGATATGCACTTCCAGCTTGGAGGCATCCGCCACCCTGCAAAGAAGGTTTTCGAAAACCACGGCACAATCGCTTTTGACGCGCAAGTTAAGGCGATCGCCGTCTTTGACCTGGTAATAACCCGCATCCGCGGGGCTCATGTGAACATGGCGCTCATGCCTTATGACACCCTTGGAAAGATGGATCATCCCCGCGGGACCGAGCAGGTAACAACCCGGGCTGTCACGGTGGTCCCCACTTTTTCTAACGGGAATATCCAAGCCAAGTTGCACGGCATCTGTGAATGCCAGCTCCACCTGGCTGTGGTCCCTGCATGGGCCAAGTATGCGCAGGTTGGTGATCATGCGATGCCTGGGCCCGATGATGGTGACGGTTTCCTCGGCGGCAAAAAAGCCATCCTGATAAAGGGACTTAAACACTCTTAATTTATGTCCCTTGCCAAAAAGCCTTTCAAGGTCTTCCTGGGTCACATGGGCATGACGGGCCGATACATTGACCAGGAGGGGATTGGTTTGCCCCGGGGCGAGAGCCTTGGTTTGCAAGCTGCCAAGCTGCATCACAACAGCCTCACGAACCAGTTGCTCGATACGCGACCTGTCGGGAATCATCAGATTGTTTTTTAGGGTGCCTGAGCTCATCTTCCAAACTCCTCAAGGTCGCCAGCGATGAGAAGGCGCGCGCCTGTTTGTGCCAACATGGATTTTTTCCTGTCTTCAAGTTTGCGATCAATGACCAAAAGATCAATTTCAGACCATTCGCAGAGAAACGCCAGAGCCGGACGACCAACCTTGGTATGATCAGCAAGCACGACCACCTCATCGGCACAGCGCATCATCTCGCGCTCGGTTTCAACCAAAAGCAAATTACTGTTGAACAATCCCCGCTCGGTCAACCCGCTGACACTAAGCAAAGTCTGGTGAACATGCAGGTCCTGCATCATGCGCACCGTAAAGGGCCCAAGGGCGACTCCGGTCTTGGGGTAGACATAACCCCCAAGAAGCACCAGGTCAGTCTCCCTGCTGCCGGCAAGCAAGGTGGCAATGGGCAGACTGTTGGTCACAACCTGGATGGACCTTCCCAGGAGCAGGCGAGCAGCCTCAAGGGTGGTGGTGCCCCCATCAAGAAGCACGGTGTCACCATCACAAATTCGGGCAACCGCAGCGCGGGCGATGGCTCTTTTTTCTTCCAACTGGGCATCAATGCGATCTTCCAAGGAGGGAAAACTGGAGCCGTCCCCCACAAAGATGGCACCACCATGAGTGCGCTTGAGATTTCCCTGCTGATGCCAGAACTCGAGGTCACGCCTGACAGTCGATTCGGAAACTTGAATTTCCAAGGCAAGATCAGCCAAGGTTGCAAACCCTTTGGTGGTTACCAGATCTAAAACCCTTTGCCTTCTTTCTTCAACAATCACACGCAACTCCTGAGAGTTATTGAAAGATATTGGTAGATACCTTTCATATTATTCCAATTTATGGAAAATACTGTTCTCTAGTCAAGCTATTATTCCTAAATTTCGTCATAATTCTTTCAAAACATTGCAAAAAGCTTCCTCTTTCTTGGCAATTTCCTAATTGACGCCCTTTATCTTTCCTATTCTTCTTCTTGAGATTAAACTGGTGACGGTTGTAACGATTTCTCTAACGGAAATTCTTTTCATGGATAAAAACTCAGGTTTAGTTTTCGTGTACAACGCCGACAAAGGCTTTTTTAACCTGATGGCCGATATCTCCCACAAGATACTTTCTCCATCCACTTATCCCTGCAACCTATGTGCCCTGACCCATGGTGCTTTTGCGATGCGCAAAGAATGGCGTGAGTTTTTGAGCAAAATAAAACTCCCCCTGACTTTTTTACACCGGGATGACTTTCGAAAAGAATTCAAGATGGATGATGCCCTTCCTGCCATTTTCATCAAGGACACCCGCTCAGATAGTCTCAAAACCCTGATAAATGCCGCCGACCTTAAAGCCCTGACGGGCCTCGAGGACCTCAAGCGGATCATCAACGAAAAATTAACATTGGAAGGGTTGATATAAACTTGTTTGTATCGTCAGTGGTTTGCATTTCATTTAAGATGTAATTATGAATGAACAGGAATTTATATACCTTGATTCGAATGCGACCACTCCGGTTTTGCCTGAGGTTTGGGATGCCATGCAGCCTTATGCCCTGGCTCAATTTGGAAATCCATCAAGCAGTCATGGCGCGGGAAGAAAATCTCGTAAGGCCCTTGAGGATTCCCGTGAGGAAATAGCTAACCTTCTCGGGGCGTTCCCTGATGAGGTGTTGTTCACCAGCGGAGCCACCGAGGCAAACAACCTTGCCCTTGAAAGCGCGCTGACAACCTCTTCCGCGAGAATCCTCGCCTCAAAAATCGAACATGCATCGATCACGGAACATCTTAAAAAGCTTGAAAAACAGGGTTTTCAGATTCAATGGCTTGATACGGGGCATCAGGGAAAAACCTGCGTTTCCAACCTCCATGAAAAAATCCAACCGGACACCAAGCTAGCCATATTGATGATGGTGAACCATGAGACAGGGGTGCTGCAACCCGTGGAGGCTTTGGGAAACGAATTGCAAGGCGGGATGTGGATTCACTCCGATGGAGTTCAGGCAGCGGGGAAAATACGCGTTGATTTCCATCGCCTGTGTGTGTCCTCCCTGGCCCTTAGCGCGCATAAATTCCATGGCCCGAAAGGCATCGGCGCCCTGCTCGTCCGACGCGGACATAATTTAAAACCCATGTTGTTTGGCGGACACCAGCAAAAAAGCCTTAGACCGGGTACCGAACCTGTCCATTTGATTGTGGGCATGGCTACCGCACTTAGACTTGCAATGAAGTCGCTTGAAGCAAGAAGATCGAAAGTGGCAGGCCTTCGGGACCTGTTCCTCCGCGAAATTAGAAACAAGGTCACCGATTTCACTATCAACGGTGAGTTTGATTCCTCTGTGCCTTTCACTCTTAATCTAGGTTTTCCCGGGCTTAAAGCCGACATTTTGTTGATGCGACTAGATATGGCGGGAGTGGCCTGTTCCACGGGTTCCGCATGTTCGAGTGGATCACTTTTACCATCCCCGGTATTGATGGCCATGCAAGTGGCCCCTGAGATTTTAAAATCTTCCATGAGATTCAGTTTTGGTTTTGATTTAACCGAGGCAAAAGTGGTTGAAGGCGCGAGAAGAGTGGTTGATTGCGTGGAATCACTTAAAAACCACCTGACAAAAACATAAAAATCACATAAATACGAAGAGCTTAGGATTGCACGAGAATACATAAACGCATAGCATGAAATATGGTCAGCTGACTGGATTTAATGGTCAAAACAGTTTTTTCAGGACAATAATGGTCGCACCTCATTCCCCGAGGTTGAATTTTCCCGAACACAGGCTAGCCAGATTATCCCTGGATCGTCTTGGGAAATTATTTGTTCTTCGGCCATCCAAACGATTTGACTCGATATGTGTGCTTTTTGGGCCTCCTGGAACCGGAAAAACGAGACTCTTAAGTTCCCTTTGCAGGAAAATATTGAAAGTATCCCAGAATAAGACCACCCAGATCATTCGCGCTTCTGAGTTCTGCCAATCCCTTCGTGATTCAGAAATGTCCAATCGGGATGAGTTTGAAAATCTTCAAAAACAATTCATTGACTTGGATTTATTGATCTTGGAAGACATCCAACTTTTAAAACCACGAGAAGCGGATTCACTGGCTAGGATTCTGGATGAAAGAAGCGCCAGAAGAAATCTGACTATTCTTTCAACCTCCATAGCACCGGTTCAATTAACTAAATTTTCGTATCGATTCATCAATCGGATAAGTTCAGGATTAATTCTTGAACTTCCATCACTCGGCCCTGAGAGCAGGTTACTTTTCATTGAGCGCAAACTAGAGTCCTATGGGACAAAAATTGAAACCCAGGCCTTGGAATGGCTTGCGAATCTGGTTGATGGCAGCCTTCGCAAATTGCAAAGTATTTGTAACAGGGTTCACCTGATGGTTCGTAGCCTGGGACGACCCTTGAAGCGTTCAGATCTTGAAAAACTATTCGCTTCACCAGGTCATTTGAAAAAAAGCATAAGTGTTGAATCCATCGCAACCAAGGTTGGGAAACATTTTCGTATAACCCCAAAATCAATGCAAACCCGGTCGAGGGACAAGGAAATAGTTTTACCCAGGCAGATTGTCATGTACCTTGCAAGAAGGTTGACCGGAATGTCACTCCAGGAAATAGGTGAATTTTTTGGTGGAAGAGATCATTCAACAGTACTTCACGCCTGCAAAAAAGTGGAAGATGTCCTGGTTAATGACACCAGACTTTTGGGCACAATTCGACAGCTGGAACACGATTTAGCTTGATTTAATTTGTTAACAACTTGTTGATTCAATGTCATTTGACGGTTTGATTTCGTCATCACACAAAACAATGCAGATTCAGCAAACATTTCACCCACCAAGATTAACCACGAATCCACCACAAAATAACAAGTTTTCCACAACAAATTTAGTACAATAAACTCAAGTAGTGAAATGGTTTAAATGTTCTTTGAACATGTTTTTGACAGCATGGATGTGCCACTCAATAAAAGTAATAAAATTTAATTATATTTACTATTAAGAATCATAGTATGTGCGATGATATGGAGACGAGGGTCGTTTAATTATGAAAGCAATATGCAATCGGGAAGCATTGTTGGCTGCATGCCAGGTGGCAAGTTCCGCCATTTCTTCCAAGGATGTGAAACCCATTCTTAAAAATTTCAAGGCAGTTGCCGAAGAGGATCGTTGTGTCTTGATGGCGACTGACTTGGAACTGGGAGTAAGGATTGAAATAGCCGGCATGATGGTTGAAAAACCTGGAGAGGCAATTCTTCCTGCCTCCAAGTTGATTTCAATTCTAAGGGAAACAAAGGATGTTGAGGTTCACTTGGAAGCTGATGCGGATTCAAGCCACATCGAGGGAAAATCATTTGAATTCGACATGCCAAGTGAGGATCCTGCGAATTTTCCAGACATACCGATTTTTTCCGATGAGAAGTATCATGAGATGACTGCTGCGACATTGCGAGCCATGATACGCAGAACCGTGTTTGCAGCAGCTTCTGAAATGGCAAGATACACCATGACCGGGGCGCTTTGGGAGCTTGAAAAAGAAAGTGTGAAACTGGTGGCGACGGATGGAAGAAGACTGGCTTGGACCCAGGGGGTGGCTTCAGAGCATGGAGGTCATTCCGTGAAAGGGCAGATGCCAGTGGTGCCCAGCAAGGCTTTGAATTTATTGGATCGTAATTTTTCTGATGACCAGGAAACCATCAAGGTATGTTTCCGTCCCAATGAGGTTTTATTCAAAACAGAAAGATCCATGGTTTACAGCAGGCTTGTGGAAGGACGCTTTCCAGATTACAAAATGGTGCTGCCTAAAAAATCATCGGCCCATGCTATTTTGAAAGTCGAGCCTTTTGGATCGGCAGTCAGGCAAGCGGCGATCATGGCGGATGAAGAGGTTAAAAAAGTCCTTTTCAAGTTCAACTCAAAGAAATTGGTGCTTCAGGCCCAGGGCAGTGTCTCAGGTAAATCAAAAGTTGAAATGCAGATTGATTATGATGGCCCAAATGTTGAAATAGCTTTCAATCCGGTTTTTGTTTCTGATCTTTTGAAAGTTTTACCCAATGATTCAGAAGTAAGATTGGATTTGACAGACGCCTCAAGTCCCGCGTTGTTCAAATTTGGCGATGATTACCAATATTTGATCATGCCCCTGACCTGATGAGATAGTTGGAGACATTAAAAATGGGTATACGGTTTTTCAAGCCGGAAAAAGGGCCGGAAAAAATCGGGGATATCCTCGGCAGATTATTTGTCGCAAAAGGATGGGGTAGAAAACAGGAACGCCTGAAGCTTGAAAAAAGCTGGGCGGAGGCGGCGGGTGAGGAATATGCCGAACATACCCGCGTGCTTGTTTTAAAAAAAGGTGTGCTCGAAGTATCGGTTGACAGCTCGGTGTTGCTTCAGGAGCTTTCGCAATACCAGAAACGCCCGATACTGGCCAAGTTACGCAAGCTTTTGCCGGCCTTGGTGCTTACAGACTTGCGTTTCAAGTACGGAAAAGCAGAATAATTTATATTGGAGATAGAATAAATGGCAGATGATAATACGATTGATCAAACATCTGAAGAAGCAAATGATTACAACAGTGGCAATGTTCAGATTCTTCGTGATGCTGATCATATCCGCAGGCGACCGGGGGTGTATATCGGCGATATCAACACCACTGGCCTGCATCATCTTGTTTACGAGTTGATTTACAACAGCGTTGATGAGGCGCTTGCCGGTTTTTGCAACACGATACAGATTCACATCTATGTTGATGGCAGCATCAGCGTCAAGGATGATGGCCGTGGTATTCCTGTTGACATGCATCCCCAGGCCAAGAAACCAACTTTGGAAGTCGTGCTTACAACCGTTGGCGCGGGGGGAAAATTCGACAAGGGAGCCTATAAGGTTTCCGCGGGTTTGCACGGCATGGGTGCCAAGGCTGTAACTGCCCTGAGTGCCTGGGTAGAGGCTGAGGTTCGTCGAAATGGCCGTACTTATGTGCAGGAATATGAGCGGGGCAAGGCCACCACACAACTGAAGGATATTGGAATTGCAATCGGCACGGGTACACGCATCAAGTTCAAACCCGATCATGAAATTTTCAAGGATCTTGAATTCAAATATGACACACTTGAAGATCGCCTGAGGGAACTCGCGTTCCTTAATAAAAACCTTTGTTTCACCCTGACGGATGACCGAACGGGAAAATCCGAGGAATTCAAGTATGAAGGTGGAATTGCGGAATTCGTGAAGCATCTTAATCGTAACAGTGAGGTGATTCATCCACCAATTTACATCGAACATAGCGTTGGCGACATCAAGGTTGAATGTGCTTTGCAATACACAAAAGAGGATGAGGAACGAGTCCGTTGCTACGCGAACAATGCCTATAATCCGGTTGGTGGGACTCATCTTAGTGGTTTCAGGGCCGCACTAACCCGAACCGTGGGGGCATATGGCGAAAAACTTGATTTCTTCAAGAATGTCCGCCCAATTGGTGAGGATTTCCGCACTGGTGTGACCGCGGTTGTCAGTATCCAGCATCCTGAGCCGCAATTTGAATCACAAAATAAAATCCGACTTCTTAACGCGGATGTTGAAGGCGCTGTTTCCGCAGCTGTCTCAGAGAAGTTAAGCAAGTACATGGAGGAAAACCCCAAGGAATCGAAAGTAATCCTTGACATGATCATGAATGCAGCCGAAGCCCGTGAGGCCGCTGCCAAGGCAAGAAAAGCAATTCGCGACAGAAAAAATATCCTCAGTGGAGGTGGGTTACCAGGGAAACTTTTTGACTGCACCACGCGCGACACCGAGGAGTCGGAATTATTCCTCGTTGAGGGTGACAGCGCCGGTGGAAGCGCCGAAGCAGGTCGCGACCGCATGTACCAGGCGGTATTGCCCCTGCGTGGCAAACCACTGAATGTGGAGAAATGCAGGCTGGAGAATTTGTTGAACAACACGGAAATTTGCAGCTTGATATCCGCGATTGGTGTCGACATAGGAAATCAGCAGGATTATGAAACCGTTCGAAATTCCCTCCGGTACAACAAAATCATCATCATGACGGATGCCGATGTTGATGGGCAGCATATCCGTACCCTTTTGCTGACTTTCTTTTACAGGCAGATGGCGCAATTGGTGGAACATGGTCATATCCATGTCGCCCGCCCTCCGCTTTACAAGGTGGTGCAGAAAAAGCAGATTCGTTATGTCGCGACCGCCGAGGACATGCAATCTGAATTACTTGAGCGCGGTCTTGATGGGACCGGCCTGATCATACTTCCCCTTCCTGGAACCAATTCGGAACGAATCACCCTTAGTGGTGAAAGGTTCGCTCATTTGTTGAAGCTGACCTCCCGCATGGAGGATGCGCTTTTGACCCTGGAAAAACGAGGTTTGTCGCTCCGGGCTTTGATTGAGCGCATCAAGGATGGGGTGCTTCCTTATTGCAGGGTTCTTTTGTCTGGAAAAGAGTATTGGTTCTTCAGCCCCGCGGAAGTTGATGCGTTTCGCAAACAGGAACAGGAAAAGGCAGGCAAGGAATTTGTCGCAGGTAATGAGGATCAGCAACCTTTGCCCGCCCAGGGTTCCGAAGGTTCGGACAATTCAACACCCGTGGTGCCTCCCGCAGATGTTTTTTATGCCCAGGAGCTTCACGAAATCCGTGATATCAACAAAACGATTGAAGAACTAAAGGTGTTTGGTCTACTACCAACTGACTTGATCCCTCCAGTTCGCATAGCAGGTCGAGAACCTGTGCCAAGGCTGGTGCTGACCAACGGCGACCAGAGTAAAAATCTCGAGCATTTGCGTGGCTTGATTGTTGAAGTTCGCAGGATTGGGGAAAAGGGTATGACAATAACCCGGTTCAAAGGACTGGGTGAAATGGATCCCGAGGAACTTTGGGAAACAACATTGGATCCCAATCAGCGCACCCTTATGCAAATCAAGCTAGATGATGCGTTCAAGGCGGATGAGATGTTTCGAACCCTGATGGGAGACAAGGTTGAACCCCGCAGGGATTTCATACATAAATACGCGCTCCAGGTCACCGAAATTGACTACCATGGCGCTTGATTTCTCTCATGGAAATTTTAACCATGGATTCGCTGCCTAGCACCTCAAGTCGTTGGTTGCAATTCAAGCATGGGTATGCCCTGGGAATTTGTAATTTATGGAACAAGGGGCAATATTGTTCCATTATCACACCTGCCGGAATTGTCGGATGTGGGATTTATGATCTTGAAACCCCCGCCGAGTTTGACCAGGCGATTGCAATCGCCAAGGGCACCCCTGCAAATCCCCTTAGAGAACCAGAAGATCTTTTTGAAGCCAAAATCGTTGGAACCACTCCCAAAGCCGCCTCCTTCGGTATCAAGATAGGAATGACAGGCCGGGAAGCGGTTGAGTTGATGCAATTGGCATCATTAAAAGTGGAGGTTCCAAAGGTTGAAAATCCATCATCTCTGTTGCAGGTGAAATCGTTTGATCACATCACCCTTGTGGTCAAGGACCTCGAAATCTCAAGGAATTTTTATGTGAAAGTTTTGGGGATGAGGCAGGTTGCGCGACCGGCTTTTTCCTTTGATGGGCTTTGGTTTCAACTTGGCAGGGTTCAGATGCATTTGATACTTGAGTATGAGGGTTCCTCGCCTGCTGGGAATCAATTGCCGTTGGAAAAACGGCAGACTCGCGGCCCTCATTTTGCATTTGAAGTCACCGATGCGGAAGCCACCATCGGTATTTTGAAACAAAATAATATTCAGATTATTTCAGGTCCAAAATTAAGGCCTGATGGGTATGTCCAGGTGTTTATAAGTGACCCGGATGGTCATATGGTGGAACTTTGCTCGGTTGCGAAACCGGGATAGCCATCAGGAAAAAATATAAGTGGATATGTCCAGGTGTTTATAAGTGACCCGGATGGTCATATGGTGGAACTTTGCTCGGTTGCGAAACCATAATAGTCATCAAAAGATGTTTTTAGGCCATTAATTCTTCGATCACACTTGCATCAGTTATGGTTGCCCGCTCTTCCCTGCCATTGTGTTTATAGGTCAACAAATCATTTTCGAGGCCGGCCAGCCTGAGGATTGTAGCATGGATATCCTTGATGGGTGCCGGCCTGTCGACGGCATAAAGACCAATCTCATCGGTGCTGCCAACAATGGTGCCAGCCTTAACTCCGCCCCCGGCGAACCACATTGAAAAACCCCAAGGATTGTGATCACGGCCATCGCCACTTTCGCTCATTGGCGTGCGACCAAACTCGCCTCCCCAGATTACAAGGGTTTCATCGAGCAATCCCCTGCGTTTTAAATCGGTCAGGAAAGCGGCAACGGGTTGGTCTGTTTCCCTGCACAATTGGGAATGATTTCCTTCAAGGTCGGAATGGGCGTCCCATCCGCTGCCACTGCCAAGATAAACTTGAATGAAGCGCACACCGCGTTCAACAAGTCTCCTCGCCATCAGGCATGCACGAGCGGTTGGCTTGGTGGTCTCATTCTCGATTCCATAAAGTCCAAGAGTTTCCCGGGTCTCATTCGAAAGATTATTAACATCAGGGATGCTGGTCTGCATTTTCCAAGCCAGCTCGTAACTTGCAATACGGGCATCAAGTCTGTCTGTCGGGGTGGAAAGTTTTTTGTGTCGTTCATTCAGCCAATTTAGATAATCAAGTTTTTTCCGTTGCCTGATCGGAGTGATTTGAGGTGGCGGGGCATGGAAGAGCACCGGCTCGGGGCCTTCAAGAAACCTAGTACCCTGGTAAGTGGCGGGTATGAAGCCACTACCCCAATTACGGCTGCCACCCGGGACATCACCCCTGCGATCCGAAAGGACGACGAAGGAGGGTAGATTGTCGCACTCATTACCAAGTCCATAAACAGACCATGCACCCAGGGATGGTCTGCCTGGCAGGGTGCTGCATGTGTTCATCTGGGAAACACCCGCGACATGAGTCAGGCCTTCGCCAACACAGGATCGCAACACGGCGATATCATCGGCATGTCGGGATAGGTGCGGTAACCAGTCGCTAATGGGAATGCCTGATTTTCCGTGTTGTTTGAAAGTTCTCTTGGATGCCATGAGAGGGGTGTTCGCGGTTATTCCCATGGCGGTTTGGGGTTTTGCAAAAGTGGAGGGAAGAGGTTTCCCTGCAAGTTTTTCAAGGGCTGGCTTTGGATCAAGTAGATCAATATGACTTGGGCCACCATCCAGAAAAAACCAGACTATGCTGCGAACCTTGGATGGATGATGCCGGAGCGGATCATCACTGATATTGGAAGCTTGGGCATCTCGGGCAAGTAATGAACCAAGCGCGATTGAACCAAATCCACCGCCCATGCTTCGAAGGAACTCTCTTCTTGATTGAGGATTCATTCAAGCTCCAAAAATTCACTTGTGTTCAACAAGGCGTGTATAAGGTCTGATAGTCTTTCAAGAGGGTCAACAGCGGCGGAGTTGACCTCGATGAATACCCTGGATTGCTCCAATTCAGCGGAATCTGGAGCTCGTTTTAAAATCGCGAGAAAACCTTCTTGGATTTGCATGCGGGTGTTGTTACCAGATTTTTGAAGAATATTCGCTGCGAGATTTCGGGAATGATCAAGCATTTCAGGATCATTCAAAAGCGCAAGCGCCTGCACCGCAGTCACAGTGTCATTGCGGATCGCACAACTTAGGTTTCGGTCGGGAAAATCAAAGGCTTCAAGGGATGGGTTTGGAAGGTTGCGCCTTTGAATCAAATAAATGGAGCGCCTTTTTGATGAATCAGCAGACTCGTCTTTTGTCCAGGCATATCTGCTGCTTGCAAGTGATGCGGGAAGCGCAAACCTGACCACACCATTATGCATGCCGTGGTTCAGGGCGCCTGATGCATGAAGAATGGCATCCCTGATCTCTTCCGCGGAAAGTCTTCGGACTTCCGCGTGCCATACAAGATGGTTTTCAGGATCAACCTTGTTGCCCTTAACAAGTATATCCGGGTCTGAGATTTTGCTTGAAAGTTTGTAAGGTGAGCTATTCACGATCATTCGGTGGATTGATTTGAGGCTGTAATCATTGCGTACAAGCTCTGATGCCAGCCAGTCTAAAATTTCAGGTTGATGGTAAGGCTCGCTGGCTTTGCCAAAATCACTCGGGTTTGCAACCAAACCGGTGCCAAAATATCCCTGCCAAATTCGATTTACCATCACACGGGCAGTCAAAGGGTGGTCCGGTTGTGTAAGCCACTTGGCGAGTGCGGTCCTTCGTCCTGAGCTATTTGATAACTGCGATATTTGTGGAGCATTTTTTTCAAGCCATGCGGGGAATCCGGGTTGGACCTCTTCTTTTGGCTTGCGAACATCCCCTTGTGCCAACCGGTATGTCGAGGGTGCCAGGGGGAATTTTTCCATCACGCCCATGTATGCTTCTTGGGTGGGTAGTTCCTTGGTCAGGTTGGCAAGTGATTCAAATGTCTTATCGTAAATGGCCCTTTGTTCGGGTTTAAGCCTGCGGTAAAGTTTTGTTTTCCTGCGTTCAATCTGTTTGCTTGCCAAAATAGCCAACTGGGTTTGGGTGACAGTTCGTTTTTCCGGTGGTGTTTTCAATGCCACCTGAGTTTGCGGGTCCAATGCAACGACTATTTCCTCGAATAAATCCTTCTCGTGTTTTTCCATCATGAGGGAAAGTTCCTTGCGCATGGAAAGAACTTTTTCCTCTATCGACTTTTGCCCTGAAGAAAGTGAGACAGGCGCGAGCGGTATGGAGTCTGGATAAATGATACCACTGAAAAATGCCTGAAACTTGAAATATTCGTCCTGACGGATCGGGTCAAATTTATGATGGTGACAACGGGCGCAACCAAGTGTCAAACCAAGGAAAGCCTGTGCCGTGACATCGGTCACATCGTTCAAAATATCCTGGCGAATCTGGGTGTAATCAGCCCCGTTTGATTCTTCCGGTGCAAGCCTGAGAAAACCAGTGGCAATTCGCGCGACTTGGTTGTCTGGAGCTAATTCATCTCCTGCCAACTGCCACCTGATAAATTTATCGTACGGAAGATCATCGTTAAGAGATTGAATCACCCAGTTGCGGTATTTCCAGGCATCAGGCCTGATGCGGTCAATTTTAAATCCCTCGGAGTCGCTGTATCTTACCAAGTCCAACCATTGCTGACCCCAGTGTTCGCCAAACGCTGGTGATGCCAATAGTTTCTCCACGACTTTCTCATAAGCATAAGGAGAAGAATCGTTTAAAAACTCTTGAATATCCTCGTTTTTGGGAGGAAGTCCTGTGATATCAATATGTAATCTGCGTAAAAGGGTTCGTTTGTCGGCTTGAGGGGCTGGGGCAACACCCGCTTTGTTCAAAGCAGCTTTCCAAAATGAGTCAATGGGGCTTAATCCACCTACTGACTCGTTTGGGATTTTTGGCCATGTTAAAGGCTTGAATGAACTTTGGCGGGAATTATCCGCGGCATGCGCATAAACCATCATGGAAAGCCCGCACCAGATCAAAATAAAAATCATTTTAAACTGGTGCGTTAAAGATGAACTAAACATGAAGACCCATGGTTGAAATCTTAATATTCTGAATTAGGCCAGGAATTTAAATTAGCTGCGTTCTTGCAGGAGGGCTATATATTAAAATTAAGCTAAATCCAAGGTCACTTCAAGGCTCATTAGTTGAAGTTGGAGTTAATTTGGTAAAAAAAAGTGGGATCTAAACGAAAGTAGAGGCTAATTAACAAATCTGCTTGTTTTTCAGGCATAAATTGGGGCAAGTTTAAGAATTGTTGGCAAGGAAGAAGTAATATCCAAGCGAGCCCAATACCAATATTGCGATAAATCCAATGATATACAAAGGCTTGAAAACGCTAGACCAGGTATCGGATACAAAATTATCGTCTGAAGGGGCCCCGTTTTTCAAATATTCCACGGCATCTCGAAGCGATTCATCTTCCATGAAATGATGGATATCTTGGTTTGAAAAGTTTAGGTTGGCATTAGTTTGCAAGCTTTGGGCGGAAACCATCTGTAAACTGGATAAATTTTCCTGCTCGATCGCTGCGATTACATCATAATCATTTGCATCCTGTTGATTGGAACTTTCATTGAATTTCGGGTTTTTCCTCGCAAAAAAAGTTCTCAGACCTTTGACATGCCTGGCTTTTTTCCATACTTTTTGAAAATCACAAAAAACCAAATCATCGGCACGAAGTCTGCCTCTTTTGGCCAATTTTTTCAATACTTCGCCAGATACAATAAAGGGCCTATAGCCTTCTTTTGCTATGATGTAGCCGCTGAATTTTTCACCTGGTGTATTCATGGTAAAAGCTTGGTAGGGATATTAAACCTCTATAATAATTATAACATCAATGGCCTTTTTACCTAAAATATGAGCAATTTTTAATATTTGATCCGGTTAAATCCCCGGGTTGATCCTGTCAGTTATGACTTTTTTTCCGATTGTGACCTAAATTCCAAAATTGAATTGGATTATGTGGCTATTTGATATTTTGATCACTACTCATCTGGTTTTAAAGTCCTTGGGTTTGTTTTTGCCCGCTTGAACCGTGTAGGATTTGGCGTCTTTGCCAACCGTTAAAACAACAGTTTCTGCGGAGCATTCCTCTCCCTCATTCGCGATGTTGGAGGGTTCGGTGTTTTCACCCGGGCCCGCATTAATATTGCGGTGGACTTGAAAGATCGCTTCCAATCCCTGAACTCTTCGAAGTGCGCCAGTTACCTGGGGATGGCATCCTTTTTTTGAACCATTGTTGAAAATCGCAACCCGAGGCTCCACCGTGTTGATGACCACCGGGTTATTGCTTATTTCAAGTCCATGGTGGGTGGTTTGGTACACATCTATTTTGCCGATCTTATCCGTGGGATGAACCAGCTTGTACTCGATGTTCCAGGTGAGATCGCCCAAGTCAAGAAACTTCCATTCGCCAAACTGAAGTAGGAATCCAAGGCTTTTGGCGTTATCAGAGTTGTCTTCAGGGCGAGGTTGATGTTGTTTGGCAATCGGGTTTTCTGGAGCGCCAGGTTTATCCTTAAGCACTTGTCCACTGGCACTTAAAACACTTAATTTTAATTTTGGGGCACCTGCAAGTTGTTTCAAAGGAACTTCATCGCCAGCTTTGAGGGTTTTTGATTTATCCCCCCCGGCAGCCTTGTATGCCTGTATGAGTATGGGAAAATTTTTCGCATCTTCAGGCAGGGTTTCAGGGATGCCACGATCCCAAAAGTTGTGGATGGGCATGAGTGACCGGAGGCGCTCCGCCCCGCCGTAATGGTCCAGATGCCAGTGCGTGATGAAAAGATGATCGATGGCCTTGATGCCAGCCTTCTCGGTTGCAACCTTGTGAATTCGCTCGGCATCGCGTTTGCCCGGGTTGCCACAATCAATAAGAAGCGATTCCCCAGCGGGAGTTACTATCAGGGTTGCAGCGCCTCCCTCGACATCTACAAAAAAGACACGAAGCTCTGATGCAATTAAGTTTGAATTAAAAACAATAATAAATGCAAGTAATGTCAGGATATGCTTAAGCATTGGTTTCTCCGGTGGGTAATGATGAGCATATTCTGATGAATTGGCGGGAGCTTGTGAAGTGCAATTATTTGAAAATTCCAAGGCCATGAATTTGTCTTCAAAGCTTGGCGTGCGGTGATTATTGAACAAATCTACTTTTTATTTTTTACAAGATCGAAGGGGCCGAGCTTGTTATCGCCGTTTTTTAATTCGGCAATCAAGGGGGTTTTGTCCTGCAAGTTATATTGTGCGGGCAAAAGATTCACTTCAGGAGCGCCCATCGCCTTTACCTCGATGGGTGCGATCTTTGAAATCAACACCTTGTATTTTCCCGGTTTCAACCAGTTATTATCATTGGCATCCGGCTTGATGGTGAACTCACCATTGGTGTTTGTCCTACAAAACGCATTACCCAGATCTGGATTATCGTAGGGCATGAACCTGATTTGGGCATCGGCCACAGGAGCGCCATCAAGTTTGACAATGCCTGAAACCTCAGCCTTTTCACCTTTTCTTCCTTCCGCGCACCCTAAAAGCACAGGTGCGAGGCAAACTGTGAGTATTATTTGCTTACGAAAAAAGGGAGTCATCTTGGGGAATCCTTTAGTTGAAAATGCGTTTGAATTAATAATCGCTCACAGGAACACCATCTCGGGGATCGCAAATACTTGCCCAAGTCGCGGAAGAGATATTACTTGCAATATTTTTTACAGATCCATCGCCCATGCCCACGGTGATACCGCCTGAGTGAGGTGAACTGCCTCCCCCGCTCGCGTTGGGTGCGTTAACTACCAATGGTTTTACTTGAAAAAGAGGACAAGGGGCGTAACCAGTACCGCCAGCATAAGGGGCGCTGCAAATTTGCGCCATCCAGCGGTTTTCAGAGTTGAACCAAAGGCTGGAACAAGGTGTCCCGTTGACATTGGCGTTTCCGTACCATGCATATCGTTCCCCAAAAAAAATGGTTTGTGAGGTTCCATCCGGGAAAGAGGCGGGAAGCTTTGCGGAGCCCTCCTGGCGATTATTTGCCGGATCACCAAGGGCAAGATAGTTCCAGGCATAATTGGAAATCGCGAAAGTCGCATCGGGTCCGACGGGGCTGCCGAAACCATTGCCGCCAGTGCCGCTGGTATCAGTCGGGCAAACAAGCATCGGAATCTTGGTGTTTTGATAAGCAGTGGGAGTGGAGACATTCCCGCCCTGGGCTATGACCATGTTGTATACCGCGGTTTGTTCTATATAGGGAAAAAGAAGAAAGAATCCCGGGGTTTGCCCTTTGAAAGGGCCATTTTGAGTGACCACGGAATTCCAAGCGGAACCATTTGCAACACCCGCACCCGGAGGGGGAAGAATCCCGAAAGTATTATTGAGATTGTGCACGGCAAGGCCGAGTTGCTTGATGTTATTTTGGCATTTCATTCGTGCGGCTGCCTCCCTGACCTTCTGCACCGCGGGAAGCAATAATCCAATCAAAATCGCAATAATGGCGATAACCACCAGGAGTTCTATAAGGGTAAAGCCCTGTTTGGATTTCATGATTATCGACCTCGAGATGGGAAAGCCTGATGGGATTTATTTCACTTGTTAATTAATATTAAACTTCTACTAATCTTGGGTCAAGATTATTGCCAGAAGCTTGCACAATCATTCTTTTCTGGTTAGCTTGTTAACACATGCCTCAAACCTTAACCAACTTTTGTTTAATTGGGAATAACCATGATTTCTCGAAGAACCTGCCTGGGTTCGATGCTTTCAGGCTTCGTGTCTTCTTTCAATATTGTTGCGCAAGGCGCATCAAAACCAAAAAAGAAACTGGCAATCCTAACCACCGAGTGGCGATTTCGCTCCCATGCCTGGCACATGGGTGAAAGATTTCTTGGTGGTTATCCCGTAAAAGGGAGATGGCATTATCCTGACATTGATGTTGTTTCCGCCTTTGTGGACCAGTTTCCCAAGGGAGACCTGAGCAAGGAAAGGGCACGGGAGTCAAATTTTAAAATTTATTCCACAATTGCTGAAACCTTGCGTTGTGGCACCGATAAACTTGCGGTCGATGCGGTGCTAATCATCGGTGAGCATGGTGATTATCCGGATAATGAACTTGGGCAAAGGAAATATCCCCGTTATGAATTTTTCAAGCAAGTGGTCGAGGTATTCAATAAGGATGGAATAACCACGCCTGTTTTCAATGACAAGCATCTTTCCTGGAATTGGGATTGGGCCAAGGAGATGGTTGACACATCCCGCAAGATGAAATTTCCCCTACTTGCAGGTTCGTCGCTGCCAGTGACCTGGCGCATGCCCGCTGTTGAAATGCCCCAAAATGCCCAACCCGAGGAAATGATGTGCCTCGCCATGGGTGGAATAGACAGTTACGATTTTCATGCCTTGGAAGTGATTCAGTGCATGGCGGAAAGGCGCAAGGGGGGTGAAACAGGGGTTGCAGCCGTTCAAGCCATCCGCGGGGAGGAAGTATGGGAAAGAATGTCCAAGGGTTCCTGGGAAAAGGGAGGCTGGAATCCCCGCCTTTTTGATGCCTGTCTTAACAGGTCTCAAACTTTGGCGCAGGCACCAACTTACAGTCATCGCAAACCCACAACCAAGCAAATGTCAGAATGGGTTAAATCACCAGTGGTTTACCGAGTTGAATATTTGGATGGGTTGAAAGCTTCCATGTTGCTGATGAATGGATTGGTCGGTGATTTTACTTTTGCGGCAAGTTTGAAAGATCAACCTGAACCCCTATCGACCCTGTTTTATCTTCCTCCAAATCCGAATGTTTCTTATTCGGCTGCACTCATGAGTAATGCGGAGGAAATGTTCATGACTGGTAAAGCACCCTACCCTGTTGAGCGTACACTTTTGACATCCGGGATATTGGCGGCATGCCTTGGTTCACTTGGCAGCGGACAGAAAAGACTTGAGACTCCACATTTGAAAGTTGTCTATCAAGCGGGAAAATCGACTTTCTGGAGAGACTGATAAATTTTATCCCCGCATCAATTTTAATCTGACCTGGAGAATACATCAGTCTGGTTGAATGTTGTTGGCGTAGGGTAATTCTTTTTGGGCGCTGGCACTGGGTTTGTTTGATTTTTCAGTTGAACTTAGGACAGATGTTTCCCATTTGTTTCTATCCAAAAAAGTCGCAAAGGGGCTTCTGCCACAAAGAAGCCTTCCTAGAAGGTAGCGAAATTCCCTTAACTTGGAGGCGGGTTGATAGGCGAATAGTTTTAAGGCCTCTTGAAATTTCCTGTGCAGTTCCGGCGTGATGATCAAAGCCGGCTCTTTGAATGCGATTGCCCAGACTTGAAGTGGTTTATTAGCCGGGCCCTGGTAACCGATGATTTTCTGGGGGTATTTCTCAAGCAGGTAGGCGAATGCATCGGGAGTGAAACGCCAGTAATCATTTGGATAGGAATGTCGGTGAAGAAAGAATGGGCATGAAACAAAAAAGGCTCCACCTGGCCTTAGCACTCTGTATACCTCGTCGAATCCCTTCCAAAAACATCGAACATGCTCGAAAAGATTCAGGGCGATCACGGTGCCCACGGAATCATCCTCGATTGGCAGATCCTCGACATTCCCAATGATGTCAACGCCCTTTCCCTTGCGCATATCAAGCCCTTGGTATTCATGGTGTGGAAACAAGGAGCGGATGTTGGAGTAGGATTCCTGCCCAGGCACTTGATAGGCGCCTATTTCAAGCATGGTGTCAGGCAAACTGAAGGTTTGGGAAACGGCCTGCGCAACCCCGTGAAGGAATTGATTCATTTAATTACTCCAGATTGAAATCAATCTTGTTGACCTGGCCTGAAAGGATCTGCCTTACCTGGCCTGAAAACGAGGGGTCGGTGAATTTTGAGGGAAGGCCCTGCGATGCGAATGAAACCTTGTACCAGCCTGCATGGATGGAGTCTTTTCCGGGTTGTGGAAGCACGGTGTAAGTGCCATCAGCGAATATTTCGCCCGCTGCCATCGGGCCCACAGAACCTCTTTCCATATCCGGGGTGAAAACAATGGTGCCTCCCCTCAACGGTTGTTTTTGATATAGGATCCTGCCTTGGATGGAGGTTGGCACTACGGGGCCGGATGAACACCCAATCAGCATGAAAAGCAGGCAGAAAGCAGACATTGGCTGGCGCATTCTCCCTCCTTGGAGAAGTAGATTTTTTGGGGTCAGAAGCCCTTGAAACATGAATACTACAATAAATTTGGGAAAACAGGCAAGACAGAGTGTGTATTGGAGGGTTCTTTGAGACTTCGCCTTGACCCTGTGATTTCACTTAGGTAGAAGCCTTGAATCGTATTGATTTTTCGGGTGATTTTTAAAGACATGACCTTTATCCGAAATCGCATGGATGCGGCTTCCATTAAGTCTTTAACAGTCCCGGATTGAGGAGAGATTATCGTGAACAAGAAACTGGCTTGGTTTGCTGGATGCACCACACTCGCACTGGCTGTTTACTTTGGAACCAATTTGCTGCGCGCTCAAACCGCACCAGCCAAGGTCCCGATCCAAGGATCTGAGCAGCGCTCACGCATCGCACTTTTGAATCTTCATCATGTTGTCAAAAATTACCAGAAGGCTGTCGCCTTGAACAATGAAATGAAGGAAGTGTTCACCCCGTTGCAGGTGAAGACCAAGGCCAAGACCAGCCAATTGGAGGCCCTTAACAAGGAGGGCCAGTTGAAACCCGAAATGCGCGAGACCATTGAAAAACAAATGCGCGCCCTCAAGCGGGAACTGGAGGATCTTTCCAATGAGGCCCAGACCCTTATCGGCAAAAAACAGGATGAGCAGGTTGTGTTGATTTATCGTGAAGTTCAGGAAGCCGCCCAGCGCGTCGCGGTGGCACATGGCTATGACATGGTGCTTCATTACAATGATCCCACAACTTCCGCTGAATATTGGAGCGCGGGCAACATTGTCCGTAAGATGCAGGCGGGCGCATGCATGCCAATTTACTTCGCCCCCGGCATTGATATCAGTGCCGATGTGGTCAACGCGTTGAACCAGGCATATAGCAGGGTTGCGCCAGCGGCAAATCCAGCGGGATCGGCAATCACGCCTACCTCCGCCACCACTCCCAAGTAAGAAATGGGCAAACCCCGGCAGGAAGGATTCCCGCCGGGGTTCTACTTTGTTCTTTTAGTCAAGGATGACCCATTAGTGATACCGATTTCTTCACGCCAGGAAAGAACCTTGGCGAAACCAGTGGAAGTTGAGGGCATAGGCTTCATCACTGGATCATTTGTGACGCTGAGATTTTGTCCCGCTCCGGAAAACACCGGCATAGTTTTCCATCGAACCGACCTTTCACCAAAAACTTTCATTCCGGCCCATGTCACCAATGTGACCGGCACCAACAGGCGTACAACGCTTGGGCAAAAACCTTTCCAGGTAACCCTCGTTGAGCATGTGCTTGCAGCCTTGAGTGGATTAAGAATTGACAATTGTATCGTTGAGCTGAATGCGGAAGATCCCCCGGGACTGGATGGCTCCGCTAGTGAGTTTGTGAATCTCCTTAAAAAAACTGGTAGCGTCGCCCAGAATTCCAGAAAAATGATTTATGGTGTCGAAAGCCCGATTATTGTCGAGTCAAAGGGCGCCACGCTCGCGCTTCATCCCTGCGAGGGAACCGGGTTGAAAATGACATATTTCCTCGATTACGGAAACCAATCCCCGATTCAAAAACAGGTTCATACCCAAATCATCGAACCCGCTCTTTTCACAAGGGAGATTTCCCAGTGCAGGACTTTCATCCTTGAGGAAGAGGCGGACATGTTGAAAGCCCAAGGTCTTGGGTCTCGGACTACTTCCCAGGATCTTGTCATATTCGGCCCCAAGGGGCCAATCGATAACCAGCTTCGATTTGCCAATGAACCCGCCCGGCACAAGGTGTTGGACATGGTGGGCGACCTGGCCCTGCTTGGGGTGGATTTATGCGGACATGTGGTAGCTTACAGGTCCGGGCACCCCTTGAATGTTGAGCTTGCCAGGAATCTGTTTCAAAAATTACAAATGACAATCTCCCCTTCCGCGCGACTTACAGCTTAGGGATTTTTATTGAAAGGGTGTTATGCCAGACTTGAAAATCGGTGTTGTTGGAGTCGGGCACCTGGGCCAGCAGCATGCCAGGATACTTTCAACCCTAAAGGGTGTGAAGCTTATGGGCGTGGTTGATGCCTCCAGGCAACAGGCTGAAAACATCGCGCTACGATATTCCACGACCCCTTACACCTCTCACCTCGAGCTACTGCCGAAGGTTGACGCCGCAGTAATCGTGGTCCCCACCCGGTATCATCATGATGTTGCCAAAGATTTCCTGGAGCAGGGAAAATCGCTGCTTATAGAAAAGCCCATCACTATAGAACCTGAAAAAGCCTACCAGCTTTGCGACCTTGCAAAAAGCAGGAATACCACGATTCAAGTTGGCCATGTTGAGCGTTTCAACCCGGCATATGAAGCACTTTGTGATCTTCCGATGAAGCCCCGCTATATTCGCGCCGAGCGACTTGGTGGTTTTTCGGGACGGTCTTCCGATACCGGGGTTGTCCTCGACCTGATGGTTCATGATATTGATCTTGTCTGCTCGCTTGTGCGGTCGGAAGTTTCCTCGGTTTCAGGCATCGGAGTTGCTGTTTTGGGCGGGCATGAGGATATCGCGCAAGCTCGTATCACATTCGCAAATGGAACAATCTGTGACCTTTCAGCAAGCAGGGCACATCCTGAAGCCAGGCGCAGGATGGATGTCTGGGGTGCGGAAGGTTATGCCGGCATCGATTTTATCTCAAAGAAAATAACGCTCATGCAACCCAGTGATTCATTACGCTACCTGGCGGAGTCGGCCCCGGGCAGGGTGGATGCCGCAACCTTGAATTCCTTCAAGGCGGAATTGTTCGCGAGTCATATAGAGACCAGAACCATCGATTGTTCACGCAGCGATGGTGACCAATTGACCTGGGAATTGCTGGATTTTGTCCAGGCGGTGACGATGGGTGTAAAGCCTCGAGTGGATGGAATCGCTGGTGCCCGCGCGGTCGAGATATCCAATATGATCCTTGATGGAATCTGCTCGCATAAATGGGAAGGTGCCTGTGGCAATGCGACCGGCCCCTGGGATCTGCCTAATCCCGATGGAAAACTCTTCCATAATCTTAATATCAGCAAGGATGCCGCTGCCTGATATTTTGAATTTTCACGCTTTCACTCGCAAAAGCATGGATCTGTTAGGTTGGAGCATCACCTTCCAAGTGACCGGACTGCGGCCAATCTAGATTCAGCATCTTTCCTGAGTTTCCCGCATACCAGGGCGCAAAGATCAAAAATCATCGGGTCATCGATGGAATAGAAGACAAGGTTTCCCCGGCGTTCCCGCCTTAAAAGCCCCGCATCATGAAGGATTCCAAGCTGTTTGGATATATTCGCCTGCTTGGCGTTGGTGGCGTTGACAATCTCGCCCACGGAAAGAGGCTTTTTCTTGAGGTTTTGCAGTATATCGAGGCGGGTTGGTTCCGCCAGCAGGTCAAAAAGTCTAGCGACAGCGCGGAGTTGATCCTGATTCAGCAAGGAATTGGCCATGATAACATCCCATTGACAATATTACTAATTAGCAATATTATGTTAATAAATAGATGGGTCTTTGTCGATATGAAATCAGGAAAATAAAAGGAGCTATGGAATGGCGAAGCGTGTTCTTATAGTGGGAGGAGTGGCTGGGGGCGCCAGTGCCGCCGCCAGGCTTCGCAGGCTTGATGAAAAAGCCGTGATCATAATCTTTGAGCGTGGGCCGGATGTCTCCTTCGCGAATTGCGGCCTTCCTTATTACCTGGGCGGGGAAATCAAGGACCGGGGGAAACTTCTGGTGCAGACCCCTCAAAAACTTGCTGCAAACCTAAATCTTGATGTCCGGGTCCGATCCGAGGTGGTTGCGATTCTCAGGGATAAAAAAGCGATCCGGGTCCGTGATCTTCAAACCAACGCGATTTATGAGGAAAACTACGATAACTTGATCCTGGCTCCTGGGGCGGCACCCTTGGTTCCACCAATCCCCGGAATTGAAAAGCCCGGAATTTTTTCCCTCCGCAACCTTGTTGATACCGATCGCATTCATTCCTGGGTTCAAAATCAGCAGGGAAAAAAAGCGGTTGTGATGGGTGGTGGATTCATTGGCCTTGAAATGGCGGAGCAACTTGAAAAGCGCGGACTAGGGGTGGCCTTGGTCCAGCGCTCCGGCCAGGTGCTTGATCCGTTCGATCCGGAAATGATATCCCCCATTCACCAGGAACTTGCCGCCAAGGGAATAGATTTGCGACTTAATCGCCAGGTGATTCGAATTGATGATGCGCCACCGAAAGAAAAGGTGTTGAAAGTGGTGCTTGATGATGGCTCCGGAATTGAGGCCGATGTGGTGATTCTGGGGATTGGCGTGAAACCTGAATCTCATCTGGCGAGCGACGCGAAGCTTGAAGTGAATCCCCGGGGAGCAATCAAGGTTGATGATCATCTCCGTACCTCGGATCCTTTTATCTATGCGATTGGCGACGCCATAGAAGTGAAGGACCCCGTTACAGGCAATCAAACCCAGGTGCCATTGGCGGGACCCGCGAACAGGCAGGGAAGAATTGTCGCGGATAACATAGCTGGAAAACCAACATCTTACCGGGGCACGCTGGGAACCGCGATTTTACGCGTATTTGATTACACCGCGGCCTGCACGGGGGCCAGCGCGAAGACCCTTTCCAAAGCAGGGATCCCTTTCAAAACCGTCTATCTTCATCCGAATTCCCACGCAGGTTACTACCCCGGCGCCCACCCTCTATCCATGAAGGTCTTGTTCTCGCCCAAGGATGGAAAAATATTGGGCGCGCAAGCTGTGGGGAAAGACGGCGCCGATAAACGCATTGATGTGATCGCCGCCTCCATCCATCACGGGGGAACCATGGATGACCTGGTTGATTATGAATTATGCTATGCGCCGCCCTTTGGAAGCGCCAAGGATCCAGTCAATATTGCAGGCATGGCCATTCAGAATAACATCAACCAACTTGTGGAGATTGTTCATTGGAGCGAGGTTGAAGGCAGGGTGAAAAACGGATCCAAGTTATTGGATGTTCGCGAACCAAAAGAAGTGGAGGCGGGAATGATTCCCGGGGCGTTGAATATTCCCCTGCCCCAGCTTCGTTCCCGGTTGAACGAGATTGATTCCTCAAGTGATTGGATTGTTTACTGCCAATCGGGGCAGCGTTCCTATAACGCCTGCAGAATTCTTTCGCAGCATGGGTACAGGTGCTGCAATCTCAGTGGCGCGTACAAGACTTACAGCGCTGCAAAAAACACAGGCATATAGTTTTTCAACAAGGAGAATGTGATGAATGTCATCGAGATCACACCCGCGGAACTGATGGAGCGAAAAAAAGCCGGCACTATTGAATTGATAGATGTGCGCACACCCGTTGAGTTTCAGGAAATGCATGTTTCCTTCGCGAAGCTTGTTCCCCTGGATTCCCTCTCTGAAAAAATGATGGCTGAAAAATTCGGGGGCACCGAGCCATTGTATGTGGTTTGCAGGAGCGGATCGCGTGGCAAAAAAGCCTGCGAACTTCTACTTGCCTCGGGGCGAACCAATGTCTTTAACATCCAAGGGGGCACACTTGCTTGCGCTCAGGCGGGCTTACCCATCACCCATGGTAAAAAAATCATGTCCTTGGAGAGGCAGGTTCGTATCGCGGCTGGATTTCTGGTCGCGCTTGGCAGCTTGCTTGGATTTTTTATTGATCCAAGATGGTGTTTCCTTTCAACCTTTGTAGGTTGTGGTTTGATGTTCGCGGGGATCACGGATACCTGTGGCATGGGGATCATGCTTTCAAAAATGCCATGGAACCGCGTTTCCTCAAACCCAAGTTGCAATCCATCAAGTCGGTGATTAAAAATCGATGTTCTGGAACCAATACCATCAATAAACATCTTCTCCGCGATAATATTTTGCTTTTATTTGAACTTGGAAAACAAGGTTTTTGACCCTCTTGCCCATCTCGCTATTGTACTTAACATCACCTTTTTGATAAACATAGTATGTGCTGAAGATTTCAATGAATAATGGGTTTTATCCATGGCATTGACCCAATGGACTGAACAGCAGTTGAAAGACGCGTGCGTTTCCCTGGAAACCGCCACGCCACAGGACATTCTGCGTTATGCCGTGAAAAACTTTTTCCCCAAACTGACGATGGCGACCGCCTTTGGTGCCGAGGGTTGTTGCATCATACACATGCTCGCTGAAATCGAACCCAGGGTGCGGGTCTTTAACTTGGAAACAGGCTATCAGTTCAAGGAAACATTGGATTTGCGCGAAAAGATCAAGGAGCGTTACGGCATAGAAGTGGAATATGTCCGCCCTGAGCTTACCGTTGAAGAATACGAAAAAGAGCATGGAGGCCCGCTTTACAGGCATAGGCCCGATCAATGCTGTTTTGATCGCAAGATAATACCGTTGCGCAGGGCGGTGGCGGGTTATGATGCGTGGCTTAGTGCCATTCGCGCAGACCAGACCAGCCATCGTGCCGAGGCGGGTGTGGTACAGTGGGATGCCAAGTTTAATCTGATCAAGGTCAACCCTCTGTTGCGCTGGAATAAAAAAGATGTCTGGGATTTTGTGATAAAAAATGATGTGCCTTACAACCCGCTCCATGACCAGGGATATCCCAGCATAGGTTGCCAACCTTGCACCCAGCAGGTGAAGGATGGTGATGACGAGCGCAGCGGGCGGTGGGCGGGTTCCGCCAAGAAAGAGTGTGGGCTCCATGTGATCGAGCATCAACAGGGTAGCGGCATATGAATCCTGGTTGGCCAAACTGGCTTTTATTGGTTGTAATTGTTTAAGGAAGTTTCAAAATGCGATTGTCTGCCAAGGCTGATTATGCCTGTCTTGCAATGCTTGAGCTTGCCGCGACCATTGATGCATCGCAACCAGTCCGGATCAAGGCGATTGCAGACACCCACCAGATACCCCAGCGTTTTCTGGTGCAGATATTGTTGCAATTGAAAACGGCAGGCCTGGTGAAAAGTATTCGTGGCGCCTCGGGTGGTTACACTTTGGCGCGAAAGCCTGAGAACATCAATATTGCCGAGGTTATCCGCGCGGTTGATGACCGCGCGCTTGCTGCCCCCGAGGCCACTAATTTCCAAACAGCCTCATCCATTGTGAACGCTCTTTCCGAAACTTGGAAACAGGTCTATACGGAACAACTTCGCATCCTTGAAAAACTATCATTGGCGGAAATACTGCGCAGGGCCTATTCGGAGAATGTCTCCAGCTACCAGATTTGATTCCATGGGTTTTACGAACTAGTTTATTGGAATTTCAGGGTAGCTTTCCAGCAGATGCCGCATTCCAAGAAACACATCCACCAAGTCCGGGTCAAACTGGGTGCCTCTACCCTTCCCTATTTCCTCCAAGGCCTTTTCAACTGATAACCCCTTGCGATATGGCCTGTCGGAAACCATCGCATCCATCGCGTCAGCAATTGAAACCACCCGGGCAATGCGGGGAATATTCTCACCTGCCAGCCCGTCAGGGTAACCTTTCCCATCCCATCTTTCGTGGTGCGATCGCACTATCGGGATGATGTCATGAAGGTCGGGAACCAGCATGATGATAGCGGCCCCCTTGGTGGTGTGCTGCTTCATGATTTCTGTCTCATCATGCGTGAGCTTGCTTGGTTTTCGCAGGATGGCATCATCAATCCCGATTTTACCGATGTCGTGAAGCGGGGTCCCAGTCCTGATCTTATCGACTTCATCGTCATTAAGCTTGGCGCCATTCGCCAGTAACATCGCGATTGCAGTGACCCGGTTGGTGTGCCCGCCTGTGTATATGTCACGCAGTTCCACCGCCTGGGCTAGGATGGTCACCGTGTTCAAGAATAAATTCCGTTGCTTGTCCAGAAGCATGGCGCACTCGATGCCTGAGGAAACATGCGCCGCAAGCGCATCCGCCAGTTTGAGGTCATCCCTGGTGAATGGTGGTTGCAGGGGTCCCCGGTCCAGATGCAGAATCCCGACATTTTTTCGGGGCGTGCGCAGGATCACACACATGATCGAGGACATGGTTCCCTCGACTATGCTGCTTGTTATTTCAAGTTTTTCAAGTTCCTTGGGGTTGTTGTAGAGAATGGATTCTGATTTCGCGAGACATTGGTTCGCTATGGTTTTACTGTAGGGTACGCGGAGGTTGGTGTTTTTGGTTTTCGGGTCGTCAAAACCTGTTTCAATTGACTTGAGTTCAAGATTGTTGGTGGTCGGATTAATCAGGGCGATCGCGCCTCTTTGGGCCTCCAGCACGGCCACGGTGTCTTTAAGTATGTTCTTCAGTAATTCATCCTGTTTTTCAACTTTTGCGAGGTAATGTCCCGCCTGCAACAATGCGAAGAATTTTTCTCCCGCCTTGGGAAGCCTGGCGCCCAAAGTTCCAAGGCTTTGGAGTGCCTCATCCCATTTGGAGCTGTACACCTCATCGACATTGAAGTCATCCGTGATGGCGTCTTCCATGGATTTGGTTAATGGAAGATCGTGAATAGCCTCGACTCTTAGTGCGATTTCGCCAAACTGGATGATGTCATTGGGAAGGATATTAAAAAAGCCCCTGGAAAGTTTTTTGCCATTTATATAAGTTCCATTGGTGCTACCCAGGTCGCAAATCTGCCAACCTTCCCTTGATAGGGCTATTTCAGCGTGTTTTCTGCTGACGGAATTATCATCAAGAATGATTTTAAGGCTTTTATCCCTGCCCACAAAGGCGGAATCAGAAAGGTCCCATGTTTTTGATTTATAGGTGACATTCACGCCACGCAAAATCAAGGAGGATGTCTTGTTCATGGAATCACCCTGATAGTTGACCTAGGGAAGTAAAATCACTTTGCCTGAAAGAGTACCCGCGCTTTTCAGGGTGTTTTCTTCAAGAAGTTTATGAGCCTCGGCGGCCTTGGACAAAGGGAAAGCCGCCCCTATATGGGAATGTAATTTTCCTGAAGCCAGCCATGCGTTGATATCGGTTGCGCAGCGTCTTTGCTCGTCGGGGGTGGCATTAAACATTGCAAAACCTGTGAGGGTAAGGCCTTTGACATAAAAGGGGCCAACTGGAAAAAGGGGCTGGGCGGTTCTTCCCGCCATGATGATGACTCTTCCCCGGGGTGCCATCAGGTCCACAATCTTAAAGAAGTCGGGTTCCCTTTGGGTTTCGAACCAGACATTGACTCCCTGGTTGTTGGTGAATTCCTTAACCTCCTTGGGAATGTCATCGGTTTTATAGTTGATGATTTTGTCAGCGCCCCAGCTTCGACACAAATCCGCCTTGGCGTTGGAACCAACCGTGGTGATGACCTTGGCGCCGATGGCCTTTGCCATCTGCACAACCATGCTGCCTACCCCGCCGGTTCCTCCATTCACAAAAATAGTCTCACCTGCCTTTAAATTGACATTCCTGAAAAGGCCCAGGTGGGCGGTGATACCGACCAGGGCGGTTGCCGCCAATTGCTGGTCATCAACGCCTTCAGGTGATGGATAAAGCCATTCTTCCCGCACGCAGGTGAATTCTGAACTGGTTCCCTGCCTGCCCAACAAGCCCTGGTTCGAGCCCCAAACCCGGTCGCCCTCCTTGAACCGCGAGCAATTTTCCCCAACGCCTTCCACCACGCCAGCAAAGTCACATCCGGAGATGAACTGCTTGGGTAATTGCATGGCGATGGTTCCCGCGCGAATATACAGGTCGATCGGGTTCAGTGATATGGTCTTGACCCGGACAAGGTATTCGCCCTGAGATGGTTTTGGGGTTGGAACCTCCCCCACGATGATTTCATTATAAGGGCCAGGTTTGTTGATATAGGCGGCTATCATTTCATATTCCTTGTTGAATAATATCTATGGTTTATTCTATAGACACTTTTCTGTTTGATGCCGTGGATCAATCCTGTTTGATTGGTAATTGGCCGTTTTCCAATAGTTCACGCCATTTTGAAACCTCCACAGACCGCGAGGCTGGCTGTGCCAATGACAAAAAATCAGGGATATCCTTCGTGATCCTGGCATATTGCCTCAATTGCAAATAGGATAGTTCCCTGATCCTTGCATTCTCATGTGTCAATAATCCCAAAAGCTCCTCGTAATCTTTTTTGCCCGCCTGAGCTGGCATTTCCGTCAGTAGTTTTTTTATCACCAGGGATTGTTCAGGAGTATAACCCGCTCGCGGAAGCCATCCATCCATTGAGTCTTGAATATAAAGGCGACCCGCCTCAGCTGGTTCCATCATCAACCATAGTCTCAAGCCTTTCAGCGCGTATAACCTTAGCAAGGTTTGCTGCGGGGAATCTGTGCCCCATAATTCGAGAAGTTTTTTCGCTTCTCCCATCGCACCCAACGCCAGGCAACCGATATTCCTCCTGGCATCATTGCTGTTGTTGGCAAAGATGTATCCAAGTATCGCCTGCGTGACATCAAGGTTAGGTTTCAAGGCAAGCGAAAGTTCACTCAAGGCGGCGCCCAAAGCTTTGTCGTTTGAAATGAACTCCAGCGGTATTGGCTGGCTGGAAAAGATCGGGTTTTTCTCCCCCGCTGTCTGTCTTTTTATCTCTCCAAGTGAATTGATAAAAACCATACCGCCTGCTGGAAGCTCTGGCATGGGCTTTTCTTTCCCATCCTCGTGAATAATGCACGTACCGTGTGATATTCCCAAATGAAGTTTATCCGCCGCAGCTTCCATCACGATCTCTGAATCATCTTTAAGTTCTATCTCCAGCGCGATTTTAAAATCCCAGGATCTTAGGATCATCCTTTGGGGATTTTTTGATTTGATAACAGCCCGGCCATTTTTCAAGGATATATCCACCACTTTCGTTTCATTGGAATAAAACCTGAATTCGCATGAGGAATACATTGGTTCCGGGTTGGTGCTTCTTGTTTCCCCAACAAAATTGATTTGCAGGTTTTTGTTCGGCTCAGCGCTGAGCATGCTTCCCGGAAGGCAAAGATAGATCAGCGAGGTTTCAAGATGCACCGGGTTTATCATCCTTGTGTAAGGCTGGTTGCTTGCTTGCTTGTGCATGAGCAGGATGTTTTCACGGTTCACCTCTTGCAAACTCGCAGCTTCAATACGGGTTTCCAAATTCGCCTTGCTGATCATTTTTGGAATAATCGTGGTTTCCTTGGTGATGGGATTGGCACCCTTTACCTGCGGAACCATGACCTCATTTTTTTTGTTTGAAATGACAGGATCCGTCTTTATTGGATCTTTCTTTTCGGGCAATTTGGCGAATTCATTTTTATTCTGCTCCACCGAGGGGGTCACCGCCTTGATTTCAGTATGGGTCACTGGTTTTTCCGGTGGCTTGCTGGTTTTGAGAAGCAACAAGCCCAGAAGTATCATCAGCATGGGCCCGCTTATTATCAGAATCATGGTGTTTTTTGAAATCGCCTGGGTTGGTTGGTCTTCTAGTTTTTCCCTTGGGATCCCCTTTGGTTTTGCTGGCATTTTTTGAATGGCGCCAACCTCTTTTCCCAATTCATAGGAACGCGATAATGTCCTTGATGGAACAGGGATGGGAATCAAGCCACTGATAACTTTATGACAGGTCGCAAGATGGGCTAGAAAGTGATCATCCGATTCCAGAACATCCTCCACGGTTTTCAAATCATCCCCTTTAAGTGTTCCCTCAAGGTATGCGGAAACCAGGTTGGCATTGGGCCAGTTACCCTCTTTGCCATGGGGTTGCTGGAAAACCGGGTTGTTTAAAACACCCCTCAGGCGATCCAGCATTTCGACCACCCTTGGCTCTTCCTTGAGCATCAGCATCAGCTCATGGGTTTGGGAGGCATCCAATCGATCATCGAGATAGTTGAATAGAAACTTATAATTGACTCGCATGGATGCGTTCCTAAAAAATTTAAAATTACAGGCCAACCCACCTTATTAGTTGGGGTGGCAATCAGGTTTCGTACAAGAAATTTAAAAATAATTGCAGTTTTAATTGAGATTGATCCAATCAAAAATTTGGTTAAAAGGCACCTCTATGGATGCGGGAAAAGTACCAAAATATTGCTGGAGAGGTAAATGACAAAAACCAGGAAGATAATCATGGTTTTGTTAGGACTGGGGATATGGGCAGCCACTCCGGTCGCCAAAGCGGAGCTTTCCTGCAAAGTGCCTTCTGTGGATTCAGGCAAATTGCTTGCGGGAAAGCCTTTCAAGCATTCTTTCATCCTTGAAAACAATGGCAAAGAAACCATTCAAATTCTTGAAGTGCTTTCGAGTTGTGGTTGCTTGCGCCCTGTTCTTCCGAAAACCACTTTGATGGCTGGCGAATCAATCTCCCTGCCCATTGAAATTCATACCCTCACAAAGCCAAAGGGAATGCATCGTTTTGGAATTAACCTTCGCTACCAGGAAGCCGGGGTGACCAGTGAACTGGCTTTGGAGTTAAAAGCCCTAATCGAGGTGGAGGTTGAAGTCACTCCCGCCGCCGCTGCCATTTTTACCGATCGGGCCATCAATCACACGCTATGCGTGAAGGATACCCGGGCGAAACCGATGCGCATCATCGCGGCAGATTCGGGCAATGCGAATGTTGGCCTGGTGATTCATCCCGCAACCCTTAACGAGAACAAGGAGTCGGTTCAAACAATCACGGTTGGGATTTCAGATTTACTGGCGTCCGGCAGGCATGAACTTTGGATAAACCTGGTCTCGGATGATCCCTCTTATACCGAGATGAAAATCCCGCTGACGATTGTCAAACGCGATGGCAAGGTTGCAAGTGCCGCGCCTTCGAGATTATACCTGGAAGGAAGTGTTGGAATTCCGTTGGGAGCAAAAATGGTTCGGATCAACAAGGCGAGTGCCGGGCCGGTCAAGGTTGATAAGGTTGAATGTTCCCATCCCGCGTTCAAATGCACTTGGGCGCAGGGGCCTGGGGATGATGCGACTTTGCGTCTGCTTTTGGATGAGAAGAAACTGCCCAAGGGCGAAACCATCGCGGAGCTTCGGGTGCATTTAAACGGGAGCCAGTCCCAAAGCCTGCTCATCCCCGTCAATATCCAGTTAAAGTGATTAATTAATATAATCCCAACCCTGCCATGTGGCCTTTGGATCATAAGATTCAAGGCCTTATTCTCATTTGAATATAATTCGAAGATCATGCGGTTCGGCTGGTGAATCCGGGGGGAATAACTCAGGATTCCGGCTCGCAGGTATTCTCTTCCAAGGTATTATTGTTTTTGCTGTCGTTATAACCGGCCCATCATTTTGAAAAAATTTCAATTTTAATTAAAGTTTAGACCGCCTGTCTGCCGAGCGTGGTGCACATTATTTTTGAAAGCATGCTGCGCGTTGGGGTTGGGCATGCAAACCCTTCTGAACTCATATGCAAAAAAATACTATGGAAACATTCTGGTCCTTTATTGTTTCTTTCTGGGTCGATGGCGTTGGCATTGGCCAGGCCCCTCCTGCAATCCTGGGCAGGCATCAGTTCGAACGGGTCAACCGAATGCTTCATGGCTCACTGGTTGATTACACCAGTAATCATGGCAAAGACCGGCGCATTTATTCCCAGGCCCTGGGCCAAAAGCGGGACATGTATGTCTATCTTCCCCCTGGTTACGACCCTTCCAAAAAATATCCCTTTGCGATTTTTCTTCATGGCGCGGCACAGGATGAGCAGTTCTTTTTCCAGTCCCAGGTCGACCAGTTTGACCAGGCCATCAAGGATGGAAAATTAGACCCGGTGATCATCGTGGCGCCTGATGGAAGCATGAACGGAAGAGCGAGCCTTACAAAGCCCGCCACCTTCTGGGCCAACTCCCGTGTTGGTAATTTCGAGGATTATGTCATGGAGGATGTCTATGACTTCATGATGGCCAATTATCCGATCAGGCCCGAGCGGGATTACCACGCGTTACTGGGGCCCTCGATGGGTGGTTCCGCGTCATTCGCACTTGGCATCAAGCATCGTGATCGCTTCAAGGTAGCCATCGCCTTCATGCCATTATTAAATCTTCGTTATGTGGATGGTAATGGTAATTACCAGGGTAAATATGTTCCTGAAAACTGGTCGTTTCGATCGCGCATGAGGGGGCTTGAACCCCTGGGCACAAGAAAATTCTTCGTGTTGCGCTTTGGCACCCTTTACCGGCCCCTTTTTGGCATGGGCAATCAGGCGCTTAGCGGCTTAAGTGCCATCAACCCTCTTGAAATCATGGAGGCCTACGACTTGAAAGATGGTGAAATGGACCTTTACATTTCCTATGGCGGCCGCGATGAGTTCCATGTGCCCAACCAGGTCCGAAGTTTTCTCGAGGTTGCAAACAAGCGGGGCATCCAAATCACTGTTGATTATGATCCGAACGGGCAGCACGACCTCAAGAGTGGCAACAAGGCGGTTCCCAAGGCGATTCAGTGGGTCCAGAGCAGGTTCCATCCGCTGAAAGGCGTGGTCGCCTCAGATTAGCAAAACGATTTAAACCCGGGGTTGTAATCATCCCGGGTTATTTTCATTTCATCTCGATATTTCTCCCACCTTGATTTTCCATCCCTTCTGATGGTTGAATGTTGTTGTGCAGCTTTCAAGTTGCAATAATGATCACAAACAGGTTCCAAACCAAAATGGATCATTCCCAATGCGTAAAATTCCAGCCATCATTTTGTTCCTCTGTTTGGCGGTACTCCCCTGCATTGCTGATGAACCATTGGCGCTCTCGAAGGATGAAGTTCGCTCATTCATGAAAAAACTCGCGACCTTTGTCGCGGAAAAACACATGCGAACCAGCAGGGATTCCATGCAGCATGGCATGACTTATGAATATCGGGACATGCGCAGGGAAAAGTCCCCGGGTTGCTTTGTGCAGGGCGAGGCCCTGGATACGATGCACGATGGCGCATGGTTCGGCGCCGCCATGGTCAACGCCAGCCTTGCCACAGGTGATCCCCTTTATCGTGATCTTCTTGAAAAAAATGTGCTCCCCTTTTATTGCAGGATGTTGAATCATTCGGACAAGATTTTTTCCAACAAGCTAAACCATGCCAGGCCATCCGCTCAGCAAACCTGGTCCGGGCAGAAGGAATGGCTGCTTCAGGATGGGGAAAAAGGATTTGTTCCCTACTGGTGGGATGATGGGGGCTCGGTAAGCCTTGAACGGCAGCGTGATAAAAACCAGTTCCCGGCTTTTCCCTCGTTTGATCAGTTTGTGAAGGATGAAAAACCCAACCCTGAATTTGTCCTTTCGGGCTACTCCCTCGGTTCCTCCAACCACCTGGCACAAGACCTCGGCGTGTTGCTCCAACTTTCCTGGCTATATTACCGCGAATACAAGGGGAAGGATGGTGATTGCTTCCGCAGCGAGCTTTCCGATGCGGCTCAAAACCTTCAAGCCTCAAGGATGCGGCATCATGGCCATATACCCATGTGTGATGCGCCCGCGGCACTGGTGCTTTCAGACCCGGCTTTCATGCGTTTGGTGCCCGATGCCTCGGCGCTTGGCCCCGCGCTTTTGAACAATCATTACAAACAGGCCCTTGAAGCCGCTGTTTCTGAAAAAAAATACCCGACTCCCGCCTTCGCGGATGACCAGCAGTACAAGTACTATGCTGCCCTCGCCCGGCATGGCAAGCTGCCCAAAGCCGCCGCTTTCAAACTGGTTTATGATGCCCTCACCGAGCCAAGGCTTTATCATTATTATTCCGATGATGCAAAAGTTGCGGCTGGCATGAACAGGTTTGATCTGCACCCGATCAATTTCACAAACGGCAGGCCGGCTGATTATCGCTCCGATAAAAAAGGACCCTCGGGAAAACCCAGGCCAATGGGTTCCCGGTTCGGCCCGCAAAACATGATCCAGTGCGCCTTGGGATTGCAGGCTTTTGCCCAGTTCCCCGATCTTTGGGATTCTTCAATCGATGCGCTTTTCAAAGGCATTCCCAGGGTGAACATCCACGATCCCCTGGTTGACTCCGATAAAAATGTTCCTGTTAAAATCAAGTTGGGCAGCCATGATTTATATCTCGAGGCAAGCCAATACTCCTTGGGTATTAAAGTTATTCTTCCCGTGGCCATGAAAAAAATCACAATCATGCAGGCCAATGATCCAAAACGCCATGGGTGTGATTTGATCATCAAAGAGGATGGCAAACTTGAAGCCAGAAATTTTGAGGGAACATCGCTTAAGGGAAAATTCTCCGCGACTCTTGAGGGAAACAACAGGGTCATTGATTGTGTCATCCCCACCACGATCGACAAATCCCAGGCACCTTGGATGAATTCCATCGAATTGGAAAAGTACACGATTAAAATGGGTGAAGAGCAGGTGGAATTCATACTCGCCAGCAGGCAGGTTGATGTGGTCAAATGGTTGGAGCGTGAAATCGCGGGTGGTATTTTAAACTGGCGCGGGATTTTCGCGACCAAGGGTTTTATCCCGACGGGAATTGAAACCGGTGCTGATTGGGATCATTATTCCGACACGGGTGGATATGCCCATTTGATTTCCGCCTGCGCGCAATATTTGAATCATCTTGATGGTAAAAAGGATTGGGAGGTCCTACGGCTTCCCGTTTTGATCGAATCTGATGGCAGATAGGAGTCTCACATGATTTTGAATTTGATTCTGGGGTTGCTTTTAAACCAGGCTGAGAGTCCCAAGAACCCCGCGGTGACCCGCTGGAAGTTTGAGAATGTGGAAACGGTTTTGTTCGAGGGGGAACTTTCATTCAGGGCGAGTGGTGAAAATTTGAATGTGCGTGAATGGGGTATTTTCACCTGCAAGGCCCCTGATCTTCCCACCCAGAAAAATGTCCAGACCAAGACCCAGGTGATCAATGCGAAGACCCCGCCGGTTCCCGTACGAGACTTCAGTCCCCTGATGCGCACCGTGTATCTCACCCGTCTTCCGGTGAAGGAGGCGATCAACAAGGATTCAATCGATGTGAAGGTGAGTTACCAGGCGGAATTGACTGCGAGGAAACTTGTTCCCGCCGATGATGCATCCCCCATGGAAAAAGTCGAGCCGTTAAAGGAGCAGGAGAGGAATCTTTACCTGATGGAATGGGGTGATGTCAAATTCAAGGACAAGGATTTCCAGGTATGGATGGAGAACAACAAGGTGATGCGCAGGGAGGGCGAAAGGGACCTCGATTTCGCCAAGAGGGTGTTCAGGCAGATCAACTACAAGGTTGATTTTGACTTTTCAGACAAGATGGATCGCAAGTCAACCGCGGTGAGCATCATGATGAAGTCAGATGCAGGCGGGATTTCAAATCTTTTTGTAGCGATACTCCGCGCCAATAAGGTTCCCGCCAGGTCGCTTTGGGGGCGCATGGTCAGTAGTGCATCGGAAATGGAAAAACAGAAAAACAAGGAATACAACCAGATGAGTGTGCGCTGTGAGTTTTTCGCGGAGAATATCGGCTGGGTTCCCGCCGATCCAGGCTCCGCACTCTTTAGCAAAAAAAACAAGATCGATCCTGATATCTGTTTCGGTATCGATTACGCCGCTTTCTTCACCCAGCATGTCGATCCCAACATCGATGTGCATAACCCACTGAGCAACAAGCGGATTAATATCATCGCATTGCAAACGCCAGCTTATTGGATTACGACCCAGGCCACGACCATCGGGCCCATCAAGGTGACCCAGGATTGGAAAGTGACCAAGAGGGATAAAAAACCGGAGCCTGCCAAGTGAACCCCAGGTGCCCTTCGGATGTTTTCCCGATGGATTCAGGTTGGACTTATGAATTTTTTTTGTGCATAGCCACTGTAGACATAAAGCACTTCCTCGCCTGTGTTGATGTCTCTTAGTGCGGTGAGAAAAACCCTGCTGCCTTCGATTGTTTTTTTCGCATTGGGATTTGTCGAATGATTCGCGATGCCGCCAAGGCCGGTCGGGATGAGCAGGTGTTTTCCCACACGGAATTTGTAGGCATCCGCGTAGGCGGTGCATTTATCCGCGAGTGATTTTGCAGGGACCAGCACACCCACCACCTCGAGTTTGTCGCCCTTGGGGATGAGGGTTTTGGCAAACAAGCCATTGCCTGCCCCTTTGATCGTTGATCTGCCTATGCTAAAACGCTTGTCGATTTCATTGCTGATCATGGCAACTCTTGTGAAAAGTAATACGCAATTTATCAAGCGGCCTGGGGTTGCTTGGTCCTTGATTTCTTCACGGGGGGTTGGTGTTTCCATCTTCTGTGCAGCCAGAAGTATTGCTCGGGGTATTTCCTGATCATGTGCTCGAGCGCGGTGGTGTAGCGCTGCGTGATTTGATGTAGCGCATCAGGCATGCCCTCGTAATCCTTGGGGTCGATGATCTCATCACAAACAACCCGGTATTTCATGGGATTACCAACCCTGGGAACCCCGACCACCGCCATGGGCACATTGTACTCCATGGCCAAAAGCGCGATCGCCTTATGGGTGGAGGCGGGCCTGCCAAAGAAATCAACAAACTGGCCCCTTGGCCCTGCATCTTGATCTGCAAGTGTAGCGATGGTGCCACCCGCCGCGAGGATGTGTGTCATCTGGTCGAAGTCGCCTTTCTTGGCGAGCAACTTCTGGCCTGTTCGTTCGCGGAAAGAGCGCAGGAAATTTTCAAGATGGGGGTTGTCCAAAGTTCTTGCGATGGCATGGGTGGTAAACCCGAGAAGGCCGAGCGAGAAACCAGCCATCTCCCAGTTTCCGAAATGCCCGGTGACAATCATGAGGGGCCGGTTTTTTAAAAGGGCGTCAACCACGATTGGGTTATCACCCAGGTCGAGGAAATTTCGCCAGTTGCGACTGTTCATGATTCTTGGGAGGTGGACTATCTCAATCAGAAGGGTGCAGAAGTGTTCGAGGACCTTGCGCACGATGCGGTCGCGGGCGGGGAAATCGTGGGCAAGTTCTGGAAAAGCGAGTGCGAGATTATCGTGGGCCACCTGCCTGTGCCTTTTGTCCACTTTATAAATGATCCAAGCCAGCCCCCTGGCGAGTGATTTTCCTGTTTCAAGGGGCATTGCCTGCAATGCCGCCACAACGATGCGGATTGCAAGGTACACGAGATAATTCAACAGGGGTTTTTCTTTTTTT
>SXGQ01486080.1_pt1 | contig 50519 bp, 59 predicted proteins | sample 3178371 | NCBI WGS metagenome assembly SXGQ01 (sample SAMN11356859, study PRJNA531348) | freshwater metagenome | isolation source: freshwater sample F1-20 | place: China: Fuxian Lake, Yuxi | collected 2017-12-25 | reverse complement strand
ATTCTTAAGCTGCTTAACCATAATTTGACCCAACTCTTCCAACTCCTCGGAGGTGGTGAGTGCAAACATAAAATCAGCTGTGGCTGGGAGTCCAAAGGATTCCGATGTATCTTCCAGTCCCACGTCGCTGCTCGAATATCCGCTTCTAGTCGTTTGAGTTGCAGAGATGATAGGAACATTGTGTTCCACTGCCAACCCTCTGAGCTCTTCTGCGATTGCTTTGACAAGGGTATAAGAATTGACGTTGGATCCATGGCGTATCCTTGATGACATACAAATGTTAAGGTAGTCGATATAAATTACATCAGGTACAAAGTTTTTTTTAATCTTTAGCTCATTCAAAAGATGTCTGAAGTTAGCTGAACCTGCACAAGCCGTAGGATATTCCTTGATGACTAGCTTTCCCTTGACCTTACGCTTCAAGCGTTCCATTTTCTTTTCATAAGAATCTTTAGGAATAACTTTAAGGTCGTCAAGAGTAACGTCAAGAAGATTGGCATCAATGCGTTCAGCGATACGCTCTTCGGCCATTTCCATGGTGATGTATAGAACGTTCAAACCCGCGACCATATTAGCAGCGGCAAAGTGACACATCGCCAAAGATTTACCGACGCCTGTACCAGCCAAGATAATGTTCAAGGTTTTCTTAGGCAAACCACCCTGAGTAATCTTATTAAAGTATTCTAAGTCAAATCCGATACGAGATTCTTTAGTATGATAAAATTCAAAACGAGAGTCGGAATCATCTATAAAGTCATGACCGATATGACTGTCGAATGAAACGCCAAGTGCATCAGTCAGTATTTGAGGAATAGAACCTTTAGTGAGATCGCCCGTTCTATCATCAATAATCTCAATTGACTTCATGATTGCATTGTAAACCGCCTTTTCCTGACAAAAAGTTTCTGTCTTATCAAGCAGCCATTCTAACTTGGTGTTTTCATCTTTATCAAGAGTTTCTATAGTGCTCTTACACTTTTTAAAAGCGTCCTCGTTAATGCCTTCTTTATTAGTCAGGTCAATAACGAGAGCTTCTTTTGAAGGGAAAGAGTTATACTTTTTAGAATAAGAGTCGATTAGTTTGAAGAGAGTTTTATTTGTGTAGTCAACAAAATACTCTTCTTTAAGAAAAGGAATTACCTTGCGTGCGTATTCTTCGTTGAAGATAAGATTACTGAAGATAACTTGTTCAAATGCCATTTATACCTCATCTAAAATCTCTATAGTTTTTGAAGTGACCGAGAACATAGTTTTCGGCTGCGTCTTCTACATAATGTAATGATTTGTCTTCGTATGAATGAAGTGTACTATGAGTATAAGCCGAATTTTCATAAAAGTCAACTATATACCTTCCATTTATTGCACAAACGATAGCATGCTTTGACTTATCATCGCTCCAATATTCTGAGATCACAACCTTATCCGACATCTTCAATTTCCTCTTCTTCAAGAATAGAACCAAGACCGATCTTATAACGATTTTCGATATACTTGGCGAAGTCAGTGTTTTTAAAAAAATCTTTCCAGAATATCGCATTGTCGACAATATCAGCAGCTCGCATATTAGGAGCCTTTAATTCTCCAGTTTCTCTATCGACTAAAGCATACCAACCATTTTTAGGCTTAACAATATACCCGCCGTCGATAGCAACATCCAACAAACCAGACCAGCGATTAATGCCACCTTCAAATGAAACGGTAATTGGAATCTTAGACTTTTCTTTAACATATCTACTCTTTTCTATGTTGATTACGAAATGATAGCCATTGATACCATCAGCATCCTTGTCTTGCTGGCGGCCAAGAATCCAGATATTATCTGAACCATAATAAGAACCTGTACCACCACCAACGATATCCTTGGGATACAAACCAATCTCCTTATAGGTGTGGTTGATTACACACATAGGAATGTCTTTAAGAGACAAGTGTGGAGTAACCATACGGAAAAGAGACTTAAGCTGCTTTGCTCGAGTCATATCGGCAACAGACTTGCCCTCGAGAGCATCATCAACTTCCTTTTTAGAAGCAAGATTACCGATTGAGTCAATTACAATCATAACTCGATCATCGCGCCCAAGTTCTTTCATTTGAGCCATGATGTCAAACTTCAGTTCTTCTATATCTGTAATAGGCGTATGAATAACCGAATCAAATGGAATTTTAAAAGTTTTGAAGTAATCTTGTGGGGTGCCAAACTCCGAGTCATAGAACAAAATGATGCCATCAGAATACTTCTTCAAAAAAGCAGAGGCAAGGAGCAAGGCAAAACCAGTTTTGAAGTGCTTCGAAGGGCCAGCAAGCATTGTAAGACCAGGAGTAATACCTCCATCGACCGATCCGGACAATGCGACGTTAATCATTGGAACTGAAGTAGGAACCATATCCTTCTTCGTAAAAATTTTGCTGTCTGCGAGCGTATCTGTTAAATCAATTGTGCTGTTTTTAAGTAGCTTATCTTTTAATGACATGTATATCTCCGTATGTTTGTATGGCTAGTATAGCGTAGTATTGTATTATAGTCAACTTTTAATATAGTCGTCCATCTTTTTAATGAACTCTTTTATCTTCTTATCGCGGTTCGGCCATAATATAGTATCCTTTTCGGGATTTTTCATAAGGTTGTTTAGTAGCGGCATAATCATATTACGCAGCCCTTCCAACTTATTTTCTGTTGTTTCTACTTTTGCTTTAATTTCATTTGAATCAACAAATGTAAAACCAAAGTCATCTGATTCATCTAGTTTCATTTTTTTCTCTATCTTTTTTGCTAATTCTGCTTTTAACATCAAAAGTTCTTCCGGAGCTGGAACATAATGTTCGCAACCTTTCGGACACTCGCGATAAAGTCCACAAGGACACCCACCACCATAATCATACGCTGCCAAAGAAATCTCCTTTTATAAATAAGAATGTCCATCGCGGTCGGCAAACCCATGGACTCTAGGTCAACTACAGGAGATCCCAGCATGGATATTTATTACGTTTACGCCTACATTAATTCTAGAACAGGATTGCCTTATTATATCGGAAAAGGCAAAGATAATAGAGCTTTCAAAAAACACGACTACGTGAGCGTCCCTTCCGATAAAACTAAAATTGTATTCCTCGAAACCAACCTGACAGAACTTGGTGCTCTTGCTATAGAACGACGTATGATTCGTTGGTATGGTAGAAAATCTGAAGGCGGTGTTTTACTTAATTTACTCGAAGGAGGAGATATGCCTCCCTCCAGAAAAGGTATAAGCCCAACCAGAGAATCTCTACTAAAAGGCGTAGCAACTAAGAAAGCAAGAGGCACAACTGGTAAAGGTAGAATTAAATCTAGAGAAGAAATTGAGAAATCTAATGCCACAAAAATTGCCAGAGGCACAAATAAACCCTCTAAAGAAGCTATCATAAAAGCCCACGAAACTCGGTTGAAAACAGGCGTATATGATAAAATGAACACTAGAGAAGCCAAATTAAAAGCTTGGGCTACTCGTAGACTCAATCAGCAAAAAAGTCTTCAAGCGTAGAAATTTTTTCTGCAGACCACCCAATTACGTTTGTAATTGAACGAAGAGGTTCAAGAAACGATTTATCAAACTGCATTTCTCGATCAATATATTTATCGAGGCCAAATTCATCAGGCAACTCATCAGGCGTAGCAATAACTGTGTCCTGGACAGGATTAGGAATTTTTAGATAAGCAAATCTAATTTTATCGCCGTTTTGAATAGGCGGGATACTTTTAATTCCCTTGGCTCTTAACAGATTATTAAAGATCAATGCACCCTTGACTTGAATTGGGGTGCCCTTTTCATAGATGGTTGCAGCGTTTGAATACTTATCCAATCCTTTAACGCCTCTGGGAAACGCAACATCTTCAAATGGAAGAGTCATAAACTTGTTTCGAAACTCCTCAACAAACTTTATCAAATCAGCCTGTGAACCATTCATAACAATTTCGAATGCTTTCTTAATGTTTTCGCGACAAGCATGAGGAGTTGAAGAACGAACAGCTTCGATACCTGACAGCTTCAGCTTTGGCTTCTCATATTGTACGCCTTCAACGTTCCAGGCATTGAGGATATACATCTTCTTACCACGCCAGATACCCTTGTTGGCGATAGTCTCGCGCTTCATCTTCATTTTTTGCTGATACGCATTCATCATATCAGCCAGTTCTTGATAGCACTTGTCCAAGAAAGGCTGAACCTTTGCTTCAATAAACTTGTCAAGCGCATCAACAATCACTGGGTCGTCAGGTCCACCATCTTCGCCGCCGAATACTGCCACAACTACTTCATACATTTCAACATAGATAGAATCAGTGTCCGATGCAACCACATAGTCAGCATCAGTTGTTTTAAGCAACTTGTTCATATACTGATTCATTTTCTTTTCGATCCAACGAATAGAAAGCTGACCAGACATGGTGATTGCCTCAGCGTGGTTATGATTAAACCAACGGAAGTATTGGTTACCAAGCGCGCCATAAGCTGAGTTCAACTGAATCTTCTTGGCCAGCTGCATATTATGATAACGAGCAGCCAACTTAGCATCATCAGGATTTTTAGTTTGCTCATAACGCTTCTGGGCCTCGATCATCAGCTTCTTGTATTCAGAACGGCTGTTGTACATCTTCTCCATCAGAGCAGGAAGAAATCCCTGTTTATCTTTACGATACGTACATCCATTAGCAGCATACGCTACTGAACTATCACGATACTCCCATGTTCCATCAAGCAAATAATCAATGCTAGGAAAATCAATTTTGTTGACGAATGTTTCTGCGCTGATGTTATACTGCATGATCAGATGCGGATAAAGTGAGTTCAAGTCAAAAGAAACAACCCACTTACTTAAACCAATCTTCGGTTCCTTAACGTGTCCGCCAACCAACGCTTCATTATCATGCTGCTTCTTAAACTGAGGAATAACGATATTTTGTTCGAGAAGATAGTTGTGAATGATCACATCCCATGATCTAACTGTAGTCATTGTATCAGAGTAGTTTACCTTAGCATCATAAGCAAGCGCCATCACCTGCTCGAGAAACTTTAACTTATCGTCAAGCTTCTCGACCAATACAACGTCTTGAATATTATACTCAATAAACTTTTGATAATCTTTCTTATACAACTCTAGTAGATTACCATACTCAGAATAATCGACTTTCTTTTCACCAAGCTCAACTTGAGAAATATAATCAAGCTTGTACGACTCTTGGTTTCCAAAAGTAAATTTCCGATAAAGTTGGTAATAATCTAGAACTGTTACGCCGACAGGTTCATAGCTTTGATTCTCTTTGCCTTTAAACTCAACCATACGTTCGTTGAGAATACCCCAAGGCGAAAGCTTTTTTGCTTCAGACATACCAAGTAAATTTTTGATCCTGTTAACCAAGTACGGCATATCAAAGAACTCGACGTTCCAACCAGTGATAATATCTAAGTCAAGGTTTTGCCAAGCCATCAGAAACTTTGCAAGCAAGTCGTATTCATTCTTACAACGCAGATAACTGGTGTTCGGATCTTTGCTAATAAAATGACCGCAACCAAATACGTAGTTGGTACCGCCGTAACGCAAAGTTATAGCGGTGATTTCTTTATCTGCTTTTTGAATATCAGGAAACCCTTCATCGGCTGCAACCTCAATGTCAATATTGCCGACGCGGATAGTTTTTGGATCGTAGTTAATTTCGCCCTTGAATGCATCAAAGATATAAGTGTAAGTAAATGAGTTTAGGCCATAGATCTCCATATTGGAGACGTCACTATATTTTTCGATAAAATCTTTGGCATCAGAAATATTGTCGAACTGCATTTTTTCGACAGGCTTGTTATCTAGCGTACGATGCTTACCGCCAGCCTTTTGAACAAACATATAAGGATGATAGTTTTCGATAAACTTAGAACGCTTTCCGTTCTTAAATCCACGAACGTAAATTTTGTCACCACGTTGAAAAACGCTTGTATAAAAATCCATAATAACTCCAAACAAAAATACAAATATACTATGCTTAGATCAAAAAGTCAAGTGATAGTGTCAATACTTTCTGTTTTAGGGTTATCTACTATTATATACTTCGCTTCTTTATCAAACTCGGCATAAGCCTCAAGAAGCTTTCTTACTTCTATCAATTTTTTGACAACATCATTTATTGTGCCTTGAGTCACTTCGTCGTTATTACCATCTTGTAAATCCATCAAAACTGCATCTAAGTTAGAATCTACGGAGTAGTCGACATGAAACTTTATAATAGAACCATCTTTACCGATTTCCTCATTCAATTCTAGTGAAGGAAATAGTAATTGTCTAATTTGTTCTAGTTTAATTTCTGCTGGCGTTTCTATTTTCTTCTGTACTGTCCAAGGAAATTTCATTTTTCACACTCTCATTAGCTAATGTTTTAAAGTACAATTTTGTAAGTTTATATTGCTGAAATTTTCTTCTCAACTCCATAATCTCTTCTTCTATTTGCTTACAAGATTTAACCATTTGGTTTTTTCCGACCCATATTATACTTGGCTTCTAATAACCACTCAGACTTTTCTTTGTGGTTGATTATCTTAATTTGATTCATAGAAGCTAACGGCTCTTTAATTTTTTCGGGATCTAAAACTTTAAGTAAATCCCAATCCTGTAAAAGTTCTATAATTTTATTTCTACGACCTTTGTCTTCGTCTGTAAAATTAGAAGGTTTACCATCTAGTAAAAACATTTCTTTGAAATGTACTATGTAATACTTACCCTGCTTGTGCAAAATATGACAAGACTGATACAATTTTTTTTCTTTTCTTGAAGCTACGCCGATACGAGTTAAAGTTTCTTTAATTTTTAGGAAATCTTCTTCTTCTCCTATCTTCACCTCAATTAAACTGTCCAATACATTCATTTAACCCCGCCTTTTTCCAATCTTTTTCTTATAATTTCAAGTTGAGATCCGGTCAAAACTCTAAGCGCAGCTTTAGATTTGACCATGTTATATTTATAATATTCTGAAATTACAGCAAGATTAGACTCTTCGACCTTTTGTAGCTTCTCGATCTCCTTATCTCTAGAGGTCTTTTTCGACCCAAACCTCTTTTTCTTTTTAACACTGTAAAAAAGATAGTCATAATGCATTTGATCGGTGATATGCATGTTCAAGTTCATTTCGTTTGCAAACATAATGTTCTCTAAAAAATTAGAGATAGAACTATTGGTTCTCCACTTATTATACTTGAACTCCTGCTTCTCTAAATCTACTAAAGAAGTACCGCAATTAATGCTATTTTCATATCTCCAGTCATATGAGAGCTTGACTGTTTCTTCTTCAAGAATGTCCTTTTTTCTTTCGGCCAAAGTAACATCAACGAATTTCATTTTTCACCATTTAGAGTATAAAGAAGAACTTGAAGACGCATTACATCCAAAACAACGTCATGCCTAGGATCGTGTTTAACATACTTACCATCCGCTTCAGGCGGAATAAAACTATCTTTGATATTATGTCCATAAGTAAGACCCATGATAAAACTTTTGGTGTCACGGATCTTCCACCAATCATAAGGCACTGGCTGTTCTGGAATATAATCTGTACAAATACTTTGAATGATTACAGGATCGAATGTGTTGTTCCTAGTAAAAATATACTGTAGCTTATCTCTATTAAAGTTGCTTGTAAACCAAGGCATAAAATCTCTAAGTGGTAGATCTTCTTTAGAGGGCTTAATTGTAGCCAATGCTTCCTTAGATTGCTGCTGCCACCATTCTAAAGTTTTAGGGTCAACTCTACGATTCCAAAGTTCGACCTGATCTTTAACATTAAACTTGAAATACTTTACCCTGGAAAGTAATTCTTCATATGTATATCCGTTTAAAGGGAGAATGTCCATATCAAAAGTAAGAAGGGCGCAAGAAACAAGCGCCCCGTTGATAGGATTTTGAGATAGGGTTTCAAAATCGAAAATAAGTGCGGACATTAGATAAACTCCATCTCAACCATAACCTCTACAAGAAACGCCACGAAGTTAATCTCAGGGTTTGCCGCAAAAGAATTTTGATATTGATATTTTGCAATCAATATAACAAGCATAGGAATACAGTTAGGCTTGAAATATTCGACAGCGGTTTCGTAAAAGTCATTATAAAGAACATTAACATCTGTATCAATGTTATTTTTTACCCACTTACGAATTTCAGTAAAGTTCTTTACTTTCATCAAGTTAATAACTTCACGAATGTTAGACTGCTGAAGGTTAGCAAGAATACCGCTATCGATCTTACCAGTAGCTGAATAACGTTGAAGCTCATTAAGAACTCGACGCCAATCAGGAAAATAATTTTGAATAATCTGAGCTACAGTCGCTTTATCGTATTCAATATTTTCGTTAGCAAGAATAGTTTCCACCCGCTTCAAAAAATGCATAGCGAGCTTGGCCATGTCTTTCTTACTGATCTTAAACTCTACGACAGAGCACCGAGAATGTAGCGGTTCGATAATTCGGTTCTTAAAATTGCAGGTAAGGATGAACCCGCAATTTCTGCTAAATTCTTCCATGAAGTTTCTAAGTGCAGGCTGAGTGGAATTGGCGTTAAGGTAATCTGCCTCATCAAGGATGACGTACTTTCGTCCACCACTGAGAGATACACTTGAGGCAAAGTTGAGAATTTCATTACGAAGTGTGTCGATATTGCCATTCATAGATCCGTTAATTACAATATAATCACAACCCAACTGTTCAAGCATGGCTCGAGCTACTGTCGTTTTACCAACACCAGCTGTACCAGAGAGAATCAGATTAGGGATATTCTTTTGATCAACAAACTGTTGAAAGGTTGCCTTTAGGTCAACCGGAAGAATTGTTTCTTCAATAGTCTTAGGACGATACTTTTCTACCCAGAGAAATTCTTCGTTCATTTTTTACCTTCCAGAATGATGTTCATCATAACAAACAATACAGTAACCTCGCAGATCTTTAGCCTGAAGATTATCGGGATGAATGTGTTGCCTGTTAGACTTGACGTAAAAGTCTCCGTACAACTTATGTTGACCACAATGATTACAAGGCTTAAGCTTGTAACCCCTACCCTCTACACCAAGAGCAGAAAATATTGTGGTTGTCATATTGTTAGATGTGTGACGGTATACTCTGGGAACTACGTTGGTTCTCTTCATAATAATCTCCATAATATAAAAATCAAAAAGAGGGGAGCCGAAGCTCCCCATAATATTTTAGAAAGTAGAGCTTTGCTCGACTGCGATCCAGTATTCTACTTCCTTACCTGCAAAGTGAGAAATACCGCGAGAACTAATAGTTACCTGATAGTCTCCAGGAAGGATCTTAATATTTTCTGCCTTAAAGATGGCCTTGAAAGCCTTATCAGTATCGCTGATGTTAATAGAATAAACGTCGCCGCTTGGATTCTTAGAATCTTCAGCCTGAAGGAAAACGTTCTTACCATCGCCCATGACGATAATTTCAGGAAGCCCAAGAACACCAGCTGCCTTTTCAACATCCTTCAAATTATCCCAAGTGAGGGTAAAAGAAACGTCAACTGAAGGAAGATTAATTTCCTTGTCAGGTGCCTTAGTAATAGTGCTTTCATCAGCATAGGTGTATTGAGTTCTCTTATTCCCATCGAAAATTTCGACGGACTTTTCACCAAACTTCAACTCTGGATCGTTAAAGAGACTAACGGTCGAAATGAACCGATCAAGGTTATAAATCGCAAACCTCTTAGCAAAATCGGTTTCAACGCTTGCCTTTGCCATGATAGTCTTTGAAGGCGAGATAGTCTTCAAAACGTTTCCTTCCTGTACGACAATAGAAGGATTAATCTTGGCAAAATTCTTAAGAACGTTCACAGTATTAGTAGAAATCTTCATTATATAATCTCCATGTTATTAGGGTATAGCATTAGTATACTATATGTTTTTATCAAAGTCAATTACTTCTTTTTCTTCAGAGCATTAGGATCAGCAGTTGCGCTAACACCAATTGAAGCCAAGTCAGCAAGAGAACCACCAAAGATATAAGTTCCGACATGCTGCATCTTCATCCATGGGCAGAACCAAGTCTTAAGATTAATTTCCTGAGCCTTCTGACAAAACCAATAATCTTCAGAAAGGTAACGCTTCGACTTAGGATCAATCTCAGCTTGGAAATACTGCATAATTTCACGAGTGCCATCGAAAGCTTCAGTACGAACATGATCAGGCTTGTACATATACTGCTTATATGAGTCAGCAAACTTTTGCATTGCCTTCTTTGACACCATCATAAAGCCTGTGCCAATTTCAAGAACTTCACAGGGTTCGCCAATCTGAATTGAGCCTTGACCACTCTTAGGATTGAATACATAATCACCAACGAACTTTTCAAGAACGTTAGGATCTTCATCAGCAACACCCTTATCTACGGCGTGCTTAATCTTTTCCCAGCTGATACACTTCTTAGGATAAGGTCCACCAATGATATCATACTTTTCTTCATCATTAGCCTGAAGAGCCATCAAAGCAATAACATCGTGTGGATTAAAACCAATGTCTGAGTCAATAAACATCAAATGTTCAGATGTAGAACGCATAAACTCATCACAACAATAGTTACGAGCGCGAGTGATCAAAGACTCGTTAAACAGGAAGTACATCTGTAAAGGAATTCCGTTCTGCGCGCAAATGGCAGACAAATCAGCAACAGATCTAGCGAACATACCAGCACAAGCGCCGCCATACATAGGAGTTGCTACAAACAACCCACGAGTTCTTAGCTTTTCAATTTCAATCTTAATTTCCATTATTTTTCATCCTTATAGTGATCAACATAGAGGCACATGAATATATAGTGCAGCGCCTTCATTAGGTCTTGTTTGTTATTTCCGTTTTTCTTACCATACCTCCAAAGATATTTGAGAGCAGTATTTCGGAATGTAGGAGTAGAATCTCCTAGAGCAATCCAAGCATCAAAACATTCAATGTTATTATCTGTAGCATAATGCTCAGTATAAGTCTTATCAAGATGCGCCTTAAGATCTGCTAGGATTTTATCCTCAGCATATTTATACGAGATAGAAGAAGAATTTTCGTCGAGGATAATGCTCCAACCATTTTCTTTTTCGCAATTACAAGTTGTACAAGTGCAAATCATCTATTCACCATTTCATAAATTATATCTAAGATGTGTTTTTGTTCTTCAAGAGTATTATTAACATACTTGAATGTGTTGAACATCAGTGTCATATTAGACATGATGTTTGAAATTTTAGTTTCGCGACCCTGCAGCCAAGTTTCGTTCTGATTGCTGCCACGTTCCTTATAACGATCTTCACGAATTTGTTTTGTTGTTGAAAGATATATGATGCTGAGATTATACTTATCCAAGCAATGCTCAAGAAAAGAAGCAGTGAATAAGCGATCGCCTTCAAACAAAACAACAGCTTCTTTAGGCAAAGATCCCAGAAACTTAATCGCTTCTGGTTGAACAGCCATGCTCATACGATCTGTCCCAGAAAATACTTCGCCTTCTTCGTATTTTCCAAGAATATAGATATTATCTTTTTGTAAGTAGGGAACTAACTTAAAAGCATCATACTTAGGCTCAACACCATAATGAGCAATGATTTCTTTCATTAAGGTAGACTTACCAGCTCCTGGTTCTCCACCAATAGCAATAACTTTCATATCACCTCACATAAATTCTTCAAGGCCAATTTTGGCCTTTTGAAATAATCCAGTAGCATCTAGTATACTATTTTGAGTATAAAGAGCCATTTTACTATCATTTATATTATTAGTCAACAGCTTTTTATTTAGCGTTTCTGATCTGGCGTCCCACATAGGTTGCCAATCTATACCAAACCAACCATCGCTCTCACACTGTTTTATTTCTTCAGCTTGACGATCAAGGTAGTACCCAAGATAACGTCCGTGTTTTACACGAAACAGTTTCTTAAATGAACAAAGGCAAGTTTCCATATCGAAATAATCGGTATTGGGAAACTCTTTCTTAACTTCTTGTAATATGTAGTAAGCTTCACCATCAAGATAATTGGTTTCTTGAGAGTTGAGTTTCTTATCATACCAATCATCAAGACCAAGAGCCATACAAAGACCATTACGATGTGAACGACTACCGTCGTGATCATCAAGCATCAAATGTGGTGGTTCGATTAACAATTCGCAGCACTGCTTGAGTGTTTGCATATAGAACCAAGTCGAGTAACGACCAAACTTGTGAAATTTAGATTTTATTTCTAACCAGAGTTTGTCGAAGTTTTCTCTGGGTGATCCGTCAAGGAAAGGAGCGAAGGCTTCTGCTTGAGGACGATCTGCAATCCATTGCTTGTAACTTTCGAACTGGGCTGGAAGATGACCTTTGTTCCACTTGGTGTCAGTTTGATAACGGAGCCGTTTGTAATTGTTATTATTCCATTCGCGGAGTCTTTCGATTCCGACGAGTTCCATGTCGGGGAACTCATTCCAAATCACCCATGTTGTGGGCAAATAATAGGTTGTACCGTAGATCCAAGAAATCCATAGCTTTTGCTCCTTATTGTGTTCAAAACGATTGAACAGATAGTTGGTCATATAAATGGCTGGGTCACAGTCTTTAATAGACAATGACCACTTATACCAATTTATAAAATCTTGCTTACGTTGTAAATTTACTGTCATTACAAAAATGCTTTACAAACTCATCATGGCGTGAAGGATGCCCAAAATCAAACTCTTGATGTTTCTTGATTTTCTTTATAATCCATTTAATTTTTGCGCTGCGTAATTCTTGAGGGTAATAGTTTAATATATCTAGTGTTGACATGTTTTTGGAATCTTTAAAGCAATCAACGCCTTTATCATTTATTGGCAAATCACAAAACATAGAATGACTTATAGTAGCACCCCAGTAAGTCATACCAAGTTTATCATAAAAACCAAGAGCAGACTTATTACAGTCTAATCTAATGCTGGTAGCTCCAGCTTCTACTGCTTCTAGAATGTTACGATGTAACATTTCGCGAGCAGAACCTTTGCCTCTACCAGCTTCGGGAGTAAAGATATTTGATATAAAAAGAACTTTAGACTTTGCTTGGCCAGAGAGTTTCATGAAACAAACAGAAAAGATTTGATCATTTTCTTCTAAAACTCTCGGAGGCCAATCATCCCAAGCTTTCATAAAATCCCACATTCCTATGGCAACCTTAGAAAACTTGAAGTCTTTACCTATCAAGGTATTATGATACTTTATATACTGATTTTTGTCAAGCGTTTTGTAGATCATACTGCTTCTAAAAATCTTCTCTGCTTACCAAGAACATTCAGACCAAGCTTCTCAGCTGTTTCATTATCTAGGTTGCGATCAGTTCTTTCGTACTTGGTCTTTTCCCAACCCATATACAATCCATGATCATATGTGAATGGGGGAAACTTGTAGTCATAAGAAAGAAGAATTTCTTGAACGTCTGGTCCACCATTAAGTGCAGCGTCTATAAATGCTGTGGCGAAACGGAAGCTGTCTTCAATCTCACGACGAATAATAGAGCTACGGAAACAACGAAACTCAATAGTCTTTGAGTTCTTAAGAGCATAAGTGTGAATGCCGTATCTGAAAGGACGAGAGAGCGTCTTAGCATCCTTACCACAACAATGAACGCGAAGCCAATCTTCAAAGTCGACAGGAACAGTTGCTAGGTTTTCAAGCAGCCAGTCAGGAGCGATACGACCACCATCATGCTTCAAATATGTCTTGGCAGTTTTAGTTTGCTCCATGTTAGGATAAACTCTAAACTGATAAACACGCTCCATTGTAATGTGCTGATTTTCTTTGATGTAACGCATCAACCGCTTCAATGCGTCAATATCTTCAATTAATCCAGGAACATGAATGTGAAGATGCCCATGGTTAACGCAACCAGATGTCGGAGGTGTGCCATGAGCGTCAAATAGTTCCTTGACCTTCATAATGTTATCAACTTGTTGCTGCCAAGTCTTTGTTGGCTTCATGTTAACCTCACCGCCGACTGGAGGATTAACTCCCTTTGGGTCAGAAGCTAGACCACGATATGGTTCTCTTTCATTGATGATATCAGTCTCACAATATTCCCAAGAACCAAGCTCTTCGGGCATTTGCATCTTTCTGTCAATGTCGCCCCATTCTATTTCAAACCCATAAGTAAACGTATTTGGATCGTATGTATTCATTGTAAATCCTCAATGTTAAATGTTTCTTTAAGCCAAGCATCATCAGCAACTTCAAAGTGTGAAAGCTTAAAGTTATTTACATTATAAATTTCGAACATTCTAGTCTTTTCTGATCTAGGGACACCTGATCTATCTAAAATATCTTGTGTTGATGCGAAAATAGTTGCTCTGTCATCAGTGTAATAATATAACGGACGTTCGTGGTTACGATAAGCAGTTAGTCTTTTATCAGCATGTATTACACAAACCGCCATGCTAGCTGGATTAAATGCTGCTAACGGATTGTCGTTTTTTTCCATTGCTCGCAAAACAAGCTCGGAGTCGTTTGCGGTTTCTGTGTTATAACCATACTTTTCAAACCAAGTGCTAGGAGATTCTTGGGATATGACTCCGTTATGGACAATGCCCATAATATCAGTTGCAAAAGGCTGATTGAAACGTAAATCTGAAGTACTGTACCTAATATGACCAATACAATAAAGATTTCCATCTTCATTTCTCCAAGTTTCTAAATTCTGTTTTGTAATAAATTCATCAGCGGGAATAGGTTCCTTTATTGTATGAACCTTGCCACTTTTTACATAAGAAACACCAGTAGCATGTTTACCACGGATCATAGATTGTGTAAAAAGACTACGGATTAATCCGTAGTCTCTCTCATTAAAATCAGCAATTGTAATGCCTAGAACTCCACACATTAGAAAAATGCATCCAAGCTAGCTGCTGCTTCCTTAGCATATGGATCAGGCATATTGTGCTTCTTCATATAGTCATACCATTCTTGGTCGTTCCACATTCCTGGAGAAACACCATTCCAAAGCGGTCTCTGAAACTTGTGGTCCTTATTAAGGCGGCGCTCTTCAACAAACTGCTTACGAAGCATTTCATAATCCCAAGACTTAAGTTCGACCATCTTTTCGCGGAAATAACAAACAAGAGTCAAGCGATCATTGTCATCTCCAAGCAAAGCATCATTACCGTGAATGCCACCATGATTGTTTACGAGCAACATGTCTCCTGGTTGAAGATTAACAGCAATTCTGTACTCAGGAAGAAGGAACTCAGCACCCTTCCATCCCTTACCTTCAGGGCCAGTGATACCACAAATGTTAGAGAACCCCTCATGCAAATCACCAGCATCACGATGACATGCTGTTCGCCAATTATGGTTTACAGTCAACGTTGTAAATACTGTTTCGTCTACAAGAAATCTACTGTCAACCTTATCAGCTTCACGACGCTGATTTGTCCAACGAATAGGCAAAAGCTCTTTGAACTGGTTATTCAGTTTACGAAGATAAGGAAAGGCCAAGGCAAACTTTTCAGGGTTCTTTTCATTGTATGCACATACGCGACCATGTGGGATTCGCGGATATCTATCAAAGAACCCAGCAATACCAGACATAACAGACTGAGCGTAGTTTGTTTCAGAAATGTAATTCTTGATTACGTAGTTTGCTTCTTTAATCTGTTCTTCTCTGGAAAAATTGTGAACGCCAGCAACCCACTTATCAAACCAACCATGATACTCAGGATACTTTTTAGTTACTGCTGAACGAAGCCAAACCTGTCCTCGAGTTTCTTCTTTAGATCCTTTCTTATGGCTCTCACGAATTGATTCGACAGTCGTGCCATCGTCAAACGTGTTCATCGGTCTAGCAAAGAACGAAAGAATTTCAAGCTGTTCAGCTGTTACCCAATCACGGTTTCCACGACCTTCTTGGCCTAGCTGATCACCACGCGGACCTGCAGCCATGCCACGGTTCTGTGATTCAGTAGCTGCATCACGCAAACCAGCATATGCCATATCCATTTCTTCTTTAGTAAAGACATTCTTTCTGAACTTAAAAATGATATTTTCTTCAGAAAGTTTACCGTCAATCGCTTCAGCATAAAGATCACAATCTTCAGTAATAACCCTATTTGCATAATCTTTACAAGTAATAAATGAACCCAGAGTTTCTTCCGAATCAATTTTCTTTCTGACAATAACTTCAACCATTTAATTCTCCATAGTTGCATATGTACGACATCTCGTATATATACGAATCATAATATACTTTTTAGTTTTTGTCAAGCTTTAGCTATACTTTTTAAGAATGCCTTCTATGTCAGCAGGTTGCCAACCTTCAGGCTTCTTGATCTTACCATCTTCGCGACGAATAACCTTACCATCAACTAGCTTATTCATATTTGCTTGATGAATAGCATTAAACACATTATCAAGAGGAATACCATAAGACACCGCTGTACCACATGCGATGTAGATAATGTCGGCAAGTTCAACTGCAAGATTATTTAAATCGTTGTTATGTTCCGCTTGTTCATATTCCTTCATTTCCTCTTTCATAAGACGCATACGAAGCTCGCGCTCGTCACCATAAGGAAGCCAAGGCTTTGTACCAACACGTTGCCCGAAAGCTTCATGAAAGTCACGTACCATTTCAAACATAGTCTTTGTCATATTATTCCTTTACACCTAAGAGTTTACGAATTTCTTTCTTTGCATTAAACTCACCAGAATGGTATACGCACTCCATCAATCCTACAATGCCATGATATAAATGTTTATCCTTTATAGTAACATCAAGAGGTCCACCTGATGACCAACATGAAAGATTACAGCTGTCCCATTCATCGTTTACTCCGACAGCTGTATTCGACTTGAAAAAAGAAACCATATATCCTGAATGATGAAGAGTATGAGGGTTGTTTTGATTAATCATTAATCCACTCCGGAGGTTGCCTGTTAGTCCACTTGTGCATTCTCGCCTTGCCAACCTTGTAGTAATTACGATAATTGACAAGGGGATCGTCAGAAATTTTATACTCATCTGCCATAGCAGAAGGCATTTTAGTCATTTCATATTCTTTGAGATTAAGAGGAGGAGACTGTAGCATATAACTAAGCTCGCCTTGAACCTTATGTTCTTTATTGTAACGATGAGTGTATTCGTATAACAACGCAAACATATGATCGGCAAGCCAGTTATAATTCATAACCGACTGACGACACCAAACAGCTGAAGGATGATTGATATGCGTAGCTGAATACAAGACATGCTCGCGCGCATCGGGAAGCAACCAACGCTTTACGTTACGACCTGTAGCCGATTTGCCTTGAGTTTCTATACCATCAAGCAAACGATGCGCAGTACACAAAAGCTGAGCAGATTCTAAAATCATTTTGACAACATGCTTGTCAACCATCCACTCAGCAGCTTGGGCTGGATCAGCAGAAATATAAAAAATATTCATACAGAAACCTTCATCTCAAACTTTTCGCCATTACGCCATTTCTTTAATGCTTGATCGCGATGATACCGATTTGCACGATTATAAAAAATAACACCGTCTAAATGATCAAGCTCGTGCTGGAATATCCTAGCTGTTAGACCTGTAAACTGTCTGGTCATAGTATCTCCATTAGGAGTTGTAAACCTAACCCTAACATGCTGTGGCCTAGTAATTTTAACTAACAAGTTAGGATAAGTCAAGCATCCTTCTTCTAATTCTATTGTCATTTCAGAAGGCTGAACAATTTTAGGATTATAACAAACAAAATTTTCAGGCTGTCCTCTCATAGCAAATACACGATATGGTACACCTACTTGGTTTGCAGATAAACCAATACCGTTCTTATCGTACATAAATTTGACTAAATCTTTAGCAAATTCTGTAGGATCAAAAGGAGGATTTTTAAAATCAAAAACCTGACATGGTGTTGTTAAAATCGGATCGTTTGGATCTACAAGATTCATTATGATGCAATCCTTGAAAAATTCTTATGTTTTTCAAAACGAACAACCTTTTCAAATTTATCGTAAAGCTGATCTGTTTTATGGCTTATTATAAACGTATTAGTGTCTGAAGTCAAGCTGTTTATTATCTTTAAAAATTCTTCCGTTCCGTTAGAATCTAACGAACTATCAAACACTTCATCCATGATAAGGATATTTGTATTTACAGAATTTCTAAGTTTGGCTATTGCTCTCCAGGCAAAAAGAATTGCAAGATTAATACGCATTTTTTCGCCTTCTGAAAATGAAGAATAACTGAATACATCTCTATAGCGAGATTTAATTGTTTCATTAAATTCTTCATCAAGTTCAAACTGACACATAAACTCCATAGAAGAAAGATATTTATTGATCAACTTATTGATAATAGGAATATACTGCTTGATGATTTTAGATTTGATACCGCTGTCTTTTAAGAGCGTAGAAGCTACAGAAAGTACATTGCGATCTTCAAGACGTTCATTATAGTTGATTTCTAAATCGTTCAATTCCTTTTCAAGATCGGGAATTTTGTTGTCTTGTTTTTCTACAGTTTTCCGATCGATGTTTTTAATTTCTTTTTCTAAAGTTTCGCGATATTCTATAAGCGAAGAAATTTTAGTTTTTACTCTACTAATTTCTAACTTTTTGCTGTTTATTTCGCCATGAATCTCAATCAATTCATTAAGTCGAGCGTTAGTTTTTTCGTATTCTTGACTAAGTTTTTCCAACCCTTCGTAAATGTTTTTAATTTCTATTTCTTTTGTTGTTATAGTTTCATTTTTAAAAGTTTCGTCGATCTGCTGCTTACAAGTTGGGCAGTTATCATACTTGTGAAAGAACCCTACTTCTTTATTGAGAATGTTAAGGTTTGCTTCTATTTGATGTCTTAATTGGCCCAGCTTGTTCATTTTTTTAGATACAGTTTCTTCATCAAACAGCGAATCATCAAGCTCTTTACGCTTGTTTTCGTGTTTCCAATATTCATCATCAAGTTTTTGAATTTGTTCGTTTGTCTCAATAATTACAGCTTGCTTTTCTTCTATAAGCTTTTCATTACTGTTTTGAATTTTTAATAGATATTCTTTAACTATAGAGATTCTATCTTCTAACAGTTTCTTATTAGAACTTATTTCAGTAATAGCCTGTGTATTTACTTGTACCTTATCTTTAAGTAGAAAATTCATTGTCGTGAATATTTGTAGATCAAGAAGGTCTTCAATAATTTCTCTACGTTGCGAAGCAGTCAGCTGCATAAATGGCTGGAACGTAGCTGATCCTAATACAACAACCTGACAGAAAGATTTATGGTTGACCTTGATGATTTGCTTTTCAAGAATCTCCTGATAGTCTTTCATTTCAGCAGATTGATTAAGAAGTTTACCGTCTTTATAAACCTCAAAAACGTTCGGCTTCATACCACGAACAATTTTATATTTACTAGATCCAATATTAAATTGTACTTCAACAACCAGCTGTTTTTGTGTAATGGTATTGAGTAGCTGTGGTTTATTAATTTTACGGAACGGTTTACCGAAAAGCGCGAATGACAAGGCGTCGAGCAAGGTCGACTTTCCTGCGCCATTTTCACCAACAATTAACGTTGTTTTGTTTGCTGAAAGATCTAGTTCTGAAAAAATATTACCAGTACTTAAAAAATTCTTCCAACGAATGGAACGAAATAAAATCATCCGATACTAATCGCCTCATTATAAAGTTCAGTAATTTTTTTCGACAACTTATCTTTGTCTAGGTTTTTTACCTCATAAGCGTCGATATGCTTCTTAAATATATCTAGTGTAGATTCTGCCTCATTAACGATATCATTATCGTCTTCAAGATTAAGGTTCAAGTGATCTTCTACAATTTGTATATCGAGCGGGTTTGCAGCTTCTAAATTTTCAATGAACTTATCAAACCAAAAATGATTTGTTTTGTTTGTTACGATAACCTTAACCATACTTCCTGTATATTGATTAAAGTCTGTCAACACCTGTTCAAAAGAACTTTCAGCATCATTATACCAAACCTTCTTGAACATCTTGAAAGTATTTTCAATAAAGGTCAGTTCCCTAGTAGCAGTATCAAAAATATGGAAGCCACGAGGATCATCAAAATCTGACCACGTGAACTCGCCATGGCTACCCAAATAGTAAATATGGCCATCACTGGAGCGATGATGATAATGGCCAGACATAACAATATCAAAGCGATCAAAAACACTCCGATCATCCCCATGAGAGACAATAGATCCTCGATACATCTCAAAACCTTGGATTTCAAGGTGACCCATCGCGATCTGTGCAGATGTGGATTGTATGGCATCTAAAATTTGCTTCCTGTTATCATCACATATCCAAGGAATGAATAGAACAGGTACTCCATCGAAAGTAACAGATTCGGCATGCTTTGTGTATGTCTTGAAAGAAGGATACGCATTTTCAACAAGCTCCTTGATAGCGTTAACTTCGTTTGTATTCTTATAATAAGTATCGTGATTTCCAGCGATAAGATAAAACTCGAGATTGCGTTCTTTAATCGGGTCAAGAAAATCCTCTCTTAATCTGCGAGCAGTATTGATATTAATATACTTACGCCTGTCGACCAAGTCGCCAAGATGAACAATAGTACGAATGTTATTGCCGTCGATATATGGGAAAAAGATCTCATCAAGAAACTTTTTGCTGTTGTCGAGGAAAGCAACATTATCGTTTCGTACACCAAAAGTGGGTGTCGGTTATAAGAGCAATTTTTGTCACACCGAGTCTCCTTTCATTTTACAGTTATCAAAATGCCAACGATCCATAGATCCACCAGCGCCTTTTTTATTACAATGAGGACACACTTTAAGCGGCATCTTCTTACCTGAGTAGTAAGGAAGCTTACCTTTATTAATGTGGGTCAATATACCTTGTTCAATACGAATGTCGTTTTTTAACACTCTAAAACATTTGCCATCTTTATCTCTAACGACAACAGTAGATTTATTATACTCTCTGACATGTGGTAATTTTGAGGGATTGTTTTCTTTCATTCTTTGACTTATTTTTGGTTTTTTTGTGCCATATTGAGAATGATTCGTGCCCGAACCTGATGGAGGCATTCCTCCTCCAACAACCAAATTATAAGTGTCTTCTCTAGCAACAAAATCTTCAGTAACGATAGAAGCTTCAATTTTTAACGCTTCTTCTTTTGAAAGATCCGAGTATAATATTGTTCTTTCAAAAGCATCTTTTCCATAAAAGTTTATGGATTCAGAAATATATTTACCACTACCTAGATAATGTTGATCTTTATTGTTATGAACTCCAACATAAATTTTACCATTAATTTTATTTTTTGTTTGATATACGATATACATGAGTTTCTCCTTTCTCATGTATTTATAACAAACGCACATTCAGTGGGTATCAGTTATCAGTGCTAATTTCGTCATTAATCTTCTCTTCAGAAAATAATTCTATCCCTGTTATCTTACTTTGTTTTTTAGGTTTGGTCAACTTATTTTCGTAGTTTCTAACAACTTCATCAGAATATTCATTTGTTTTTAATTGAGGAGTTGAGTGTTCCCAATTTTCTTCTAAAAGTATGCTGTTTTCATAATTTTTATGTTTGATATAAGTTTGTTTCTTTTCTTTCTGTATGCGTCGAAGAAAAGCATTCCAAGCTATTTGTGTGAAATATGCAAAAGGATTATTAGTTTTATCTGGATTAAAATTGTCTACTGCAGCAATACAATCCATTATACCATCAGAAATCATATCTTGCTTATATGTATACCCCGAGAAGTTTGGTTTCTTAGCAAGATTATTACAAATTAAAAGAATTGACTCGCCGATATAACGGGTGACTTGAGGTTTAGAAGAGCCTTCTTTCTCAGCTTCTTCAACAGAGTTTTTGTACTGAATCATAGCCGAGTACAAAGTTTTGTTATTAATATATTGTGTGTTTTTACGCGCCATAAAATAATCCTTTACTTTTTTTCAACACTGCGTATAATACAGCTGTCGCTGATTGAATGATACTAGTAGTTCAATGAGACTTTGTAGATCTTATAGTTGAATTTCTCTTCATTATATACTTTGATACGTTCCATAAAATGTAGTAACGTATAGTTTTTATTAGTTTTCCAAGATAAATCATCAGCAATATCAAAAAGAGTAGCTTCTTTCTTTGTTTCGCTAGTTCTTAGAACTCTACCAATAGATTGTAGATTTCTTATCCTAGACTTAGACGGAGAAGCAAATATGATGTTATTAAGGTTTCTAATATTGATGCCAGTACTAAAAGTACCAAAACTAGCCACAATAATTGCATTTGATTCTTTTTCAACAATTTCTCTTACCTTGTTTCTTTCTTCTCCATCAACGCCGCCATGAACAAAAAATAATTTTCTATTTCCTGCTTCTTTAGATAATTTATCTTGTAAAACAAAACCGTGTTTTTCCACAAACTGAAAAAGTAACAGGGTATTGCCCTCTAAAGAAAGAGTAAGATTTTTGATGAAGTTATTACGAGCTTCAAGTTTTACAATATAGTCAATTTCAGATTGATAATCGTTAGCTCTAGCTATCATTTTTCTAACTTCATCAGGATAAGAAAGAACGATAGCCTTGATGTTGAAGTCGGCTAGATGTTTTTGCTCGATAAGTTCGGCTGTTGTAGTTACTTTACGCACAGGACCAAACAACCCTTCAAGCACAAGTTTATGTGTTTGGGTGCCATCAAGAGTGCCTGTAAACCCAAATCTATACTTACAATTTTCTAACTTGGTTAAAATAGAAGTTAGTGACTTGGCCTTGAAGTTATGCGCTTCATCTCCAATTACGACTTCGAATTGGTCGAACCACTCTTTCGGCGCTTTGTAGATACTTTGCCAGGTAGAGATGGTGATTTGCGAGGACGACCTCTTTTCTTGGCCGGAGTAGATTTTGTGGATTCCGCTGGTCCATTCGCGCCCGCTGGAGGTTCTGGGTTGTATTCTGACCCTACCGCTCCTTGAATCATTTCCTTGGTTGTTGTCACTGAGTCTGTGATCTGATCCGTAACCGTAGTCTTCGAAGTCTTTGGCGAGCTGGTGAATAAGTGTGGTAGTAGGAACGATAATAAGCGTTTTAGCATTGTAATACCTCGTTAATAGATAAATGATAAAAGACTTTCCCGAAGCAGTCGGAGAAAGCAATAAAGCTCGACGCTCTCGCACTGCATGTACGAAAGCTTCGAGCTGATAATCTCTAGGTTGAAATTTAGGTTTTAGTTCTTCAATAAACTTTTTGGCTTCTAATAAAGAAAATTCATCAGAGCTAAAATCAGTGGCATATTCTATTTCGTAATTTCTAGCTTTGCAAAATTCTTCTAGATAACGATTTAAACCGCCATATAAAGAACAAGTCATGGCGTTGAATAGTCTGATTTTACCATCCCACACTTTATTTCTGTACGCTGGCATAAACTTCGCGCCAGGAACATCAAACGTGAAGTAATCATTCAATTCATAAGCTATACTAGGTTCACACTCAATCTTGTTATATACTTCGTTGAGTTTTTTAATCTTTACTGTTTCCATTACGATCCATTAATAAACTTTTGCCATTCTAAAACGACCTTCAAGTTATATCCTCTATTCATGATAGTCTTAATAATAGACTCTAATAATTCAATTTTTTCCTGCTGAGCTCCAATACGTAAAGAAACACGAATAATGTCATCGTCTGCATCCATGTACATAGGAATATCTGTTTTAAGAATAATTCCTTTAGCGGGAAGTTTCCAGCCTTTCTTTTGAGTGTCCTCATTCGGACCCTGAGTAAAAAACTCATATTTCTCAAGCTTAAGCTTTTTCATTTCAGCTTCATGAGATTTGAGAGTAAACTTTTCGTTGACTAAAATCTGAAAATATTTATGATGAAGCTTTGCGATCTTAATCGCTTCGTCTCCGATTTCGGTCTTATCAATTACACAATCTTCTTTCCAAAGATTAAGAATTTCATCAATTTTCATTTCACATTCTTTCATAAAGTTCATCATATAATATACTTTACTTTATGAAAAAAGTCAAGTAATATTTGTTATTTCAAAGATAGTATATCTAAATTCTGCTGTTGCTTCGATATATGAGACATCATTATCAGTAGTGTTAAATGTCATTGCTGAAATTGTTGTGGGGAAAGCGTCCATAAAAGTTATATCATAGTTAGGCATCTTTGTGCTTGATAGAACCATCAAAGAAATATCAGATACAAGACCTTTTTCGCTTCCTGGAGAAGCATTTTGAAGTTTTTCATAATCCCCGTCTCTTCCATAGTCGCCTAATGCTTTTATCCAGTTAAATATTTCCAAATAATTTTGAAAATCTTCATCAACTTTGAAAGTGATATTTAAAGGAGAAAATGTAACAAACTCGCCAGGAAGTGGAATATTGATCAAAGGGTTAGAATATTCTGGTGTTCTGTTAATTGTAACTTGAGGTAAGTTAATCTTTTGTAGAAAAAAATTGACGTGCGGCGCTCTTTTTAAGACAAACTTAAAATTAAGAGGAGAAAGAAAATTACGGTTTGACGGTGTATTATCTAATGCTGACATTTATCTACCTAATATAGTTCTCAAGCTTTTTCCAACTGTTGCAACTTTATTGCCGATTTCACCAGCTTTCAAAGCGTCATTAGCTAGTTTTAATTCTAAGTAAGGAGTTAAAGCTACTGCACCATAAGCAGCTACATCACCTACAGCAGACGCTCTTGGTGATTCTTTTTCAGCTTTGGCAAGCTTTTCTTTTTCTTGTTTTAATTCTTTATCGTAGGTAGTTCCTTTGCCATAACCTGCCAACTTCGCAGCGTTTTTAGCTGCGTAATCTACTCCAGCGCGAGCGTACTTATAACCGCCCATTGTAGCTGTGTCAGCAAAATTAAGAGCAGTAGCTCCTACATCGCTCATTGTTGGCATTGAAGGAAGATAATCTTTCCAACCTTCGTTTACTGTAAATTGTTTGAAAGTTTTCATAGCGGTGATGCCGATTTAGTTACGGTTGTTGTTTTCTTTAGAGGATCAGTTTTAATCGGAGATACTGAGCGAATGAGATTTCCCTTACCTTCAGGATTACCAAGACCTTGTGTAACTGGACCTGTTAATGGAAGTTTTTCGGCTACTGGTGCAACATAAGGCTTATTAGTTCTGGCATCAATCAAACCCTTGATTGGAGCAGCTGTTTTAAGCGTAGTGTTAATTTCCTGAGTCCTATTAACTCTGGCTCTTTCTTGAGGAGTCATATCGCCAACAGCTAATTCAGAACCGCTTCTAAAAGTAGTAGGCTTGCCTCTAATTACGTCATTAGTAAAAGAAGTCTGGGCTCTTTTGTAATCTTGAGAACTGGTCTTAAATTCTCTGTTTACTTCTTGTTCTTTTATAAAACTTTTGAAAGATTTCATAGCACAACCTTTTTATACTATTTATATGAAAAAGGGGAGCCGAAGCTCCCCTTAGTAGTTCGGTTAACCCGAATCTTGTAATTATTACATCAAGTTATTGACGATAATACGACGATAGTACTTGTTAGTGCTGATTACGTTAGAACGACCAGCGCCGACATTTGTACCTTCAGCAAATGGGTTTGCTACCATACCGTAACGAGTCTTAAAGCCAATCTTTGGCTGGAATGTAGACTGGTCAACAGCACGTACCATCTGTAGAGGAACGTATGGGCAGTAGAACAAGCCAGCATCAAAGGCTGAAGAACCCTTGTAACCAACTGTTAGATAGTTACCGCCGATTGCGTATGGGTCGATATAAACACGTAGGCGACCGTTTAGAACGCCAGCGAAAGTGTTACCAGTATCATCTACCTGTAGGTTGTTTGAGTTAAGAGCAGGAGCGTAGTCAAGAACACCAGCCATCTGTAGAGCAGAAGCAACGTCTGAAGAACAGATAACGATGTTACCCTTACCACGACGAGTCTGCTTAGCAATCTGGTTAGCTTCACGTTCCAACTGGAACATAAGACCCTTGAACTTTTCAACTGACCAACGACCGTTTGAGTCAGTGTCAAGATCGAATACGCCAGCAGTAGTTACATTTTCCTGAGCGCCAGCTTCAGCAGTGATGTTGATAGTGCGAACAACTTCACGGTTGATTTCCGCCATAATTTCAGCAGAAAGAATGTTAGCAAGCTCAGTTTCTGCGTCTAGACCATGGATTGCCTTAAGATCCTGTGCAAGTTCCATAGTGTACTCAGCCTTTAGAGCACGAGTGTTAGCAGTTACTGTAACCTTCTCGATTGTGAAGGCCATCTGTGGGAATACGTTACCAGAGTCAACGCCAAGAGCTTCGCCCTGTGAACGAGACATACCAGCACCAGTGTTATAGGTGTTAGTTGCTGTTAGAGGAGAAGTGTTGGTTGCGCCTGGGATAGTACCCTTCTGACCAAGACCGAAGTTGTTAGCGTCAACGCCAGTAAGACCACCAGCACCAGAGAATGCAGTGTTTACTTCGTTGTAGAAAGTTTCGCCGCCAGTCTGGTTAGCATAACGTGAACGCATTGCGAAAATCAAACCAGTTGGACCAGTCATTGGCTGTACGCCGCAGATGTCATAAGCAACTAGGTTTGGCATTGCACGGCGAACAAGTGAGATAAGCACTGGGTCGAATGTGTCGATACCACCAGCACCTGCAGTAGAGCTTGATGAGCCCATGAAGTTTACTGGTAGAGTTGATGCAGTTTCTGTTAGTGTCTGATACTGACCATGTGCAGATGATTCTACAAGAGCACGCTCTGTATTTTCAAGCATAATGGCAGTAACGGAACGGCGGTGCTGGTCCTTGATGGCGCCAAGAGCGTCATGATCAAGAACTGGAGCCCACTTATTCTGGATTTCCTCAGCTAGATACATTTAGTTTTTCCTTTCTTAGAAAAATAAAATCTTATGATTTATTTATATTTTGTTATTTCTTAATTGTTCTAGCGATAGCTTGCACATAACGGTTAACCTGAGGATCAACGTTATATGTTTCTGAAACTTCGCCTTCAAATGTTTCTTCTTCTATATTAGAAGATCGAACTGTTGAGTCGTTATTGAAATATGTTTCCTTGATTATAGCAAGTTTTTTACCATAGGTTTCAAGGTCGCCATCAAATTCAATTCCTTCAGCTAGTGAAGCAAACTTTTCCTGCTGAGTTAGAGCAAGATCAGAAGCTAGATCTACAAAAATCTTGCTAGCTGCTTCTGAAATGATAACACCACGAAGCTGTGCATTTTCATTAATAGCTTCATCAAGTTTAGATTCTAGAGAATCTACTTTATCTACCATAACTTCTAAGACGTCTACTTTTTCTTCAGGAATTGAAATATAATGTTCCGCGAATAGGTTCTTCAAACCTTCCATAAATTCTTCCATCAACTCGTTACGAAGAGTTGATTCAATAGCAACTTCATTTTCAGTCATAAAGTTTTCAACAACATAGTTTAAATATGTGTCGATTTTATTTGTTAAATTTTCTGCAATATTAGAAACTTCTTCGTGAAGTACTTCAGCATACTGTTCTTCAAGGCGAGCAGTTTCTGTAGCCAATCTTGCGTTTAATGCGGCTTCGAAAAGAACAGAAGTAGATTCCTTAAATTCTTCAGACAATTCATGTCCGTTGAAAATGGTATCAAGTTCTTCCTTAACGCTGCCCTTCATGGCAACAGAAGCTCTATTTTGTTCAGAATTATCGCCAACACCATATTCCTTGTTTGGACCGAACTGAGCCATAACTGCATGGAAAAAATGTGTTAAATCTTGTGTAGGCATAGAACCCATGACATTCATCATAGAATCCATCATCTGAACCTTTGACATTGGATCAGCATACTTTGAGCCTGGTTTTAATGAGTCCGAAGCCATAGATTCTTCGTTAATTTGATTATTTTCCGACATCAGAAAAATCTCCTTTTGATTTTACAAATATTTATATTATTTTAGTTTTTACTGCTAGAGAAGCCATATAATCTTCAAAAATAGAAAGACGTTTTTCTTCTAGCTCAGACATAGACATTTTATGAATTAATTTCTTAATGTCGTATAATTTTTGTTCTTTCCAAGTGTCCTTAACTGGATCGTAAAGCCATTCAACTCCTTCCATAATACCTTTGACGAAAGCATCAGGAGCAGAAGGATCAGCAACAATATCAGCAGCAGTTGATAGACGAAGGTCTTTTTGTACGACCATTACGCCTCTTTCTTCTTTTAATGAACCCATAGCACGTGAAGAAACACCTAGCTGACCACCAGATTCCATAATACCACGAGCAATTTCGCCCATTGGTGTTTTAGCAATTAAAGCTTTGCCAATAAAGTCGTTGCCATTTCGTTTCAATTCAGTTATAATATGCGAAACTCGATCAAGATTAATAGATGGTCCAGATGGATGACCTAGCTCACCAAAAGCTCTGTTTTTCTTAACAACTTCGGTTACGTATCTTTTAACTTCATTATCTAAAACTTCAACTGGATACATTCTTCCATTGCGGTTTTTGATTTCTGCTTGAAGAAACACGCCTTCAATGTAATAATCTTTACCGCCAGTTTCTTTGGCTTCAGAAATTAATTGGACTTCTTCTGTTAATTCTGTGATAAGTTTCATATTAGTACCTATAAGCGACTGGAGATGCTATTATTCCAGTTCCTTGTATTCTATGAGTTGGAAGTTTTTCTACTATCATTTCAGAATTAGCTAATATAGTAAAAGAATATAGATTAACGGATGAGTTAACTGATAGGGTAACATTAGCTATACCAGTTGTTGTATTTACCAATCTGATTAAAGGATTGTCGTATACTGTATTTGCACTGGCAACAGAAATTTCTGTATTTGAAAATCTATAGATCATTATACCTTTAACCCTTCACGTGAATTAGTGGCAGGAAAAGATATAGAAGTATCTGCTGGCGCAGATTGTTCTTTAATTTTATTTTTTAGTTTGTTGCTAAAAATCATTTCTTGCTTTCTAAGATCAGAATCAAAAATCTTTTCTTTTCTTTTAGAAATATCTGCCGCCATTTTTTTACTAGCTTCTTCAGATCTTGTAGATTTTTTAGAGCGTTGGTCTAAAAAACCTTCTTCGACTTTATCCTTTGACTTTTCTGGATGCATTTTATACCAAATAGCCAAAGCTCTTTCTTTGCGTTTTTCTTGTGAATCGCCTTTAAATCTAGGATCTTCTGAATTTTTAACGTCTTTAATTATCTCACCAACAGACATTTTCTTTGTTAGCTTTTCTTGAATTTGCTTCTTGTCTGTAATTAATACAACCTTACCTTCTTTATCTTTTTGACCTGTGAACTTTGGCTCTTTGTTTTGCGCGCTTTCATCATCTTCTTTTGGGCAAGCCTTTTTACCATGTACTTCGCACATAGTTCCTGCTTCAGACATGTTGCACTTGGCTTCTGAAAGTTCAGTTTCTTCTTTCATTTCAGACATCAAATAATCATGAGCTGTAGTAATATAGTCTTCAGCCTTAATAATTTTCGCTTGAACCCACTCAGGTAAATTGGTGTTTGGCTTCATCATTTTAATAAGATGTTCACCTGCGCGGCAAATTGTTTTTAATTTGGTTACAGCCATTTCGCCTTCATAGTCATATTCTCTATCGTCTTTAGCTTCAGTAACCTGATTTGTCTTGTCATAAACTCTAATATCTTTTGGCTTTGGTTCATGTCCATGACGTAACATAGAAGCCTTCTTTACATTTGAAGCCTTGTATACATCATCGCCGTTGCCCACGCGATCTTCGTGCTTTTGAACAGGATGCTGATCAAAAAACTCTCTTGTGTCCTTTGATTTGTCTGCGTAGTCAACTCCAGGGTTTTCGCCTGTAGTTAATTTACTAATAGTAGATTTTTTTACGCCTTTTAGAACATCATTCAAATTCTTCGGCATCTTGCTGTCCTTCTGTATCTAATTCTTCTTCTGTTTCTTGCTCATATTCAGGTTCAGCTTCAGGCTGATATCCATACATTTGTTGAGCGATATCTATTTTCTTTTGTTCAACAGCATCACGAATTCTGTCAACAACTAAATCGTTAAATGCTGCTTCAAAATCCATAGGCTTTTGTTCTAAAGCAGAAAACACTAAATCAGTAACGGTTTTATTATCCATATTCGCCTCTTATTATTTATATCCACCGCCCAATTGCTGGGCTTCTTCTGGGTTTTTAGCAATTATTTGAATTGCAGCTTTATAGTTTCTTTGTTCTCTGGCACTTCTATTTTCAATGCCCTTTTCTTTCATTTGTTTGACAAGAATCATAGCTTGTCTAACTTGTTCTAATTTATCATTTTCTTCACTAGGTTGTTCTTCTGGCGCTTGTTGCTGCTGTTGCGAAGCAGCTGCTGTTTGTTGTTGAAACTGTTCGTTTTGCATAATCATAGGATTAACCCAACGAGGATCACCAGACTGCATTTCTGCTGCAATAATCTGATCTTCTGCCTGAATATCTTCATCAGTTTGCTGGAATACATTTTTACGAATCCACTGATGTGAAATATATTTACCTGCCATATCTTGAAGATCGCGAGCCTGTACAAGTCTACCTTGACGAATTTCAGCGTCTTTAAGTTCAGCGAAGTAGTTATCCTTGGCGAATTCGTATCTTATTTGACCCTGAATTTGCTGCCAGTCTTCAACAGTTGTAATACCTTTAAGTATTAATTGCTTTTCTAACATCTTTGTAAATAGATGTGAAAATCTTGATCTTAAACGAATAATAAATCTACTAAACTTCAATTCGTCACGAGTAATTTCAGTAGCACGACCGATTGAGAAAAGCGCATCTGAATTTAAACGACTAACTGGAACGTTTAGAGTTTGTAAAAACTTTTTCTGGAAATAAAGAACATCATCCATCTGACCAAGATTCTGACCTCCTGGAAGGGTAGTGACTTCTGTACCTCTTCCTCCCTCACGACGAGGTAGCCAGTAGTCTTCTAGCATCGTCATGAATTTGCGGTCGTCTCGAATCTGGCCAGTGGCTGCATCATAGATCAAACGGTTTTTGTGCTTGACCATAATATCACGAACATACTGTTCAGCTTTCATCTTAGGTAAGTTGCCAACATCAATATACCAAATTCTACGCTCGGGCGCTCGCGCGAGACGATAGATAACCAAAGCATCTTCAAGAGTGCTTAACTGGTTCAACGCCTTGATAGATTTATGAAGATAAGAAAGAACCATTGTTCCTTGGTTGTCAGTTAAACCAGAAACAACGTGTAATATAGAATCTTTAGATATTTTTAAACCAGTAGTATTAGGTCCAACTGCTTTATTACCGTAATTGAACCCTTTATCATTAAAAATGTAATATTCATTTATAACTTTTGTAAGAACTGGCTCAGAAACGTCATTACCTGCTCTTTTCTTTTGTACTTCACGAACTTTACGGATTTTACGAGGGTCAACATATCTAAGTTCTTTGATGCCCTCTTTTGGGTTTTTATCATCAATAACTACATGGTAATAAAGTCTACCGTCAATATACCAACGGCGATAAATTTCATAGGCGTATTTGTTGAAATCAACTATTTTTAAACAGTTAAGAAATTCTGCGCTAATTACAGATTTTAATTGTGGAGAAATATTAAGATCATCTAATACAATTTTAACCAAGTTTTTTTCGTCAATAGCTATAGATTCATTTACAATTTCATCTATCGCTGAGTCGCATTCTGGCTGTAAAGCCATTTCGCGATATTTTGTTACTAATTCAGCTTCAGATCTTACTGTGCCGTCTAAATCTACATATGTTCCATAGGCTCCGCCTGCAGAAATAACTAATGCGCCATCATCACTTTCTTTTGTTGGAGAAAATGAGGGAAGATCTGCCTCTTTAGTTTTTCTTTTGAACTCAAAACCGAAAATTTGTGCCATTTATTTCTCCAAATTAGGGGGAGACTTTGCTCCCCCTCTCAATAATATCAAAACTGTAACTTAGTTAGGGCCATTTACGCCATCAACGTTTGCTCTTTCGCCGTAGGTATTAATGCCTCCAGCTTTCTTATCTGAAGTTTCCACCAACGGAATCCAGTAATCATAAGAAAAACCAACAGAAAATTCTTCAATTGCGTTAGCTGCTTCCCAATTTAGAGTAATTGGTCCAACTGCGGTTGGGAAAGCGCCAATCAACTGATATGCACGAATAGTAGAACCGTCTTTACCGTACTGATAAATGTCAAGATCTACCTTATAATCTTCAGTAGCAATAGCAGGATCGCGAACGTTAGAAACCATACGGTTCAATGCGTTTGACCAAGTTTCAAACATTGCACGAACTGAAAAGTCTTCATCATTCAACACTGTAACTGCCCAGTCAGCAAATGTACGTTCGCCAGCAACCTTAATTTTTCTACCAAAATATGGAACTTCAATTGCTCCAACTCTAGATTCTGGAAGTTCTGCAGTTCTACAAACGAAACGAAACTTGTCGACTGAAACGTTATCAATGCCGATACCAGAAGGAACTGACATGAAGACATTGAATAGAGATGGTCTGGCACCACCGTATACCAGACCGTTTGACTTGAATGCGCTAATATTAAATGGCATTTGTTTTTACTCCTTTTGAGCTTTTATCTATTTATTAGAACTTGCCGACAACTTCGGAGAATTGAACGCCTGTTCCAACCGCCACAAAGTTCAACTGAATGAAGTTGATGCTTCTTGCTGGCTTAATATAGATATCTCCAACAAACTGATTGGTGTCAATAATTTGCGGAGTGTTATTAGTTTCGTCGCAAACGACCAAGAAATCAGTGATGCCACGACGACCCTGAATATTTCTCAAATAAGGAGTTACAAGATTCTTAAACTGCGCTCTAGTAAACGCATCATTAAATTCAAATAGTGAGAACTTAGCTGAAGTAGAGATGGCTTTTTCAAGAACAATAAACAATCTACGAACGTTAATTCTATCGAAAGCAGAAGGCTTTGCCTGAAGAGTTTTATCGCCAAACAACACAGTACCCTGACCTGGGAATGTAACAACTGGGTTTACGCCATTTGAGTAAAGAACATCGCGTTCAGCCTTGCGTGGGTTCCAAGAAAGTTTCACAACGTTCTTGATATTACCACGGTTGAAACCAGCTGGAGACCACCAAGCGTCATTAGTATTGTCAGTACGCACACACAAACCAGCGATATCGCCGTTCAATGGGATCCAACGATAGATATCGTTGTAACGGTCGTACTGATACTTATAACCAGAATCAAGAACAGCGTAAGAAGTATTTCTTACAGCGCCTCTCCAGTTCTTTAAGCTAACAGATTCGCGGCCAACGTTGTTTAGAACCTTAGAGATATCTGGTGAAACAAGAGCGATACAGTCTTTTCTTACTTCGCAAATATTGTCGATAATATAATTTGCTAGCTGATATTTAGAAACAGTTTCGCCGTTTACTACAGTTGTACCGCCGATTGGCTTACCCTGCATAACAAGAGAAATGTCTATGTCTTCAGGCGAAGCGAACAAGTCATAAGCAGCACCTAGTATGCTTAATGTTGCATTTTCTTCGTTTAGACCATCAGAACCAAATCTCATCTTCATATTTGCTGGAGCAGAAGTATTAGCAGAAGCAATATTTATTGATGTATTCGAAGCAGCATTTGCTCTATCATTTGCCCACCAAATGTACTGTGATGCATCATTAATCACATCTTTGTAGTAGTTTGTAGAGCCATCATTATTTTTTGCATCAGTAGCGCGAGAAACGCCCTTATATACTTCAAGGACAGTTCCTGGAGTGCCAGTGAAACCGCCGCCATCATCTACTACAACAACGTGAAGTTCATCGTTTGCAGCAGTATTACCATTTATTCTTACATAATCTGACTGGCCTGGAGGAGTTTCAACAGCATTGAAAAATTCCCAGTAACGTTGTATCGTATTTGAAGTGTAGTTTTGGCGTAATCTATACGGATCTTGGAACGACAAAGTAAGCTTGTTAACATCTAACAAAAACTTATGCGCAGTTCCAGCACTATTGGCAGTTACAGCTGAAGCGCCGTCTCTAGTTGCTGAAATTTTAATTCCGCTAGTATTTGCTTCAGTTACATAATAAGGAGAACCAGAAGACAAACCAGCAGTAGCTGCGCCAGTTGTGTTAGAGTAATTAACGATGTCGCCGACGTTAAATATCTGATTAGCGCCATTTAAATTATTGATAGAAATAAATCCAGTTGTTTGGTTTATACCGCCATTAGAACCTGTTATTCCAAACGCCACATTAGCAGTAGTATTTTGCGAATATTGTTTTGCCGTTACTAACAAATACTGTTCGCTAATAGTAGAATTACCTGCAAGAACATAATCGCCAATAGCGATGCTATTGAATGCAGTATTTACAGAAACGTTGGATGATGTGTTTGAAACAACGAACCCTAAAGAAGAACCTATAATTAGTTCTAGTCTAGCCGAAGAAGAACTTAGATCAATATTTGAGCTGAATCCGTTTGATGCGTCGCAAACAGAAATTCTTAAAGAGTTACCAAGTGCTCCTGGATATCTAGCAATATAAGTCAAGTCAGTATCAAAATAACCATCTTTGCTTGCATACTCGTTTTCATTTTTTACGATCTGATGCACTAGGTTAGCTACGATTACTGCAGTGTTTGAAGCATCAGCAGCGACAGCTGTGTATGTAGTGTCTGAACGAGCAAAGTTTAGATTTGAGTTAACTGCTGCAGCTGCGCCTGTAGTGTTTGGAAAAATGTTTTTGGCAAGAACGATTGCTGTAGAGTTTACAGAACTGATCAAATATGCTTCACCAGTTGAAGGGATAGCAGTGATATTAGCTGACTGCGTAATATACATACCAGCTTCAAGTTCAGTTGTGGTGCCAGTTAGAATATTATTACCTTGTGTGCTGTTTGCAGTTGTTTCAAAATTTAAGTTAGCTGGAGTAGAACCAGTAGTTTTAGCAGCACGAGAAACATACAAACGATTACCATATGCTAAGAAATTAGCTGCAGTAAAAAATGTTTCTGGATTGTGGTTGGTTGGCTTACCGAATCTTTGAGCTAACACATTTTCCGAATCAATCAAAGCTCTCTCGCCGATCGGACCCCAGCGGAACACGCCGCCGATAGCGCCGTCAGAAGTTGCTACTGCAGGTACAACTGTTGTTAGGTCAATCTCGGTAATATTAACACCAGGACTTAATTGAAATGCCATTGTAATCTCTCCTTTAATGAGAATGTAAGATTCGTTTTACAAATTATTTATTAAATAATGCTTTTTAGAAGTCTTTTTGAACATTCCACATCCAACTGTCCGGCACAAGTTTTTCAAATTCTTCGTCTTTATAATCTTCTCTACCATCAAAAACAAACCCAAAAGGCGATAAATCCGCCTCCATATCCTCATCAGTTTTTTCTCTCAAAGACATCAAAGTATTAATATTTGTATAATCTTTAAAGTACTGTTGTTCGGACAACCAAGCGAAAAGAACCAAACACATTACCAAATCGTCATGTTTGCCGGATTCTGCTTCGTAAGAATTTCCTTTTTTAGAAAACGTAGAAAGCTCATTTATGGTGTGAAAATCATTCACCAAAAACTGATTTTGTTCTATTAGTAGTTTTAATATCGAACACCCTACAGACTTAACGATCTTAGTTGTTCTTATACCCTTGTCTGCAGATCTACCGCTAAATCCAGCCGTAACTTGTTTACCGCTTCTACCAGCATTTTCTGTGTAAAGAACATTTTCATACCCAAAATCATAATGTAAAGAATGTGAAACTTGTTCGCCTATATCGTTTATTTCTACAAGAACTGATGCATTATTATAAGATCTAGCAGTTCTATGAATAACATCAGCATAATCTACAGGAGTTACTGAATTATTTCTAAAAACGCAAACTTGATTGTACGGCATTTTTGTAACATCAACTAATTGAAACGCCGAATAATCTAGTCCTTTACCTCTAGAAACGTCGCAAATCATAACATATACATGATCTTTTTGCGGCTGCTCATATTGTATCATTCCTTCTCGTTCAACCATAGGAGCTTGGTGAACGAGTTCTTTTAATTTCCAACCTGCTATAAGAGTTCCTGAGCTACCAAGGAACTCGCAATTCATTTCCTGGTCGAACTTTTCGATATCGAAATTCATACCAGCTAGTGTATCTTGTTTCCATTTGTCATCACGACCAGGAACTGCTTGCCAGTTAACTAGTATAGGATGGTATCCGTTTCTACCCTCTTGTGCATTTACCCAAGTGCTGTAAAAGTGATTTAAACCATTAGGCGTAGAAACAAGAATAATTTTAGAATCTGTGCCCGAAGAAATAGTAGGATAAACCGAGGTAAAAAATTCGTCCCAATTATCAATGTGCGCCGCTTCGTCAATAAACAAAAGGTTAATTGTATAACCACGGATCGCGCTCGCGCTCGTGGCAGCAGCGATAACACGACTGTTATTTTCAAGTTCAAAAGAACCTTTATTCCATTCTTTTACGCCCTGCTGAAGCCATTTAGGAAGATGCTGGTAAGCAAGCTGAACGCGACCTAAAATTTCACGAGCTGTTTCGCCTTTGTTGGCTAGAAGAGCAACAGTTTTGTCTGCATGAAAAATAATATACCAAAGTATAAAACCGCAGGTAGTTGTTGACTTACCCGCCTGACGAGCAGTAGTAACGATAGAATAACGATTGTCTACGAATGACCTAATCATATTTCTCTGATACGGATAAGGATTAAACGTTTGTAACCCTTCGTTCAAAGTAATAATTTTCATATGGTTTTCAACAAAATAGATAGGATCTTCTGAACACTTAACCCATTCCTGAATTAAGTCTGGAGTCCATTCAATATCTTGATTTGCTCTTTTTAAGAGGATATTACCATTATACCCTTTTATATTGTCAAGCGTCGCCATTATTTTTCATATCTTTCAAAACTTTTTGAAGTTCTGCAGTTGAACCGACAAATAAGTTGTTGTTAATTGTTTTAGCTTTTTCATTTATAGGAGAATCTGCAGCATCTATTTCTCTAATTTTAGACTGTAAAGTTAAAAGCTTTTCATTTGCATTCAACATAGTATCCATAAGCTTCGCCAAAACTTCAAAAGCTCTAGGATGTTGAGAACTTTCTGCTATTAGCGCAAGCTTATGCACAGCATCATTTCCGTTCTCAATTAAATTGTGAATATTAGCTCTAGCTGCTTCAAAATCAGTTTTCGCGCTATCGTTATGAGCATCAGCGATTAAATTAGAAACTATACTATCAACTTTATTTTCAATCGGTTCAAGACCTAAAGCCTTGCCGATTGGGTCATCATTATTTTCTTCTTCGTTCATTCTATCTCATCTGTGTTATAAATCATTGTAATGTAGCCATAATTATCATCAGCTTCAATCAAGCTATACGCAATAGTACCAGTAGAATTATTTGGCCCGCCGAAATAATTAATAGGGTTTGCGTTTGCATCCAATCCTGGTTGTATAGTTACTTTTTCAGCAATAGGAGTTTCGCCCACAGCCATTGACAATTTACCGTCGGCTACTGTTGGTATATAGAAATTAGTGTTTATGAACTTAATAATACCAGACTTTTTAACGGGACCATACAAATATCCTTTTAACACTAAATCTAAAGTCCATATGATAGCTCTACGTTCTTTGAAATCGCCGTCATAGGTGTCGCTGTATCCAATATTATTTAAAGTTATTGGAATATCCATAGTAACTTCCATTTCAGGTATCAAATTGACAGTAGTAGTCCAGTCTGGAGTAAAATACGGAAGAATTTGCTCAATAATTTTAGTTCCATCTTCTGCATTTTTAGCATAAATGTAAACTTTAAATTCTATGTTATATGGAACAGGATTATATTGGTATTTTAGCTTTGATGGTGCGGTTGAATCTTTTACTGCAGTTCTACCAATCGTGTTCAGTTTTCTTGAACCATCATAAGCCATTTTACCCATTTCAAAAGAAATAGCTGGTAAAGGTAAAGTTGCGGTAGGTCTATCAATATTTGGGTCTTGAATAACGCGAGCCAACATTTTATCTTTAGGCGCATAAGTTATAGGAACACGCATCAATGAAATTTGATTTCCGTTAGCATCTGTTCTAGTAATACGAATATTATTGAAAAGAGTTCCAACAAGAATAACATATTTTCTTAAAAGACTAAAATAAAATGGAGTTGAAAACATTATAGAGTTCCTTCACTGAATGGATCTTGAAAAGTAAAGTCTACAAATAAATCAGACTCAGCTTGTATTTCGTCGTTTTGCGCAGCAAAAATCAGATCGTCAATACTTGATCCTTCGAGAACAATTATATTACCTTCTTCATCAAGAAGTATATTTCCATCTTCGTCTTTTAATGCCCAACTATAAGCGTTAGTGTCAAATTTCTTTTGAAGACTATCAATTTCCGGTATACCAGTGTTTAACGATTCGCCAGAATACTCAAATAGTTCACATGTAACTTCCCAAGTTTGTAAAGCGCCGAGCTGATAAAACATTTCATACTTTTGTACAAATTTAATCTGAAAACATTTTTTATTAAGAGGAAAGTAAATAAGATCACCTTCATTAGGGCGAAGTTGACTTGTAAAAGTTCCTACTTCCTCATTAAATATTCTTTGCGCCATCGAAAACACTACACGATCGCGAATTTCTAAACCAAATTTAGACATAAAAGATCCATCGCCAGTAAACCCGTCGATAGACTTAATATACATTTCAATCATATAAGCATTATCATAACTGGACTGATCGTCTGCGCCGTATATTTCATCGTAGTTATTAAGCTTACGAGGAATGTAGTACATGTCTTCGCCATAGATTTTTATTGATTCTATGATAAGATTTTCAAGTAACGACTGTTCTTGAGACGACTGGTAGTTATTGAAGAAAAAATTGGTGGGCATTAATCTAACTCAAAATGTTTTTGCGCAGTAATTGTTTTATCTCCACGAAATGCCGCCGCTGCAACTGCATGATGACCGTCTAATATATATGTTTTGCCCTTGTAAGAGGCAGTAGTTATATGAGTAGGATTTGTTTCTCCGATTTTAGATTTTAACTTTTCGACATCATCAGTTCTAACGAAAGGTTGTGTTGGCGTCAAACCTCTAATTTCATGAGATTTAGAACCAGGATTCATATGTTTTCTACCTGTTACTTTGTCATGAGGAAATTTTTTATCAAATCTATTAAACACTGCATCCGCTTCTCTAGACCTATAGTTTTTTAAAGGAATATGTTCGCCCTTTTCAGCGGTAAGCCATTTACCATATTTTTCTTTTTTACCATAAATTTTTGCTGCTCTTTGCGCGACAGCAATAGGATTTTTTCTTTCTATGATAAATTCTTTAAAAGATAACATTTTATATTCTCAGCCGATCATGTCCGAAACCGGGAGTGAGTATGTATAAATCATTTCTTGTTCTAATGCGGCTCTTTCTGCAGTAGCTTCATCATATATTCTTTGTCCGTTAAATGAAAGTCCTCCAGGCATTCTCATACCCTCAAACTTTTTAAGATTAGTCCCCCACTGTTGTTTGATTAAACAAGAGGCATATCTTAATAACCAACGATCCGCCCAAGCATCTGTATATGTTTCTGGGTCAACAACCTGATAAGCCTCAACTACCAAATATTCTCCAGCGTTAAGTCTATCCCAATCCATATCAATATTCAATCTATTAGTATGACGATTATATCTTAATGGCTGCTTACCGACCAACAAATATTCTAGAAACTGAATATGCTGCATGGCCATATAGTACGGAGTCATAGAAACAGATGTCAAGGTATAAAGATCGTTTAAGGCAATCTGATAACGAATATTAAATAGGTTGTTAGTACCAAGAGCTGACCCGAGATCAAAGATATTAATAACCCCCATGATGTTTTCGGGCATAGTGACGTATTGGTTTGTTTTGTCTTGCTCAGTAATTTGGTACTTGTAGTAAACCTTTGATGAACCGTCGAAATGATAGTCCCAATAATAGCGGAGAGCTTCATCTATCCTGTCCTCAACCTGATCGTCATCCACGTTAATTTCAATAACGGGTTTGCCGAGTTGTATTAGACAGTATTCTTTAAACTGAGATCTATTAGTAGGTAATGCCATTTATAAACTCCTTTTTTCTATTTATTATTTGGAGTTTACTTTTTCTTTGGTGTAGTGGTTACCGTAACTTGAGGTACAGTCATTGCATTTCTATCTTGCTTCTCAATCACACGGCTACCAAACCAAAATGCTATGATTGTAGAAAATAACGCCATTGTTTCTACATCCCATACAGCTCTCAGCATTTCTGGCACCGACTGACCAGTCGAAAGCATCACATATGCAGCGGATATCTTTACTGCAAGGAATGTAAAGAAGAATGTATATGTGACTACTGGGCGAACAGAAGCGCGTAATGCGTTAATAAAGACTCCGCCATCAAGAGACTTATCATGATCAAGAGCAGATTGTCGGGAGACAGCATCGTTCTTGACCATTTCAATATTGTAAGTGAGGTCGGCTTGACGTTCAGCTGCATCAAGTTTAATCTTTGTAAGTTCAATTTCATGCTTTAACTCCACTTTACGTTCAAATATTCTCACAATAGATGGCAGAAGACTGCCTATAATACCGAGAAAAGGTGATAGTATTGCTAACATTTTTACCTCTTATTTTAATTTTAATTTATAACCAATTGGTATTTTATTTGGATTAAGATCTGGATTAAGATCTAATATTTTTTTTACTCTTTTTGGATCGCCGCCAGCAATATCCCAAATTTTCTGACCTTTTTGTATTGTTATTTCAGACTGTTCAGGTTTTGCTTTAGGAATAGGAGCTTTTGGTTTTTCAGCTGCTGGGTAACCTGACTGCGGCACAACTAAAGATGCGACTTTAGGTTCTGGTTTAGCCGTTGGTGTAAAAGCAGTTGTTGTTTTTTTAATTCCTGCATCAGACATTTTTACTGGGTCAACTTGTTTTTCTTTTGAAACCATTGCATCCATATCAGGCATTGCGCTTTGATTCTTATCAAACTGCGGAAGGGGTTGAACAGGCTTAACTGATTCTGGTCCTGGTTCGCCAGCAATTGTACTAAACATCGACTGAACCCAATTTTTAGGAGGAGGAGCCTTACGTTCCGGAGTTTTATAAATTACAGTTTCGTTTTTTTCTAAAATGTCTCTTAGCTTTTTCATTTACTTTTTACTCGTCGGAGTTACAGGTTTAATATCTTCTTCAGAAAGTATTCTTGTAATCTTTTCTTGTCCTCTTGTCCAAGCAGCAACACCAATGATTGCCGCCATAGCTAAGTGATAGAAGCCGCCCTCTTTTAGCGTGATAGGATCATATGCTTGTTTCGTAAAATACATATATGCTGCTGGAAAAATAATGAAATCAAATATACACACAGCGAGATACTGCCATGCGATTGCGGGTCTCCAGTATTGTTTAAGCCATGACTCTTCCATTAGTTATCCCTCTTAACAGGCACAATATGATGTGTATATGGATTTGTATCTGAACCCACATGACTTTCGCCGCCCATTTTTTCTGTAAACTTACGATACAACTTCGATCTACTACCTTCTTGATATCGATTCCATCTTCCGGGCGTTTTTTCTTTTTCGCTATCAAAGCTGTACTTTGTTATGTATGAATTTTCAGATTTACTCAAGTGATGCTTTGTGTGATAATCTAAAACTTGATTTATAGCACCAAATACATGTAAAGCTCCATGTCCAGATTTTCCTGTCACATCCGTATCACCGTTATGATCGGAAAATTCTACAGTAGCTTGATCGTCTCCTCTAATGTGTGCAATACGCGCTCGATATTTTCTACCTTTATGATCACTAAAACTGTAATTGTGTATCGCCATTATCTTGCTTGGATCAGTGTAAACGACACCATCATAAGAAATATCACGTTTCTTATCAAACAGTTCGGTGATGAATTGACCAAATGATAGCATTATCTTAGTCTAGCAAACTGCCAGTGCATACCATCACAGCGGCGTTCGTCTAGCGTATTATTGTTACCATTCCAATCACCGCCCCACACAGCACCAGTTCTTGCCCATGCGTCCAATACTTCTGGGAACTGTGCAAAACGTGGTGTATTATCGCTTAGTGAATTATTTGCTGGATCAAGGTCAATAGCGCATCCCCATGAGTGCATTGATAAGCTGTTACCACCACGCATCAAGCGATAGTTATAGCAGCCAGCAAAAATAGAAACACCCCAATGGTCTAGCGTTTTTTGCTTACCATCAGCTGCTTTGTAGAGGTTATTGAATGCTTCTTGAAATCCAACCAAACAGTTTTTGTTTACCTTGAACTGTGATACGGGTTTGCCAGCATATGTGATACGGAATGGTGGCTTGAACGGAACCAGATATTCAGATTCCCATTTAGCCGAAGCCTGTGTTATGTTTTTTCCACGAGGATTACCGTAGAACGAATCGCAGTCTCTTTGTAGTGGCCAATTCATGTCTTATTTTCCTTTCTTTATCTATATGATACAGCCGCCATAGCAAATCTTACTGGTGCACCGCCAACATCTGTTGCAGTTATTGTTTGGTTTGTTGCAGTTGTCGTTGTGAGCAAATCACCACCGCCAGCAGTTCCTGAACCATAATCTGTTTCATAGCGCTCTGTTATTCCTGACCACGTAAATGTCGCTGCGTCAGAATTCATTGTTGCTCCGGCTATAACAAATCCATCTTTCAACCAGTCTATAGTACCTGTAAGAGGAGAATTTGTATCTGTAAGAGTATTATACGGAGTAGTGCTTTGTAAGTTATCTATAGCAACAACCCAGCAACTTGCTCTTGCAAGTCCGCCACTATAAGTTGCAACCACTGTTGCTGTTGTACCTGTTGGCACTGTTGCAGAAACAATAGCAACTACACCAGAACCGCCACTTGTATGCGTAACCTGTGCATCAATGCTAGCCGTGATGCCGCCAATTGTTGCGCTTGATAGTGTTCGTCCGCCGGTAGAACCATCGTCTGCTGTAAGGACTGCAATAACTCTTCTCGTTGCCGAAGCAGTTCCTATAGCCATATCTGAAAACGTATATGTTGTTTGGTTAGTTGAGTTTATTGATACTGTGCTTCTATTAATTACTGTAACTGCTGGAAGAGGCACAAGACTTACGCTGCTATTGCTTGAGATAATAGAACCTGTTGTACTACCTGTTCTTATGTCCATCTGAATGGTTTCATTTACTGCGTCGCTGTCATCAACGGCAGTCAAAGTAAACGTACCAGTTCCGCCATTGATAATGACAGATCCATTAACAGCAGTAGTAAAATCAGTAGCCACAGCAGTTGATGAGTTGTTTAGTGTATAATAAAGAGTTGTGCCGTTTGCAACGTTTGTGGTTGAAACTGTATAAAGAACAGAAGAACCTTCATAAAGCGTAGTTGTGTTTGCTGTTAATGCGTATGTTGGAGCACCAGCTGTTGTTCCTGCTGGACCAAATACCCATACTCTGACTTCGCCACGAGCGCCTGAATTAGCTGAAGTAGAATTTGATCCTCCTCCACCACCTGGAATACCTGCAGGTAACCCTCCAGAACCTCCATTACCGCCAAATATCGATGTTCCGCCAACGCTACCGCCAGCTCCTCCTCCGCCGCCACCGTAAATCGAATTTGCTCCGGCAAACGAGGCTCCTGATCCCGCGCCACCACCAAAAATAGAAGTACCTCCAGTAAATGAACCAGAGTTGTTACCTAACCCACCACCACCACCAAATGTTGATACTGATCCTTTCGAACCTCCAAGAGGACCACCGCCTGTTCCGAAATTTGTAGCAGGTCCTAATGTTCCGCCACCGCCGCCGCTCGAAATGCTCGAACCATCTGCAGGTCCTCCTCCGTAAGCTACAATATTTGCTGTGGCATTTATTGTAAATATTGTGTTTCCACCAAAAGCTGCCACACCAGAAGAAGTTCTATTTACTGCTCCTCCATTACCAACAACCACAGAACACGTATTTGAAAAATATAACAATGGTACAGTTGATATAACACAAGCTCCGCCACCACCAGCTATTTGAGAGCCAGAAGTTCCGTTTGAGTGCCCCCCGCCTCCTCCACCCCAAGCCATAACTAAAACTTGTTCATAACCAGTTAGCAAAGTATTTGATGAATAAGCAACAGTTCCATAGTAAAATGCAGAAGCAGGAATTAATGCGATTGCTCCATCACTTGGTTTACGCCATCCGACTTGAATACCATCACCACCTCCGCCATCTTGTTGTCTGGCTCTAAAAGTATAATATTGACCAGCTGTTAAGTTTATTGAACCTGAGACCTGAGTGCCGCCTGTCGCACCACCTGTCCAAGCACCATTAAAACCGTGAGCGCCGTAGTAACTTGCTACATTAACTCCATTAACAAAAACATCTACAGCGTCGTCACCATCTACGCCAAAGAAATATGTTCCTGTTTCAGGCGCAAGAATATAACCTTCGACCATCCAAGAAAACTGATCTGCTGGGAGATATGTGGGTTTAGTGCCAGGCGTGCCACCTGCACCACTCGTTGATGTTGCATCGCCCCAATTAATAGTTCCGGAATGTATACCTGTTCCACCAAAAGTTACTGTCGGACTTGATGTTGCTGTATTAAACAATGCATCTAATCCGGCTTCAGTTGTTGGATTTGTAGATGTTCCTTGTGTATAAAAACTGTATGTCAATCCTTGTGATACTGATATTTGAGTGTAAACTAAAGGATTGTTCCAAGTTCCATTGGCAGTAAATTCTTGATAGTTTATAATACCGCCTTGTAATCCGCCAGAAAACTGAGTGCCACCAAGAACCAAAGTAGGAACAGAAACTGCAGTTGGTGTGATTGATACGCTACCAACACTGATTTGAGATGGCGTTACTGAAACGTTTCCTATTGTCAAATTATCAGAAATTATTCCATTAGCAAGAGTCAATTTTGCTGTTGAAAGATTGTTGGATATATTAGAGTTTGATACGGTTAATCTCATTTTATTACCTTGCTTGACCTGTTATCCAAATACGAACTTCACCACGACCGCCATTCATACCTGTTACGTTTGCAGTAGGTTGAGTTATAACACCGCCGCCACCGCCAGGAGAAGATGCTAAAGTGGTATTGTTACCGCCATTTCCACCAAAAATTGAAGTTGCAACATTTATAGTTGCGCTACCACCAGCACCCCCATAAATTGAAGAACCGCCAGCCATAGATCCCCCTCCTGTTGATCCTCCTCCTCCGCCATATACGGATGCCCCTCCATTTCCTACAACTCCTCCGTTAGCACCCCCACCACCGCCAAATGTCGAAGCAGTTCCTGGAGTAGCAACAGTGCCTCCTAATGGAGATCCGCCAGCGCCTCCAGTTATGGTATTACCAGATACTCCTACACCAAACCAACCTCCTCCGCCACCTCCTCCGGCTAATCCAGCACCACCGCCATAAGCAGAAATTGAAAAGGATGAATTTGACCAAAATATTGAAGTTTGACCAACTGTAGATGCTCCTGTATTTGCGCCTAATCCGCCAGAACCAACTACAACGTTACATACTGAATTACATTCACCTGCTAGTTTATTGACTATAACACATGCACCACCACCACCACTGCCACTTAAATTTGCACTAGAATACCCACCACCACCACCGCCCCACATCTGGATGGTGACAATATCATTAGCTTGCGCCCATGCTGGTTTGTACCAAAAATTGGCAACCAAAGGATTTGTAAATACCTGATAATCAACTAATACAGTGTCACCAACAACTGTTGTATATGAAACAGTATTAACAGTTATAGAATTTGTTGTGAGTGCAGTTGCATTGATTGTGGTATTGTGAGTCGCATTACCAACTCTAATCGCTGTAGAATTTATAGTTACGTTACCAATAGAAATAGCAATAGAGTTTGCTGTCACAGTTAAATTAGATGATGTGTTGCCAACTACGAGATTTGCACCTTGTAGATTTTCAGCGAATATTGTTACTGCATTTACTATTGACATTACGCTAAGATCCTATATGTGTAAACTCTAACTTCGCCACGAGCACCTGTAGTATTATTTGAACCTGCACCGCCTCCTCCAGGTATACCAGCTGCTACAGAAGAATTAGCACCAAATCCACCATAAATTGATTGGCCTCTAGCACCAGTTGTTCCTGCGCCGCCACCACTACCAAAGATAGATTGTCCTCCAGCACGAGTAGTTCCGGAACCACCACCACCGCCGTATACCGAACCACCACCATCGGCTGCAGCAGTAGTTCCGCCTCCGCCACCAAATGTTGAATTGTTTGTTGTGGCACCACCAATAGCGCCTAAAGGACCTCCACCAGTGTTTGTAACACCAGTGCTTAACCAACCACCGCCACCTCCTCCAACTGTAGTGTTAGCACTACCACCGCCCCATGCTTGTAGGGTGTTTGAGTTAAATCCAGTAAATGCTCCAGGATTACCAGCTAAACCGCCACCACCAACATATACTGATGCAGTAGATCCAAGCTGTGAAGCCTTATAATAACCAAATACCATAGCTCCACCACCGCCACCAAATCCAGTAGTCGTGTTGCCTCCGCCGCCACCACCCCAAATATGAACAACAACTAATTCATTACCAGTATTAGCCCATCCTGGCTTTGTCCATGTGTTTGAGCCAGCAACTGTAAAGATCTGTGTGTTTACTGCTTCAGCTATTAAACTTGTGTAAGCTGTACCACCAATCGTAATAGAAGCAAGGTTCATTGTTCCTTGGATAATAACATTACCAGAAGCATTGGACACAGTAACAGCTGTAGTATTGATGATGCCTGATGTGCTATTCAAATACAAACCAGTACTATTAACAGTAGTTTGACCTACTGTTACTATGTTTGCTGATACGGTATTTGATTCTAGTGTTGTTACTTGCAGTCCAGACATTATATCTCTCTTTTAAATATTTATGATGGCCATCCAACAGTTATATCAATTGCGTCTAGTTCTGTTTGATCAACAGCTAAATTAATTAATTCAATATACTCTGCTTCTTTATCAAAACATGCTTGGATGTGTGCTCTAACTGCCATAGCTACCTGTGTTATAGAAGCTGCATCAAGATCAACAAACGTGCCATCAGAAAGTTTCCACTTAAGAGTCAACAAAGGTGACATTTGCGCAGCAACAACTGCACCAACATACTTTGTTTGGCTTATCGGATCAGTAGCAAAAGACATACTATTAAAAGTAGTTCCTGCTGTTTCTTTTTCCCAACGAAGAGCAGCTAATTGATTAAGTTTTTTCTGTTTTAGCTCTTCAAAAGTTGGAACAACAACAACTGGTGGATTAGGATTTATGAAATTTTGACCATCCCATACCCAACCGATTGCTGCAAAACCAGTAACGTTAACTAAAATACTATTTGGCGTAGGACATGGGTCCACCGCAGCATTTGCTACGATCAAATTACTTACTATTCCTGTTTGTGGATCAACTATTGCTGCGCGCATTTATGCAAACTCCCAAATTCTTATTAATCCATTACCGCCAGCACTGCCTAGGTATCCAGTTGTGGTTCTAGAGGAACTTGCTCCGCCACCACCACCGCCATTGGTTCCTACAGTATCATCAGCGGCGTTTGCTCTTGCTCCAATTCCGCCTCCGCCAAAATAAGAAGATCCTCCATGACCGCCAGCATATCCAGGACCACTAGTAGAGTTTGCGCCCAGCTGGCCGCCTGTTCCGCCTGGCGATCCGTTAACATTTAGATCGCCGCTTAAAGCGTTTCCGCCAGCTCCGCCAATTCCGGCGTTGTCAGAACTTCCGGCTCCGCCACCAACACCACCATTTGCGGTGATCGTTGTAGCAGAAACAGTAAAGGTAGTTGCGCCGCCATTAGAACCAGCAGCAGCAGCACCGCCGCCTGCACCACCAGCGCCAATGGCGTAAGTATAAGAAGTGCTTGGGCCGACAGTAAAATACTTAGCGCAATAACCTCCAGATCCACCTCCACCAGCTGACTGAGTGTCCCCGCTCAAGCCGTCAGTTCCACCACCACCACCACCACCACCAACAGCTTCTACGTAAATAGAAATGCAACTTGCTGGAGTAGTATATGAAGTTCCTGATGTGAGTATTTGAGGAGCTCTTAATAGTCTTCCTGTAACAGATAAGGTTGCCCAATAAGCATTAGCTCCGCTACCACCAGATAATAATGACTGACCAGCAGTACCAACGCCGCCATTAGCAGATATTGTTGTATTGACTGCTAATGTATTTACTGTTACTGCAGAAACTCCAAAAGAAAGAGGAAAATTAATGGCAGTAGTATTTACCGTGGCAACAGTAGCACCACCAGCAACTAAATTATATGCATTAGAACCAGTATATTGTAATCTATTATTACCTGTAGATTCAAAATGAAGATTTGCGACTTGTAACGTTGACATCTATTAAACTCCTAGAGCCGAATAATAAAAAGTATAAGAGGTTGCATTTGTGGTTCTTACTGTAGCAGTTGTTGTAGAAACTGCAGTTACAGCGTGGCCTATTGCAGTATTAGTTCCACCAGTCGACTGTGGCGTCAATATAACTGTGTATGGGTTTGCAGCAAATGTAGTAGGAAAGGTTACAGATCCAACTGTAGAATTAGCAGTTACAGTTCCCCACTGCATCAATAATCCATTAGGTAATCTAGTATGACCAGACGTTGCTATGCTAGGAGTGCCAAGATTAAATGAAGTTGCGTTAATAGTGGAAGTTACCGCTAAGTTTCCAGTAAGCGCAACAGATGCTACATTTGCTCGCATCGAAGATGCATTAATGTTAAAGACATTAGCTGTAGTATTAGCTCTTATAAAAACTTCTGTTCCGCCAGTAACAACAATAGCTGCTCCATCTGTGTTACCTGTAGCTAAAGTAAGGTTTGTTGTGCCGTTAGCAGATCTAACTGAGGTGGTAGTTAATGATGACATTAAAGTATAACGGCTCTGCCGCCCTCCTCAATAGTTAGATTGAAACCATCTTGTATTGTCATTGGACCTACTGTCAATGCATTTTCTCCAGCAGTAATAGTTATATTGTTAGACTGAGTGTTTGAGTTAATTTTATATAGGTTTGCTTTATTGTTAGTGTTACCAACAGCGCCAAGATTACCTTTGTAATATCCGCCAGCGCCCGCGCCCGCGATGGTACCCCAAGCGCCGTTTGAGTATCCTTCAAAATTAGAAGTATCGGTATTAAAACGGAACATACCATTTGCGCCAGTAGGTCTTTGTACAGTGTTACCTAGAGGAACAAAAATAGCATCATTTGCTGCGATTTGTAAGGAAACTGAAGGAGTAGTGGTGTTAACGCCCACTCTATTATTAGTTCCATCAACAAACAAAACACCGGAATCAAAATTAGAGTTACCAGTAACTACTAATCCTCCAAGAGTGCCGACTTGAGTTATACCAGTATAGGCACCAGAAATTCTAGCAGAAGCTACTGTTCCAGTAGTTAAATTTGTCGCATTAGAAGCAAAAGTAGTAGCATTAGTATACGCACTAACTGCTGCAGATTGAGCGGATGCCGCTCTTGTATTCGCATCAATCGCACGGTCGTACGCATTTTTGACGCTATTAGCAGAAGCTGCATAATCTGTAATAGAAGTACTCGTAACGCTATCAAGCACTAACAACGCACCACGATTTGTTGCATTACCAAAAGGCAATCTTAACTCTGGTATAGTACCGTTAGTGATACTTGTAGCGTTTAATGAGGTTAAATTGAAACCATTACCAAAAAATCCGGCGGGCGTAATGTTTGCACTGCCTACGCTGTTCGCAACTGATATAATAGAGGTAATTTGCGTGGTAGTACCGTTACCAATAGTAAACGCGCCAGTATTAGCTAGTGTTACTGTAGGCGATGTGGTAGAATTACCAACATAAGCAACAGAAGTGGAGTTAACTACTAGATTTGCTCCAACAGTATGCGAAGCAGCATTAACTGTACCAGTATGATATACACCCAAAGAGTTGGCTATTAAGTTAGATCCAACAGTATGCGAAGCAGCATTAACTGTACCGGTGTGATATGCGCCTAATGAATTAGCTATGAAAGCAGAAGCGACGTTAAGGAACGTTCCAGTAACATTTAAGTTAGAAGTAACTGTGGTATTAGTTCCAGCTAGTGTTGTGTTGCCAGAAAAAGTAAAGTTTCCTGATGTGTTAACTACAGCAGAAGCTAAACGAGCATTAGGTAAAGTTCCATTGTCGATGCTTGTAGCGTTCAACGAAGTTATGTTAATACCATTACCAGTTATGCCAGCTGGTGTTATCTGCACATTTCCTGCTGAGTTAGCAACAGTAATTATAGAAGTGGTTTGTGTGGTTGTAGAATTACCAATTCTGAAAGCACCAGTGTTCGCTAATGTAATAGTTGGAGAAGTAGTAGAGTTACCAGTCCAAGTAACAGCAGAGCTGTTGACAGTTAAATTAGCGCCTGAGTTAAAGTTAACTGCATTTGCATTTCCTGTTGTGGTAAAAGCAGTAGCGTTAACTAGCGAACCAAAGAAGCCGCCTGTAGAATT
>SXGQ01205590.1_pt1 | contig 50520 bp, 35 predicted proteins | sample 3178371 | NCBI WGS metagenome assembly SXGQ01 (sample SAMN11356859, study PRJNA531348) | freshwater metagenome | isolation source: freshwater sample F1-20 | place: China: Fuxian Lake, Yuxi | collected 2017-12-25 | reverse complement strand
GGCGGAGTCGTTGGCTCTGGATTTGAAGATGTGAATTTAGGAGTCTCTGTCCTCGTTGAGAGACAGATAGACAATGAAGAGGAAGAGACAACTTACCAAAATACAGAATTAGGAGGAATATCAGCAGTTTCTGATTCAGTATCAGCAGACCCTCGACGCCCAGAGTTGATTCTGACAACAAGGCTGTTCTCTAATGACTATAAGAACTATCTCTCCTTAAAGAGTTTCGAATCTTCTCTTGACATAACCGATTATCTCTTTGTATCAAAGAGAATTAGAAACAATCCTCAATTAGCTGCAGACCGAGAGCAGAGAGTAACTGCTGCAAGACAGCAAAGAGAGAAGGCTTCAAGGGCCGTAAAGGGTCTTGACAAGATACTTGAAATCAAGAACACTCTCTGCTTTGAGACTGATTTCCTAAGCAACAATGTCAAAATTCATAAGAACAGTAGAAAAGTTCTTGATAGGCTTCCTTCTAAGTTCATAGAGACGACCGCCGGAAGGTCTCTTAATATCGAAAGGACTCTTCCTATCATAAGTGAAGATGAAAATCTCACCAATTTGAACTCTCTTGGTGTCCTGATGCGCTCTGTTATGGAGCCAGATGATATCAGTTATGATTCTCCAAGCTCAGGAGAAGAATTCTTTACACCAAAATTAAACCCAGAATCTGTCAAGGTGATTTTAAATAAAATTTCAAACAATCCTTTGGTAATTACTAATTACACACAGTTTGAAAAAGTTTCTAATATTCTTGGAAGCGATTCGCAGACAAGGCTTAAGAACTGCATAGCTTCTCTTTCTTATGAATGCTTGATGTCTAATGGAATTAACTCCATTGGGAAATCTAAAACTGTCAAAGGCTTGCTTGAAGAAAATTTTCCACCAAGAATCAAGAGCTATGAGAGCATAACACCAGAACAGAATACCGTAGTTTCCTACTTCAAGAGCCTCGAAGGGTATCAGATACATGACATCGAAGGCCTGAATCTAATCTTCAATGATTCTCTTAAGGCCGGAAGCCTCCAATTCGATGCACTTCAGAGAATAAAATCTGGTCTTGAATCCTCGTGGGGCAATTACCTTCAGGATGCTGAAGACATTAGATTCAATTCAGAATTCTATGATGCTTACAGCTCTCCAGGTCTAATATTGAATGTCATTGGAAAGCTTTTCAATGGGGACGTTGATCTATTAGAGATGGCTTTCTTCAAGTTCTTAAGCGATAAAGACAGCTTCACAAAATGGCAAATTTTTAGAAAAATATTTTTCTCAGAATTTTCAGATGAAAAAGATCTTGAATCTTCTATTAAATCTTCAGTTTCTAAAATATCTACAAGAATTTTAGAAACTGAACAATTTGAAGCTGAATCACAGGCAAAAAATGCAAAGCTCATATCGAATTTGATTAGAGGAATTCAAACTTCTAAAGTAGCTGCTTCAATGACGGCTCTTTATGAAGAGCTTAGTTCGCAAATGAGCATTTTCAATAAAAATCTTCAAAATACCACCACTGCAACAAATATTACTGATTCCTGTCTCAAGATGCTTTGTTTTGAATCAGTCTTGATGATTGTTAATTTATTCTCTAGCATTAATTTTCGCTCTAATCAATTAAACTTATATGTAAGTGACAATTTATCAAAAGAAGAAAATATAGCTATACAAGTTCTCGAACAGCAGGGCCTCGGCGTGCGCGCTGCGGAACTCAGAGCTGAATTTCTTGAAGACTCTGGAGAACTTTTAAGCGAAACTTACAAAGTCTATTTTGAAGAAACCTCCAGCTCTGAAACTCAATTAACTACTTTTCGTTCTTATGCAAACTTTGGAAATCTCTCAAAGAACAACTCTCTCAAGGATTTGCAGAGCGAGAGTTCTTCAAATGATTTGAGGACAGTTATTCAGAGCCTTGCGGCTTTTGAAGACAGGCCCAGGGAGAGGTATGCTGCTGCAAGGCAGTATTTTGACTCTTACATCTCCAATGTTGATGAAGCCCTTGCAGCCGTGAAAAACGAAAAGAGCCTGACAGCCAGCTCTATTGAAATTTACGGTTCAAACAACTCAGGATATTCGAGCCTTTCTTCGGAAATGATTTCTGCAATGAAGCTCAATGTCGAGCTCAGCAGGCCTCCTCTAAAGATGGACTACAAGTCTGCTGAATCTCAGGCTGCTCCAACATACCTGAATCCATTTAGAGACTATCTTGTCTCTCTTGGAAGGGAAAATTCCATAATTGCTGCTGTAGGACTTCCATCCCTTGCAATTCAAAATCTAAAGTCAGACGCCGCAGCAAAGTATGGAATTCCCTTTAAAGAGCTTGAGAGAAATGGATATGTCGATATCACCTTCTTTAAGAGAAACACACAGTTCTCAGAAGCGATTTTTACTGAAACAAAATTCAGCTTTTATCCAAGGCTCCACGTTATTGCTCTTCCAAACGAAGTCTATCAAGAAGACTTTCTTTCAACTTCTGATAGCTTTTATTTCTTTGTGTATGAGGACTCCACATGGAAGGCCGTCACCAAAGGGTATGCAATCCAGTTCGTCTTAGCGGCAACTGGATTTGAAACTGAGGAAGAGGCAACTATCATAGTGAATAATCACATCATAGATGCAGTTTGTAAGTCAGCCCTTAGAAACATTGGAAACGTCTCTCTTGATGAGATGATAGCAGTTGCTCCAAGAACAACAGTAATAACTCAAGAGGGACTTGACTTTCTTACGACATTTCTAAATCTACCACAGGCTCTCAGAATTATTTCTGAAAGTGGATTGTCTTTAGGAGATTTTTTCAGGCCTGTTTCTGGAGGATATGAATTTATTCCCTTCTCTGAGCTGAGACCAGAAATCTTGGTCAGAACTGATGAGCCAACCCATAGGCTTCTACAAATTGTAGTCTCTGACCCAATATTCTCTCATGAGAACTACTATTTGAGCTCTTCCAATTTCACGCCATTTGAAAGAATTTACTGCTGCCTGATTGACCCAGAGCTAGATTTTGACTGTGAAACAGCTCTTTTAGAAACAGATGTCTTGAATTATTTGACTACGAACGGAATCTTAGACGGGAATAAATTCACGCCAGCAAAAAATTCAAGTCAAAGACTTGATATGGACGAGATAATTCTCTCTGTTGGAATTTCAAGCAAGTTAATTTCAGAAACTATCAGTGAGATCTAAAATTGTCTTCTTACACTTCTAATCTCTTAGGAACCGTAAACTTGAGTAGCGCAGAGATATTGTCTGCCTATTTCAACTACGAATTCTTCACCACAGATGAAGCTCTCGTCGAAGGCAGCGTTCCTACAAGTTCTCTGCCTGCTCCAAGGTGGATTTCAATTGAGATAGCACCGCCTGTCCTGGACGAGCCTGAAATTCAACAGCTCTTTGGATACGCAACAAATCTGGACTTTTTAGATCAAAAAAGACAGCAAGAAGTAATAGACAATATCAATTCAATTTATTCTGCAGAAGATTTTGGAAACACAAGCGCTACAACTCTCTTTGTGCAAGACACTGCAATACTTGATAGGCTGTTTAAAACAATAAGACGCTCTGCAAGATACAGGGAATTGAGAGGAAATCCAACTGACATAGCTCTTGAACTTGCTGTATCTGCTTCAAGCTCCCCAGAAGTCTACTTGGACCCCAATCTTCTTCAAAAGTTTTCTTCTAATTCAATATTTCAGGGTCAGTCTTATGTCTCAGAAGAAACTCTAATAGAAGAGTCAAAGTTTCTAACAGACTATTCAAGCCCAGCATCTTTCACAGTGAATGATAAGTTTCTTGCAGAGGTCGTTCAGTCTGCAGAGTCAAGGTCTCTTGTAGGTCCTGCGGCTTCTATTTCTCTAAACTACACGAGAGCAAAGGAGCTTCAAGACGCAAAGAGAGCAGCGACACAAACTTACAATCAGACTGATTCAGAATCGACTTTTGAAGCAATTGCATCCTTTCCAGCAGATAGCTTCAACTCTATTGTGGTGGCCTGCGCAAATATTGTCTCAAGAAAAGAAATTCTTCCAGATGGAACTTACAACGTTCTTTCTCCTCTGGCCGTCTTGCCTGTAGGTTCAACATCATACATCGATTATCAGGTCAAGTATGGTTCTTCTTATTCCTACTGGATCAATACAATATACAAGCTTAGTGCCACTTCATTGAATGAAAACAACGAAACTGAGACATCAGAAGTTCTCTTCCAGTCTCAAGCGGGAAATTCGACTTCTGTCCTTGCTGTTGAGACGCTTCCCCCTCCACCACCAGCCGATTTTGAGCTCAAGTGGGACTTTGAAGAATCAAAGCTGGTTCTTTTTTGGTCTCTTCCAAATAACACCAAGAGAGACATCAAATACTTTCAGGTCTTTAGGCGACCAAACGTCAATCAGCCCTTCAAGCTCTTGAGAGAGTATGATTTCAATGATTCTCAAGTTCTACCAAATAGAAACGAGAATATTCAGCCCTTGAATACCACCAAAGTTTCTTCTCCACATAGCTTCTACGTCGATTCAGATTTTAAAGCAGGAAGCAGCGAATTCATCTATTGCGTTGCCTGCGTCGACGCCCACGGTCTTGTTTCAAACTATTCAATTCAGCTGAAGGCAAAATTCGACAAGATAAAGAATAAGCTTCTTGTTGAACAGGTCTCGCCCAGTGGCGCGCCACGCCAGTATCCGAACATGTATTTGAAGGGTGACTTTTTCCTTGACTCTATTTCAAAAAACGGTCTAAGAAATATTCGTGTCTATTTTGATCCAGACTACCTAAAAGTTGTTAAGAATATTTCTGAGGACTCTGAAATTGGCTCTGAAGACACACAAGATTTGGCTCTTCTTTCAACAAAAGAATACAATATGGGTTCTTACAAGATATCAGTAATTGATTTGGATAGGTCGCAAAATTCTGTCCTTGAGCTTCAAATTTCAGACAAGACTTTTTTGGCACCTTGATTAATTTTCAAAATTCGCTTGAACAATTTTAAGTTTTTTGACGAGCTAATACTTATTACTTTGAGGTATTACAACAATGGGCTTCTTAGACCACTCTACGTCTAATATCATAATTGACGCTGTCCTGACTGACCTTGGCAGGAGATTTCTTGCGAGAAATGACGGCTCTTTTTCCATAGTGAAGTTTGCTCTTGCAGACGACGAAGTGGATTACACACTAATCCAAAAGTATGGAAGAGCTGTAGGAAAAGAGAAGATTGAAAAGAACACTCCGATATTTGAGGCCCAGACCTCTTCGGCAAATGCGCTGAAGTATCGTCTAATCAGTCTTTCAAATCCAAACGTCGTGTATGTTCCAAAGCTCACTCTTGCAAGTCAGAATCTCGACGCAACTGGAAGCGTTATCACTCTTTCTTCCAATGCTTCGGTTGGTTCTGCCTCTGTCGATATTACAGTTACCCAAGAGATTACTGGCGTATCCACGATTGATGTCGAGCTGAGAGACAATCAATTCCTCATCAAGATGGACAATAAGTTCCTCCAGCTCGCCCGCGGGGCTCCCGATGTTATTGATCCATCTGGTATGGCTGTCTATACAAGACGTAGAAATCAGGAGACAACCTCTGCTGGTGGCTCTATCTTGAACTTTAGACTCACACTTAAGACCATAACTGATACTCAGTATTCAACTTATGGCGATGGATCTTCTATCGATACCGTAGTAACTGTGACTGGTCTTCAGTCTGGCGTCACAAAGTCGTTCACCGCAACAATAACGAAGTAATAGGAAGGTCACTTGGCAACTTTTAAGGAAATTTCAGCCGCTGATATCCAGACCACTCAAACAGCTCTAAGCCAGCTGGTTGACGTCATTCAGACGGACATTTCAAGCTCAGCTACAAGAAAGACTTATCAGATGTTTGTTACGGCATCCACTGATGAGAACGCTGCAACTTATTCTGTTACTTCTTCTCTCTTCCAGACTGTGTTTGACCAAGACTACACACTTCAGGTATCAAATCCAATCTTTGATATGACAGCTGGGCTGTTCTACTCCAGCTCTACTGTTATGAGCTCCTCTTTGGGCGAAGATTCAAGTGGAAAGATGCTCTTCCCTTCTTGCTCAATGATGATGAGAGAGAAGGTCGACATCTACAAGATGCATGCTGGAAAGCTCTTGGGAGACAATGAGGCTGCTTTCTTCTCTCCAGTAGATTCCACTACTACAACTGACCAGATTAACGAAGCAATATTTATCAATTTCCGTAGGCTCTTCGCAAGAGATAAGATAAAGCGAGAGACATTCGCTATGCGGATGTATACGACTGGAGTTCTTGACGGTAATGCTAATGCTTCTGCATTTGAAAAGGGAATAGCAAATGGCTACACTGGTTCGAATCTTGATATCACCTCTCCAAGCGGATCTACAATATTTACTGATGTCGGTTCATCTGCTCAGAGAAGAAGCCTGTTCGGCGGCGAAGTTGGTTCAGTAGTTGATTCTTCTGACTCTACTAAGAAGGTAGGTCTCGTATTCTATGATGCGGGAATCGTTATTCTTGATGCTGCAAAGGTCATCTGGGGAGACCAGCACGTATCAGGAACTATATCCGCTGTAACTGGTGCAGCTTCACCATCCCTTACTGGATCAACCATAATCGGTAGTTCTTCTTTTGCTGGTTCTAATCCTGCCGCCAAGTTCATTCCTGACTTCTTCGTCTCTGCATCGATAGACGATATTGTTGACCACTTTGCTGGCACAAGATTCCAGAGCGGCTCATTCTCAGCAATGACCTTCCAGAACCAGACACAGATTAACTCGACAATCTTCTTCTGCAGGGCAACTGCAGATGAGTTCAACTACTCAGCAAATCCAACTTTCAGAGACGCCGAGAACAGGATTGTGGTAATTGAAGAGGGCCAAGAAGACGTTCAGAGAACTTTCTCCTTCCCAACTACGATTGGTATGTATGATGCCAATAACAATCTCTTGGCGGTGGCAAAGTTCTCGAGGCCTATTGAAAAGAATGACGAGAAGGACCTTACAGTTCGCGTCCGTCTTGATTTCTGATTAAGGTGAGAAAGAATAGAAGAGAGGTTCGATAGAAAATGTCATTCGTCAGGCTTCCAGAAGACGCTTTTGACGTCTATACTGTGATTGCAAGGCCTGAGAGGTCATTTTCCTCCAGTTCCCTTGGCATTACTGGAAGCTTGAAAGTCTTTACTCGCTCCTCTCCCATCTTGAGGTCAAGAGACATAAGCACGGGCTCTTACATAGAGAGCACTTCAAATGTTTCTACTGCTCTTGCAGACCTGCAGAATTCATCTCTTGTCTCTTCCAGCTACTATGGTTCTGCAGAGCTCTATCTTGAGTCTCTTGATGCTCTTCAAGAGTCACCTCTCTATCAGAAATCTGTCAGTGTCTATAGGTTCTCTCCAGTAGATGACTTTGATTTTGATTTTGACCCTGACCTCACTGCTGCAACCTCCAGCATAATAAGCTCAGATTACTTGAAGAAGTCTCTTCTAAGAAATTCTGTTATCCCATACAACCGCTCAAAGTATCAGTCACTGAACTGGGGATACACAAACTATCTCAGCCTCCACTTTGCAGACGGAATAGGTCCTTCTTCTGCATCTATGATTTATCCTGCTTCAGGAAATGCTTACATCCCAGAAGACGAATTTACGATTGAATTTTTTGTCAATCCAAAATACACGGTAAATAGTGGAAGCGAGTATCAGGCAGGAACAATTTTTCATGCCTCTTCTTCTTTTGCAATTTCGATAGTTTCTGGCTCAAGGGTTGATGCCTATGGACGTCCTGATTCTTTTAGGGTCCTTTTGCAGCTCTCACAGAGCGCTGACCAATCCCCAGATTTGATAGACCTTACAGTTCCAAACAACTCCAGAGCATTCCCAGGAGACCTTGCATTCGTATCAGATGACCTCCTGATTAATCAAAATCATTGGCATCACGTTGCCGTAAGATGGTCGCCAAGCGTCAATTTCGGAACTGGTTCTTTCTTGATAGACAATATAGTTGCTGGAGTTTTTCAAATTCCATCTTCTTCTGTGACGAGGCCACCTGAAGATGCTGAAGCCGTATTTGTCGGAGCAAGGTATGAAGGCCCAAGAACGAGCATAAATAGGCCTGGGGGTTTCTTCAATTCAAACGCTGTTTCAAATGAAGGAGTGTATGACGATTTTTCAGGCTCTTTCTCGCAGCCAACTACATTTTCAATACAAAATCAGTTCAAGGGAGAGCTTCATGAGCTGAGAATATGGAATTCATATCGAGGCTCTGACCTCATATTCTCAGGCTCTAAGATGGGCGTAGAGATTTCAGAAGACCTGCTATTCTATGTCCCGCCTTTTATGTATCCAAGCTCTTCTGATAGACAATTTATCGATGATTCAGCTTTTAAGCTTGGCGTAAAGAACGGTGTTATTGGAATTGGAAGCTCCACTCCTTTCAATGAGAAGCTTGCCTTCGATATTGGAGGTCAAGAAATCAATCTTGAAAATCACACTCTTGAACTTGTTAGAAAAGTCCAACCCAGGCTTCTCTTCTTGACGGCTTCTGTTTCTCAGATTTATGCTGCTGCTTCAGTATCAACAGCTAGGGACGCCGATTCGATACTTGGATATGACGGCCAGACTGTTCGTCGCAATCTAAGCATACTTCCCTGCGATGATGGAGATTTCTATCCAAACTTTGACCTCTTGCCAGAAGATGACATCTTCCAGAATGACGATGGAGCAAAGAGTGGCCAGTATGTCAATCTCAAATTTAAGTCTCTTGAAGAATTGTATGATACCAGCGGCGGGACAACAGAGAGAATAATATTGGATGAGACTGGAGACCCCAGCTCTAACTTGGTTACTCTCTTCGACATTTCAAACATCTTCTATGGAAGCAGGATACATCCAAAGTCTCTTGAGATTACAGACACATCTTTTACTGGCTCCAATGGAACCCTCTCTATTCGTCTGAAAGACAACGGTAGGGGTCTCCTTTACAGGGCAGATGCTTCGGGCTCTCACGCCACATGGTCTTCAGTTGGGGCAGCATTCTATGAAGACGGAATTGCTGCAATTACAGCACCTTATTTTGGAAAACTATTTGGAAAGACTGACTTTTCAATAAGTCTAAGGGGGGAGAGCCCAATACATGTCCAAGAAACGCAAGTGATAGCACCATCTTGGACATTTAATTCAAGCTCAAATCCACAGTATTTGAGCCTCACATCTTCAGACTATGCGAACGACCAGTCTAATTTCGTGTATATTACTACTCTGAACCTTCACGACGAGAACTTGAATGTTGTCGGAAGAGCTTCATTCTCACAGCCAATCGTAAAGAGGGACAGTGATAGGATTATGTTCCGGCTCAAGAAGGACTTCTAATTGCCAAGAAAGAGAAGAAGAGGCAAGAGGTATCATACAGGCCAGCATAATTCGCCAAAGGGCGGAATAATGAAATATCGTTCAAACTGGGAGCTTCAATTTATGCTCTACTTGGACGGAAATGAAAAAGTTGTATCTTACTCCTATGAAGCGATTAAGATACCATATGTGAGTAACAAGAAAACTGGAAAAGTCAGAAATTATCTCCCAGACTTTTTCATAAATTGGGAAGACGGAACTTCTGAAGTTGTTGAAATAAAGCCAAAGAAGAAGCTTTCTGGCGCCTTAGTTCAGAAAAAGGTTCTTGCTGGTGAGGCCTGGTGCAGCGCCAACAAGATGACTTGGAGAATTGTTACTGAAGAGAGCCTGAAAGCTCTTGGAATTGTCATATGACTTTAAGACTTGGGCTTGACATATCCACAAGCTGCACGGGAATTAGCCTAATAGAAGATGAGCGTCTTGTTAGAGCATCTTTTGTGTATCTCAGCGACTATGGAACTCTCTTAACAAAAGCAAATGCTGTCAAGAGCGAGCTTCTCCTCTTCAAAGAGATTTTGTCAAACAGAGAGCTCAAGAGCATCACGGTAGAACAGCATGTCCTTGGATTTAGAGCAGGGCTCTCTTCTTCAAATACAATAGTCGCTCTTGCACGGTTCAACGGTGTAGTGTCCTACATCTCTGGAGACCTCTTTGGTCTTGAGCCAACAGCGTTGTTACCTGTAACTGCAAGAAAGGCAGTTGGAATAAAGTCCAAGAAAGGAGAGCCGATTAAGCCTATTGTTATTGCTTGGGCCACTTCGCAAGAGCCAGACTATCCTTGGCCAACAAGAGTTGTTAAAGCTGGCAAGAACAAGGGCGAGACTGTGTATGAGAAAGGCGTTGAAGACGCTTCTGATGCCTATGTTATGGCAAGAGCAGCAGCAGCCCTGAAATTATGAAGAACTTTGATTAAAGTTCATCAGCGGAGACTGTAAATTGCTGGATTTTGCTGATAGGCTTGACTTTATTCGAAAAATTCTTGGTGATTATTCTTCTGCAAAGGATGGAAACACATACTTCAAGTGTTTCAATTGTGGAACATCGCCAGAAAAAAAGAAGCTTGTCCTTAAGCTCGATACAGAGCTATGGCACTGCTGGTCCTGCGAGATAAAAGGTCGCTCTATCTTTTCTCTCTTGAGAAAAGTTTCTCCACCTCACGCTAAAGAGTGGAGCAACAGGTTTTCAAACAAGGGTCGCACAAAATTTGAAGATGACCAAAAGCCGGCAGAGATTTTAGAGCTCCCACCCTGCTATCCAGTTGAAGAACTTGCCCGCTCCAGAGACCCTGATGCAGCTGCTATTGTTTCTTATCTTGAAGATAGAAATGTAAGCTTGAATACTGCAATCAGATATCGACTTATGGGAGGCTTGACTGGAAGAGTTAGGAGACGAGTTGTTTTTCCATCATATGATGCAGATGGAGATTTGAACTACTGGACAGCAAGAGCTGTTGATAAAGATGCCATGAGGTATGTAAATCCTGCAATAGATAGAAAGAGTATAGTATTCAACGAAGTAGATATCGATTGGTCAAGAGAGGTAATCTTAGTTGAAGGACCGTTTGACCTCTTGTCTGCAGGAGATAACTGTGTTCCGCTTCTTGGCTCCTCTATGCCAAGAGATTGCGCTCTCTTAAAGAGGCTGTGCGAGAATAATTCACCAGTTCTTCTAGCTCTTGATAGTGATGCAATTACCAAGTCTCATACAATTGCGAAACTTCTTTATGGCTTGGGACTTGAAGTAAGAATGATTAATCTAAAAGGTGCAAAGGATATCGATGAGATTGGAAAAGAAAAATTTTTGCAAATTGCAAAAGATGCAACTATCTGGCGACCAGAAAGTCGTCTAAGCCATCTCATTTCAAACATATCCAGCGGCTCGCTGGTCTAAGAGGTTTTTCTTATGAAGAAGAGTGTGAAAGTAGCTCATCTTGCAGAGTAGTTAGAAATATGAACAAAATAATTTGCAATATTTGTGGTAAAGAATTTAAGAGCCTTTCTGGTCATCTTAAAATCCATGGGCTCAATAAAATTTCTTACTGTCAAATTTATCCTGAAGCTGTTGTTCATGTATTAACTGACGAACAGAAAAAGAAAATTTCTCTGTCTCATTGGTCTAAAAAAGACCCAGAAGAAATAAAAGAAATTAAGAAATCAATTTCTGAAAATGGAAAGCTTTCAATGAAAAAACTTAATGAAAGTGGAAAAGCTTTTCGTATGAAACCCGGTTTCTGGTCTCAAGAACATAAAATCTATATGAGAGACCTAATGACGGGTAGAAAATTTGATGATGATTGGAAACAGCGTATTAAAGAAAATCACTGGTCTAAGAAAGAACCTGATGAAGTTATAGAAATTCTGCATAAGATTCAAGACAATTGTCTTGGTAATAAGTCGTGGTTTTTTTCTCAAAAAATGAAGCAAAGTTTTTTCTGTGCATCTAATTGGGAAAAAATTAAAATGGAAAATTATGATTTAGATAACAATGTTTTAAAATTTACAAATAGACACGGAATTAAAATACCCTATTATTTCAAAGATCAAGATCATGTCTATATCCCTGATCTTCTAATAGAATTCAAAAATGGTTTGAGATTAATAGAAGAAATAAAAGGATACGTTAGAGATTTAAATCAATTAGAGTGTAAAATTCAAGCTGCACATCAATATGCCAAACTCCATGGAATGGAATATAGAATTACCTATGAACCACGCTAATCCAGTTAAAATTTGTCATTTGAGTGATATTCACTGGCGTTCTCTTAAGCGGCACGATGAATACCGAGCCGTATTTGAAGAATTCTTTCAGAGGATGCAAGAAGAGAAGCCTGACCGAATCTTGATTGCAGGTGATATTGTTCATTCGAAGCTGCAGGGCATTACCCCAGAATTAATCAGAAACCTTGTTTGGTGGTTCGAAGGTCTGGGTAGGATTTGTCCTGTTATCGTTGTTCTCGGCAATCACGATGGCCTAATTCTGAACCGCTCGCGCCTTGACGCGATTACGCCAGTGATTGAAGCTATCAATAACAAGAATATCATCTTCTTGAAGGATAGCTGCGTCTATCGAGATGAGCAAGTTGGCATCGCCTGGTGTAATCTTTCTTGTTTTGATGAAGAGAATTGGAAGAACATTGAGCCAACTGAAGACCTTGTAAATGTGAGCATCTATCATGGAGCTGTCCGTGGAGCGCTTGCAGATTCAGACTGGGAAATCAACCATGAGTCTGGCCTTACCATCAAGGACTTCTCACAGTTTGACTATGGGATGTTCGGAGACATTCACAAGTTCCAGTTCCTTGACCTGAAGCAGAAGTTTGCATACCCAGGCTCTACCATCCAGCAGAACTACGGTGAGTCTCAAGACAAGGGATATCTTGTATGGGAAATTTCTGGAAAGGACAAGTGGAAGGTTCGCCGAGAGGTCATTGAGTCTCCATTCCCTTATGTTACCATCGACTGGATGGGGACTGTCCTATCTACTTTTGAGGCCTGCAGGAAGCACAAGAAGGGCAGTCGATTCAGGATTGTATCGAAGAAGCAAGTCTTTCAAGAAGAGTTCAAGCAGCTTTCGGCTCTCCTTCAAGAGAGGTTAAAGTCCTCTGAGGTCATCTGGAAGCTCGTCGATGACCCGCAGGCCCAGCAGGCAGCGCAAGTCACAGCTCTCCTCCAGCGCGAAAACTTTCGAGAGACTTCTACCCAGCTTGACCTCTTGAAGCAGTTCTACGCTGAAGATAAGGATATGTCTCAAGAAGACTGGGCTCTTGCTGAAAATCTTGTGAAGAGCGCCCTATCTTCTATTACAGACCAAGAGCATCCCAGGAACACAAAGTGGACCCTGGATAAGATGACTTGGGATAATACCTTCTCTTATGGTAGTGGAAATGAAATCAACTTCCACTCTGTGTCTGGTATTGTTGGAATCTTTGGACCAAATCGAATCGGAAAGTCTTCGATTGTTGGAACACTGATGTATGCTCTCTTCAATGATACAGACCGCGGTTCTATCTCAAATTTGAATGTAATCAATACTGCAAAGGATTACTGCACTGCAAAGGTAGATTTCACAGTTGGTGCCAAGAGGTATCGTGCAGAGAGAGCAACCGTAAAGAATTCTAACAAGAAAGGTCAGATTTCTGCTCCAACCACTCTAAGTCTATTTGAGCTTGATGAGAATGGAAATGTGTGTGCTGACCTCAGCGGCGAGCAGAGGAATGAGTCGGAAAAGATTCTTCGTAGCATCATTGGACGCTCTGAGGAATTCCTTCTCACTACCTTTGCATCCCAAGGTGAAATGAATCAGTTCATCAAGCAGGGTGCAACAAATCGCAAGAACTACCTCAACTCTTTCCTTGATATTGGAATCTTTTCTGAAATCCATCGATGGCTGAAGGAAGAGTCCATCGTATTTAAGTCGAAGGTGAAAGACACAGCAGTCAATTACGATGATTCTCTATCTACTGCTCGTGAGGAGCAGCAAGACAACTCTAAGAAGAGGATGAGGCTTGAGAGCGAGCTGGGTCTCCTCCGAGAGAAGATTACTTCTTTGAATGTCGTGCTGGCGACTCATAAGAATGGAGACAAGGTAACCAAGTCAGACGTTACAGCAGCTGAGAGCAAGCTCCAGAGAGCTAAGGACTCTTACAAGAAAAAGCTGGATGAAATCGATACAATCAACGGAGAGATTTCCCAATTTGAAGAGCGTCAGAGAAAGATTGAAAATCTTCAGAAGATTTTTCCAATTCAAGAGTATCGTGACGGCCTTATGGAGCTCCAAGAGCTAGCTGGAAAGTATTCCACTCTTTCTGCAAAGCTTGACAAGGAGATTATGGTCCTCAACAACCAAGCAAAGTCTGTAAAGAAGCTTGAGTCTGTTCCATGCGGCGATTCGTATCCAACTTGTATGTTTATCAAGGACTCACATCGAGACAAGCAGCTAATTGCAGAGCAGCAGGCCACAATCGATAGGCTTGAGTCTTCTATTTCTGAAGCCAGCGAGCAGCTGAAGTCTCTGAAAGAAAAGGACATAGAGTCTAAAATCAAGAAATACGAGAGCTTTGTCTCAGAATACAATAACAATATTCAAAAGATGAAGCTATTGAACGATAAAATCAAGTTTCTAAATGACGGAATAATCTCAGATAGTTCTACGATATCTTCGCTTGAAACCAATCTGGCATCAATGAGGCTGAAGGTCGTTTCTGATGAATCTACTGAGGAGCTTGAGAGCCTAAAGTCGGAGATTTCTGAAACTCAGGCAAGCATCCGTCAGAAAGAGACGCAGATGACCAACATTGACCTCCAGCTGGGCCGTCTGAAGGAGAAGATTGAGAGGCTGATTTCTGATAAGGAGAGCTATGAGAGCGCCAAGAAGCGCTGGAAGGTCTTCGACAAGCTTATCAATGCATATTCCAAGAACGGAATTCCATTCAACATCCTCACCAAGGAACTTCCAAGAATCAATCAGGAGATTCATAGCATTCTGCAGGGAATTGTGAATTTCGATGTCATCCTCTCCTCACCAGAGGGCTCGAATGACCTTGAAATCTATCTCGACTACGGCGACTCTTATCGTCCAATTGAGCTTGGAAGCGGAATGGAAAAGATGATCTCATCTCTTGCAATCCGTGTTGCTCTCACAAATATGTCTTCTCTTCCAAAGACGGATGTCCTAATCATCGATGAGGGTTTTGGTGCTCTTGACGATGCAGGAATCGAGAGCTGCAACAAGATGCTGGCTTCTTTGAAGAAGTATTTCAAGTCTATCCTAGTAATCTCTCACGTCGATGCTGTGAAGGAAGCTGTCGATGAGATGATTGAAATCAATCAAGTGAGCAAGGACTCTTATGTCAAGCACGTTTAATAGGAGGACAAAGATATCAGTTATCGTAGATGCTGAGTCTCCTCGTGTCCCCCTTTGGTGTCCAGTTTGCAAAGAAGCTATGGCAAGCTCTCTTGATATTGAATCTCATGATAGAGTAGGAGCTTGCAGATTATGTGAAGATGAAATAGTTGAAAAGAATATGTTGAAGTGGCAAGAGGGCTGGAGGCCTTCTGAAGATGATATTGCCGCTGTTAGAAAACAAAGGTCTTATTCTTTGCAAGAAAGATACTTAATACGTGGAGGTTAGTAATTATGGACCATCTGTCAAATTTGGCCAATGCTCTTCAGAGCGTCGAGGGTTCAAAAGATGGAAATGTCTCTTTGACTCATAGATTTTATGGCGATATTGTTGAAATCACTTACACAAGTGTTGTTCATTTCTCTGAAGAGAACTCTCTAAGGCTTCAGACAAACAGAGAAATTGACCGCTCTATGCAGGTAATCAATGGTGGAATGAAAATTGTCAAAGAAAACTACAAGAATATTTCTGGTGGCAAAAATCTGACTCTAAAAGAGCAGGGAACCAATGACAACATAGAAATTATTTCTGCCACTGCTCACTCGCCACGCAAGATTGCTTATTATAGGCGTCAAGTAAGATTTAGCCACTCCTGATGCCAACAGCTAAATCTTCACAATTAGACGAAATTTTGAAGTGCGGGAAAGACCCCGTCTACTTCACTAATCGCTATTGCAAGATTGCTCATCCCAGCAAGGGCCTCATACCCTTCACAACATATCCTTTTCAAGACGATTGTATGCGGGAATTCAAAAAGAACCGCTTTAATATCGTCTTGAAAAGTCGTCAGCTTGGACTTTCAACTATTACAGCGTCTTTTGCTCTATGGATGGCAATATTTCAGAGAGAGAAGAATATTCTCGTCATAGCAACAAAGATGCAGGTTGCACAAAATTTCGTGAGCAAGGTAAAGACGATGATGAAATCATTGCCTGCTTGGCTCATGATACCAACCATCGTTAATCAGACTAAGACATTAATCTCATTTTCCAACGGTTCTACGATAAAAGCAATTGGAACTTCTGAAGATGCAGGACGTTCTGAAGCTCTGTCTCTATTGATTGTAGATGAAGCCGCATTCATTAGAAATTTCGGAGAGCTGTGGAAAGGTCTCTATCCAACACTGGCAACTGGTGGTTCAGCTATCATACTCTCCACTCCAAACGGAGTTGGAAATCAATACCACAAGCTTTGGGTTGATGCTGAAAATGAGTCTTCAAGCTTCAATGCAATAAAACTCCCATGGGACGTCCATCCAGAAAGGGATGAGAAGTGGTTTGAGAGTGAGTGTCGAAACATGACAAAGAAGCAGATAGCTCAAGAGCTTCTCTGCGACTTTGCTTCATCTGGAGATACCTTCTTGAATTTAGAGGAGATGGAAAGAATTCGAGTTCAAACTCGAATACCTATCGACTCCTGGGGTCCTGATAGAGGAGTTTGGATATGGAAATATCCTATTGATGGACACAAATATGTCCTCTCTGCTGATGTCTCCAGAGGAGATGCTGCAGACTTTTCTACTATTCAGGTTATTGACATTAATGATTCTGAGCAGGTCTGTGAATTCAAAGGCAAGATACCTCCAGACCAATTTGGAATTCTCATCTATGAGCTAGGAATAAAATACAATAAAGCTCTTGTCTGCCCTGAAAGCAACTCTTACGGATACGCTACAATAACAAAACTTAAAGATATGGGTTATCCAAATCTGTATGTAGCAGACAAGAAATACTCTTATGCTATGGAAGTCCCAGCTTCTAAGATAGGTTTCACGACCAATCAAAACACAAAAATCCAGGCTTTGACAAAGCTTGAGGAATACCTTCGGACTGCTAAGATTAAGATTTATTCATCGAGGCTTTGCGATGAATTCAAAACCTTCATGTGGTTTGGAGATACTGCAAGGTCTCAGAAGGGCTACAATGATGACTTGATTATGGCTCTTGCTATTTCTTGCACGCTCTTTGAGCCTAATCTTTCGGTAGCGGGAAGGTCTGTTAATGTTCATGCGGCAATGATTAGAGCAATGGCTGTAAATGTAAAGCAACCCCCTCCAAGCCCGACAGTTAATCCATTTTCGAATGGTTCTTCAGATTCAAGATTTAATGCGCAGCCAAAATACGTTGGAAATCTCCCGCCAGAATTTTCCTGGCTCTTCAAATAGAATGGAGTTTTAGAATATGCCGCCAAAGAGAGAAGAAAATTTATTCAGCAGACTTACGCGCCTCTTCAGGAGTGGGCCCGTAATCCGCAGGAAGATAAAGGGACCTGACCCTGGTCCTACGGCCTCTTCTGCATACTCTCTTTTCAGAAGGAATGTCTCTGATGTTTATGCAAGCACTGTCTCTGCTTATGGACAGTTCGATAGGATGTCAAGATACAGCGATTTTTCTGAAATGGAAGCAACTCCAGAAATAGCTTCGGCACTTGACATCTATGCAGAAGAGACCGCCTCGCAAGATGAGAGCGGAAAAGTCCTTCACATCTATTCAGAGAACAAGGTAATAAAGGACCTTCTGGATAACTTGTTCTATGATGTCATAAATGTCGATTTCAACCTTCCAATGTGGATAAGGAACCTCTGCAAATACGGAGATTTTTTCACTTTCAACGATATTTCTCCAAATTACGGAATAGTGAATGTTCTTCCAATTCCGATAGCTGAAATGGAAAGAGAAGAGGGATTTGACCCAGACAATCCAATGTCTGTAAGATTCAGGTGGATTACAAAGGGAAACAAAGTTCTTGAAAATTGGCAAGTAACTCACTTTCGTCTTCTTGGAAATGATGCCTTCCTTCCATATGGATCATCTGTAATTGAATCTGCACGCCGTATTTGGAGACAGCTCATTCTAATTGAGGATGCTATGCTGGTCTATCGCATAGTTCGTGCCCCTGAAAGAAGAATATTCTACATTGATGTTGGAAATATCCCCCCAGAGGATATTGAGAACTACATGCAGCAGGCGCAGACAAGCCTCAAGAGAAACAGAGTTACAGACAAGTCTAACGGAAAGGCTGACCTCCGCTACAATCCACTTTCAGTAGATGATGACTACTACATTCCAGTCCGCGGAAGTGAGACTGGAACAAAGATTGACACCCTTGCAGGAGGACAGAACACGGCTGCTGTCGAAGATGTCCAGTATATTCAAAAGAAGCTCTTTGCCGCTCTTAAGATACCAAAAGCTTACCTTGGATATGATGAAGCAATTGGCTCCAAGGCTACACTATCACAAGAAGATGTTCGATTCTCGAGGACAATAACCAGAATTCAGAAAGTCGTCCTTTCAGAGCTCAATAAGCTGGCTATGATTCATCTCTACAGCCATGGAATTTCTGATGACGAAATCATGAATTTCCGCCTGAGCCTCAACAATCCCTCTTCTGTTGCTCAGCTCCAGAAGCTCGAGCTCATCAAGACAAAGTTTGATATTGCTGGAGCAGCTCCTGAGGGTGCTGTTGATAGAGCTTGGATTAGAAAGAACATCCTTGGTCTTACTAACGAAGAGATTGAAAGAGTCAAGGAAGGAAGGAAGCAAGACAAGCTCGAAGATAAGGAAGTGGAGGCCGCGGCTGAAGGCACTCCTGAAGGCGGATCCTCAGAAGAGCCGCCAGGCGGCGGCGGCGGCGCACCTCCCGAGGCGGGAGCTGAGGCTCCGCCTGAAAGCCCTCCAGAAGGTGACTCCGAGGAACCTGAATCTGGCGGGGAAGAAGACCTCTTTGCAGGCGATGAGCCAGAAGAGCCAATAATCAGAGAAGATGACTTTGAGCTTCCAATAAAGCTTTCTTATGAAGCCCGCGGCGTCTTCAACAATCGCAAGAAACTAGGAAGGAAGAGAAATTCAAGATCTTCTAATTCTAAAGCAGATATTCCTGATTTCAAGACTATGACACTTGACAGTCGTCCTCAAAGCACTCGAAATGATCCATTTTCTTTCAGAGACACTCTAAAAACTGAAGCTGATCAAGAAGAGGAATTTGGAACATCACTTGTCGAAGAAATATTTGGAAAATCTATAGTGACTAATCCGACAAGAATGACAACAGATTTAGCTTCTGGTCTAAAGAAGCTCGGCACGAAAATAAATAGAAATAGTTCCATAAATACGCTTCTCAGTGAAGAGCGCCTGCTATTAGACGAAGAGAGCGAAGGGGAATAGTGATATGAGTCTCAAGCACAACAAGAAGAGAAATGCAGCTCTAATCTATGAGCAGCTTATTCGTTACATCTCCAGGTCTCTGATTGAAGGTAGATACGAAAAGGCCTCGTATGCTAAGAAGGTTCTCTCTGAGCACTATGCCCGCGGCACCGAGCTCTACAAGGAGTTCAGGCTATTTAACTCTATATTGAGGACTCAAGTTGATGATTCAGCCGCAAGAAGGATTGTGATAGAGGCAAGAAGAGCAGCGAGCGACCACAATCCAGAAAAGCTTGAGAAAGAGAAGGGAAGACTCATTTCCTCTATCAATAGAGATCTCAACGAGAGCTCTCTCTATGATATGAGAATTCCTGAATACAGAGATCTTGCTACAATACAGCTTCTTCTAAATTCATGGCGCTCGCCAAACAAGGTATCTCCATCTGAAGTTGTTCAGCTTGAAGAGAAAGTTGTAGATATTTTAAAGCGTCAAAAATCGACTCCACCTCTGGTCGTTTCTGAGGGAGTCAATCCACTTTCTCTTAAGATAGCAAAGCAAAAATTCATTCAAAATTCTTCGAGCAATCTGACGCCTGAGCAAATAATGATTATCTCCTTGTCTGCAAAAGGAAATTCTGAAGCTCTTGTTCCAATGCTCAGGAGCATTAAGGAATCTACCCTTAATAGACTGAAAGTCTTGAAGCTCAACGAAACTAGCGAGATTATTCTGTCTAAGGTTGGAACTGTTACAGAAGCTATTTCAAATCTAAGCTTTGAAGATACTTCAAGCGAAAATGTTTCGAAATTTTTAGTTCTCAATAAGCTTTGCGATGAAATCGCAGGGGGTAAAAATGAGTGAAGATAAACGTCTTCTCACCGAGTGGTCACCATTCTCATACGATTCAGACACAGTTAAATCTGAGAAAGAAAAGAATGGTGGAAAAATCATCATGAAGGGAATCCTTCAGAAGGCTAACACTCTAAATCAAAACGGCAGAATCTATCCAAAGCCAATTCTCGAGAGAGAACTGAGAAATTATCAAAAGTTCATTAAGGAAAACAGAGCCCTCGGAGAATGTGACCATCCAAATGAATCTGTGGTAGAGCTCAAGAAAGTTTCTCACATAATCAGAGAAGCCTGGATGGACGGAGACGTAGTCTATGGAAAGGTAGAGCTTCTTGATACTCCCTGCGGAAAGATACTTCAAAGCCTGGTTGAGAGCGGCGTCACACTTGGAATTTCAAGCCGCGGCGTAGGCTCCACCAAGAAAGAGGGAGACAGGCAAGTAGTCCAAGATGACTTTCAGCTCATCTGCTGGGATTTCGTTGCTGAGCCATCAACGCCAGGAGCTTTCATGATGGCTGAAGGAAAGAAGGTAAATCCAAAAGATCTCGAAACTACTTTCACAAAATCAGATAGAATTGACAGAATTATGAATGAGATTATTGGCTGGGAGGAAAACAAGTGAATAGGTCAGAACTTAAGAGCATTGTGAAAGAGTGTCTCCTTGAAATTCTAATGGAAGGCGTCGCAGCAAAGCCATCCAAGCCAGCCGTAGTAGAATCAAAGCAGAGATCAGTTCAGAAGCAGAACGACAAGGCTCAACCTGCAAAGAATAGGCCTGGTCTTGATCTCATCCTTCACGGTGCCCCCTCAAGAGGCAACCAGCCTCCAGCTCCTCGAGGATATGACCCTCTATCCTCAGTTGCCAAGGATCTGGCTGGTGGCAACGATGTAATGGCTTCAATTTTTGCAGATACAGCAAAGACCACTCTTGCTCAGCAGGGAATAAATGAAACTGCAAGGCCATCAAATCCAATAGTAGACACTGGAATAGACCCTTCGACTATGTTTGCTTCTAAAAATTGGGAATTTCTTGCCTTCTCTGGCAAGAATTCGAATGAGTGAAATATTTACTGTTCAAGCGTATCTCGCTTAAAGGAAGGAAATCATGAAGAAACTAACCCCACAGCTTCTCCGCCGCATTGTTGTTGAAGAAATGGCCAAGATTCAGGAATCTGATTTGACCGATGTAGAAGCAGAGGAAGTAGATGCTGATGAGCTGGCGGACACTCTTGAGAAGCCACTCAATTTCACCAAGCTCCTCAAGCTCAAGGAAGCCCACGCTCAGCTCGGCCGCATAATCGACGCTAAGATCAAGAGGGCCCGCCGCTGAAATTTCGAGCAACTCTCTAAAGGATTAACTGCAAATGCCAACTTACATACATCCAACAATAAACATAGTCGCACCAACTACAAAAGCCCTAGGAAGCAGCGACACAGCAACGCTGTTGATTCTCTTTCCTGGCGCTCCCGGAGCCGTTGACTATCCTGGAACAGCTGGCGCTGCAGCCTACAAGGAGATTGCTCAAAATCTTCTTCTAACTGGAGAGACTTCAGAAAATCTTCAGGCCGGCACAGTGGATAGAGACTTCGGTGCAAATGCTTCCGATTCTGTCAGACAGCCACCAACTTATGGTGCAGTTCCAACAGGCGGCGGCGGTCTGCCAGCTTCTGCTTGGGTTCCAAATCCAATATCACCAGGACCTGGCTCAGCAGATCCAGCCGATCAGGCAGCAGCACCAGCAGGATATGGAACAACTCCAACGAATTCTCTTGCAAATCTTGGATCTTCCACTGATGTCACACAGCCTGGCCGCGACCCTAAGACTTCTTCTGACAGGATGTCTCTCGGTGAGCCTGCCAATGATTACCAGCCAGGTAGATCGACAGCAACGGCTAATTCCTGATGTCTAAGCTGTGGGAGGCAATTTCATCTCCTGCAAATTTTCCGAACTATGATTCAAGGACCGGTCTTGGCTATGCTGCTAAGACCGGTTTTCATTCTCAGAGATCTTACCAGTCTTCTTTTCCATACAAACAATCTGATCCTGAAAAGGAAGAAGTTGAAGGAGACGAAGAAGATGATGAAGAATTAATCTGGGACCCTGAAGCAGAAACTTCTAATAGAAAGTTTCACAACAAGATCGGCGTTACTCCATATAGAGATCCTTACTCTACAAATAAGACTGATCCATACTATTACTATGGTTCTGCAACTCCCACAGGAATGTTTGGAGAGTCTGTTGGAAAAAATAGAACTAAGGGTTCAATGTCTCCAATAGTAAATCTCTATAAAAATAAGCAAGCAGTCTCTGGAGATGGCTATGTTGGTGGATCAATTAGGCCATTTCAAACTGTTATTCACTCCTTTGGATCTAAAAAGGGATGGAGCACAGCACCAAACGAATTCTATCCAGTTGAAAATAATACTGAAGACGATGATGGAATTTTAGAAAAAATTAAAGAACTCGTCAAAATCTATCGCGATAGCAATTTATTCAAGTAACGACGCAAATTTTGCGAATACTTAGAGGTTAGAGAGAGTCTCGAGATGTCCACACGAATCTATAAAGAGGCAATTGAAGAAGCAAGCGACCTCATCCGCATGGCTGAGGAGAATGCAAAGAACAAGCTCATTGAGGCTTTTGCGCCTCGTATTAGAGCTATGGTTGAAAAGTCTTTGTTCGAGTCTTCTGAAGAGGGCTCAGATAGAGACGATGATATGGATGATCTTCTTTTCTCTATGGAAGAAGAATCTGAAGAGGAGTCTGATGAAGACACCGACGAGGTTCCTTCGCAAGAAACTCCTCCAGTTCAAGATTTTCAGCTTAAGCAACAGTCGCCGCCTGCAGAGATGCATGCATCTGGCGTAGACCTTCACATCCCAACCGGCGTGAAGTCTGTAACCCTACAGATGGAAGGAGAAGAAATGGAACTCACCAGCGAGTCTATTGAATCTCTCCTCAGGATAGTCGATGGTCAACCCAGCTTGCTCGATAGAGCAAAGGGTCTAAGACTTGAGCTGAAGATGCTTGGGAGGGCCCTCAACGCCCTCAATGAGGGCACCACGCCAAAGAGCGCTGCACTCCAAATCGTTGAGGAGTTTAACGCTATCCTGAGGAAGTCCATTGGACTCAAGCAGGAATTGCAAGAGTCGAAAGGTGCCTCAAATGAGGCTGCTAAGAATGAGTTTTCACAACTTTTAAAGGAGATAAGTGAAATGTCAACAAGAACACTGCTTAGGAACCTCCTGAGGGAGTCTAACAACTTCTCCCTCTATGAGGCAGAAGACGAAGAGGATCTGGTCTCTACAGAAGAGCCATCAGAAGACGAAGAGGCTCCTGCTGAGGAAGAGGCCGATGAAGGTGATGCAGAAGTTGATGTCGACGCAATTAAGGCAGCCGTAGAGCAGCTAGCTTCCGCCCTAGCCATGGATCTCTCCTCTGAAGAGGAAGAGGAGTCCAAGGAAGAAGGCGATACGTATGAGATGCACTACAATATGGAAGACGACCGCGATATGAGCTGTGAGGCTCCCGATCTCGGCGAAGTAGTGTATGAGATCGACGAGTCCACCATAGCTCGTGCACTGATGGAAGCCCGCAAGAGACGCGCAAAGCTTGGTGAGTCTGATATGGCACACCACTTCGGCGGCGGCTCTAAGGCCAAGGATGTGAAGCTCAATGCCCTCTCTGAGAAGGAGAAGGTGGGCGGCAAGTCAAAGAAGTCAAAGAAGCCAGAAGATGCTGTCGAAGGCATGAAGAAGGCGACCGACGCTGATCATTTGAAGGAGGCCCGCTCTAATCGCGCCTCACAGGCACGCCTCAATGAGGCTGCTCGCGCCGTAGAGACCCTACGTCGCCAGCTTTCCGAGCAGAAGCTATTTAATGCGAAGCTTCTCTATGTCAATAAGCTCATGCAAAATCGCGCACTCTCGGATAAGCAGTTGAAGTCTGTGGTCGAGGCAATCGACTCTGCCAAGACAATAAGAGAAGCAAAGCTCCTCTACACAAGCCTCTCAGAATCGCTGGTCACCACCGGTGGAAGGCTTGCAGAGGGTGCACGCAATGCAGGTGGTTCATCCAGGCCAGTCCGCTCGGGCGCAATGCTCAATGAATCGGGTGGTGATGTTGATCGCTGGGCAAGGCTTGCCGGGCTTGTTTCAGAGTGATTTGATTTTTAACTAACCTATAAGGAGATAAGAAAATGTCGAAGTTTACTTTAGATCAGCTCGCAGAGGGAATCCGCGAGCGCCACATGGGCCACGAGTCCAAGCGCCTCACCGAGAAGTGGAACCGCACTGGTCTTCTTCGCGGCCTGAACGGCGACCGTCGCGAGAACATGGCTCGCCTCCTCGAGAACCAGACTGCTCAGCTCCTCCGCGAGGCTAACTCCCTCGGCGCTGGCGGCGGCTCTGCTTCTTCTTCTGGCGACATCCGTGGTTTCTCCAACATCGCCTTCCCAATCGTCCGTAGAGTCTTCGGCTCTCTGGTTGCCAACGAGCTCGTCTCGATCCAGCCAATGAGCCTGCCATCTGGCCTGCTCTTCTACTTGGACTACACCTACGGCTCTAACCGCGGCGGCGGCACTGGCATCGATGGTGATACCTCCTCGGCAGCAGCAACCTACGTCACTGGCTCCTCGATCTACGGCGCACCAACTGGCAAGGGCATCCAGAGCGGCTCGCTCGCAGCTGGCGGTATGTATGACCTGGCAGGTTCGGGCTTCTCGAAGGTCCACTCCTCGACCAACCTCACCCAGGCTCGCGTCCTGGCTTCTGGTTCTTATGTCGATGGTGTCACCCTCGATCCAACCCTGGTCCTCACCACCTCGGGTGCAGACGGCAAGCTCCTCCAGTTCGACCCACAGATCTCGACCTTGATCGACTCCCTGTCGGGCAAGTTCCAGGCCTTCGTCCTCTCTGCAGACACCACCACCTTCCCAACTACTGCTCCTCTGGATGCAACTATGGTGAAGGACGTCGCTCTGTATGTGCAGGATAGCCAGACTGTTGCAACCGTTGCAGCTCTGCCAGCTTCCGTCCAGGGTGGCCAGGGTATCGTCAACGTCCGCAGGCTCAACCAGCTCGGCACCTTCTCGGGCGGCGTATTCACGCCAAACGGGTTCGTCCAGCCAGGTGATGCAAACGCAGCCGTTCTGATGATCGTCTCCTCCTCTGTTGGTCCAACCACTGCAAACGCTGCCAAGCTTGCAGTCTCCTACGTGCAGGCCTCGACCCTGAGCGTTGAGTCTGGTGTCGGTTCCACCCTCACCATCCCAACCTTTGAGACCAACTTCGCAGCGGATCCAAGTCCAGCAATCCCAGAGATCGACATCAAGATCGAGTCGATTGCAGTCACCGCTGAGCCACGTAAGCTGCGCGCCCGCTGGTCGCCAGAGCTCGCCCAGGACCTCAATGCATACCACTCGCTGGATGCAGAGGTTGAGCTGACCCAGATCCTCTCCGAGCAGATCGCTCTCGAGCTCGACCGCGAGATCCTGAACGACCTCCTCACCCAGGCATCTGGCGCCAACTACTACTGGTCACGCGCTCCAGGCAAGTTCGTCAACAAGACCAACGGTGCCTTGATCACCCGTGCAACCAATGCTCCAGGACCAGCCTTCACCGGCACAGTCCGTGAGTGGTATGAGACCCTCGTTGAGACCGTCATCGACGTTGCAAACGAGATCCACCGCAAGACCCTACGCGGCTCGGCCAACTTCATCGTTGTCTCGCCAGACGTGGCAACCATGCTCGAGGCCTCCGTCCTCTACCGCCCAGCCTACTCGCTCGACGGTTCAGGCCAGGTTGGAACTCCATTCCAGCTCGGCGCAGAGAAGATCGGCACCCTCTCGAACCGCTTCACCGTCTACAAGGATCCTTACTTCCCACGTAACAAGATCCTCGTCGGCTTCAAGGGCGGCTCGTATCTGGAAACCGGTTACGTCTATGCTCCATACGTTCCGCTGATCGTCACCCCAACTATCTTCTCGCCAGAGGATTTCACTCCTCGCAAGGGTGTCATGACCCGCTACGGCAAGAAGATGGTCCGTGCTGATTTTTACGGCACTGTGACAGTTCTCGATCTCAATATCATATAGTGAACATTATCTAAACCTTCGGGTTTAGGTTCTAAGATGACTGGGGCTGGTCCGAAGGACCAGCCCCTTTTTTATTCATTTGAGGTCTTGCTTGTATTATTTACTGTAATCCATGCAAGGGCATAATGAATGTCAGAAACTGTATGTAGAATTTGTGGCTTTGAATCTTCTGGAAAGGAGCTCTCAAATCATATCAAGAAAGCTCATAACCTCTCATCTGAGCAGTATTCAATTGAACACATCTACAGTGGAACCCGCCCAACCTGCCAAGCATGCTCCAGCCCAACAAGGTATGTAGCTTTTTCTTTCAAGAATTATTGTAAAGATCACGCCGCCCTTTCGTTCAAGGAAGGCGGCGCTAAAGGAGGGTTGGCCGCATCTTGGAACAAGGGAAAGACTGCCCAGGAAGATGCGAGGATTAATTGTCTCAGTGGTGAAAAAAATCCATTCTGGGGCAAAAAGCACACAGAGGCATCAAAGAGCAAGATATCAGTCTCTAAAACTTTGAAGCCAAACACGCTTCAGGCGAGGTTCAATTTAAGAGGAGCAGAATTTGATATCTTGTCTCCAATTGAAGAGTATCGAAGTCGCCAGCAGCAATATCTTCAGTTTGTCTGCAAGACATGCGGAGAATTAAATCTAAAGACTCTCCAGGCTTTTGAAAGAGGCAGCCTCTGTCAGAGCTGCTTTCCAAATACGAGCTCAAAGGCAGAGATAGAAGTTGCTGATTGGATCAAGAGCTTAGGATTCAATGTAGAGAGCTGTAGCAGGGATATCATATCTCCAAAAGAGCTCGACATAGCGGTTCCAGAAAAGAGATTTTCAGTAGAGTTCAATGGCCTCTACTGGCACAGCGAATTCTCGCCAAATGGAATCAGCAAGAGCTCTCACCTCGATAAAACAGAGAGTTGCCTGAAGTCTGGATGGTCTCTATTCCACATATTCTCAGACGAGTGGGATGAAAAGAAAGAGATTGTCAAGTCTATGATTGAGCATAGGCTTGGGCTTTCAAGCTTCAAGCTAAATGCTCGATCTTGCTCTATTAGAAAAATTAACACAAAAGAGAGGAGAGAATTCTTTACCTCTTCTCACATATCAGGAGACGTCAATTCTTCTGAGTCGTGGGGTTTAGAATACAATGGAAGTATTGTTGCAGCTGTATCCGTAAGAGAGCCTCGCCAAAAGAAGTGGAAGGGTTTGATTGAGATAGCCAGGTATGCAACGAAGCCAGGATACCATATCAGAGGTGGACTTACAAGGCTTATGAAAAGAGTCGAAGAATTTTGTATCTCTTCCAAAAAGAGGGGCATCATAACCTACTCTGACAGGAGATTCGGAGAGGGTCTCGGCTATGAAAGATCAGGATTCAAGAGAGCTGGAGATACTGGAGTAGACTACTGGTATACTGACGGAAAGAGAAGATTTGACAGATTTATCTTCAGAGCTCAAGGTGGAAAGACCGAAAAAAATCTGGCTCGAGATTCAGGCGTTGCAAGAATATTTGGATGCGGTAGCTACATCTGGCTAAAGGGATTAGAGTAATACAAGCTATCTGATACAAAATCAGATTTATCTCCTCTCCAGCTCCTATTTAGCTTGGGAGGGTGCAACCTTGGCTACATTTGCCTCAACTTTTAGGCCAACCCCATTTGGTTTTTTCGACTCAGACGTCAATTTTCAGACTGAAGCTGACTCGATGATAACTTTCGTCAAGAGGAAGCTTGGAGATGATGTCCTTTCGGTGGAGCTCACTTCAAAGCAGATATGGGCATGCTTCGAGGAGGCCTGCCTTGAATACAGCTACATCTATAATCTCCACCAGGCAAAATCCCAGCTTTCATCAATTATGGGATCACCAACTGGCTCTCTTAGCGGAAGAGAGAACCAATATCCAAAGAACACACTTGAATTTGCTCTGAGGCTTTCAGAACCCTACATTTCAAATGCTGGATTGGGTGGATCTTACAACACGATATCGGGATCGATAGTCCTCGAGAAGAATCGACAGGACTATGACCTCTATACTGAGCTGAAGGATTCAGCAGGAATTCCAATCATTTCCTCTTCGCTCAATTCTCTTGGTGGAAAGATGAAGATCTTTGAGGTCTTCCACTATTCTCCGCAGGCTGCATATCGCTTTTTTGATACTACTTCAGCAATAAACTACCTCAATAACGAGTTCTCTTTCGAGTCCTTCACGCCTGAGACGGTCTTCTATGTCCTTCCAGTGTTCGAGGACATCCTCCGCGGCGGCCAGATGTCTCTCTCTAATAGGGTGAGGCGTTCCAACTACTCCTGGATGATTACTGGGACGAAGATCAGAATATTTCCCGCCCCTACAGGAACAACAAATCCAATGCGGCTCTTCATCAGAGCAGGCTTCCAGCAGGACCCTTACAATCCAGCATTCAATGATGGATCGATTAGAGGCGTGAGCGGTGTCGGAAATGCTCCATTTGGAAATTTGAGCTATTCCTCCTTGAATTCTATTGGAAGGCAGTGGATAAGAGAGTTTACCCTTGCCCTTGCCAAAGAGCTGCTGGGGCTCATCCGTTCGAAGTTTTCAACCGTACCAATTCCAGGCGGCGAGCTCACGCTCAATGGCGGCGACCTCGTCACACAGGGAAGAGACGAGAAGGACAAGCTGATCACTCAGTTCAAGGAGATGCTGGATTCGATGACGTACGATAAGCTTATGGAGACCCAGGCAACTCAGCTTGACAATCTCCAGAAGATCTTGAGAGGCGTTCCAATACCGATGGGCAAGGCCATCATAATAGGGTGATGTATGGCCAGACTATTCATAACTCCAAGAGAGCTTGATTTTATTTCAGACATTACCAAGGAAGTCATAAAAGACGTTGCTGGTCAGAAGGTATTCTACTATAGGATTAGAGAAGACCTTTCCAACACTCACGATATCTACTCAGAGGCAACTGAAAAAGTATTCGATCCACCAATAGAGGTAGATGCTCTAGTAGAATGGAATGAGACAAGCGTCACAACTAACAATTTTGGTATTGATGTAGTCAATGACGTGAATGTCATAGTCCACATGAGAGACCTACTTGACAAGAATGTCGTCTTGAGAGTTGGAGACTACTTCAGCTACGGAGATTCATTCTATGAGATAGCGCAGCTCAAAACAATATCCAAGATATTTGGGCAAGTTGAGCACGCTACTGGATACAAGCTTGTTGGCAAGTATGCTCGTCAGGGGCTTATTTCTAAGAAACCCCTTGGTCCGACAAACGAACAGCATACGGACGAAGATGCAGTTCAAGATACATATTCTCAACAGCGTGGTGTTGAGACTAACATCGAGGGCCCAACTAACGATAGAAGGGAGCTTGTTGAAAAGGGAATTCTTGATGTCCCACTAACTGGCCCACGGAGGGTTGCGCGTGACACTACGGGTTCTTCTTTCTATGGAGATGATGACACCTAATGGCTACAAGATACAACAAAACTGATGCCATCTGGGGGCGTCTGCCAAGTGGTTACGAGGGAGTGCCCTCTCCCGACCTCAAGATTGAACCTTCAGGACCAGAAGATGTCGATAGAGCTTTCTTTGAATATTTCAATAGCCAACTTCCACTGTTCTACAAGGATTCAGAGTCCTCAGGCCAGCAGATTAGAGTGCCTGTAATATTCTCCACTGGAGAAAGATTCGCAGTTGGATCAAAGAAAGAGCCGAGAATTGACAAGAACGGTGCCCTGATGCTTCCTCTGGTTTCAATAACAAGAAGCGGAATAGAGCAAGAGCATACGAAGGGCGGCGGCGTAAGCGATAGATTTAATGAGATGGTGGTAAGAAACAGGATATCGCCAGGTGATCCAGTCTATCAAGCAGCAATGAATGCTCTTAATTTGAAGAACACTAAGTTCTCAAATTCAAAAAACACAACAAATACTTCTGCAAGAGATGATCTTCTGAGTCCCAACTTAAAAACAGGACACATTTACGAAGTTTTTGTCATACCATCTCCAAAGTATTACACAGTAAAGTATGAAGTTACTTTCTGGGGTCAATACATGCAGCAAGTTAATTCGATGATGACTTCCCTTATGGGATCTTACATACAGCCTGGTGGTCGAACTGCAAGGATAGAGTCTAAAAAGGGATATTGGTATGTTGCCTATTTTGAGCAGGCATTCAATATTGATAATAACTTTTCTGATTTTTCAGAAAATGAAAGAGTCATCAAAGCTACTATATCCGCTGAAGTTCCAAGCTATCTTATTCTTCCAACATTCCCAGGATCTCCAAACGGAATAAGAAGCTATTTGTCAGCCCCAGAAATAGTCTTTGAAACCGTCTTGACATCGGATGTCAATTTAGAAGCTGGTCGGTCTCCAGAGCCAAATCTCGAAAGTGGAAAAGAAAAGAGCTACATCCTCTCTGATATAGAGACAACAGATAGCCCTCCCTATTCTGATCAAGTAGGAATTCCACCTGAAGTTACGGCAGTTGCTAAGGTCGACACTAAAGATAGATTGCATAAAATTGAAAGGCTTTCAGTTGATCCAAGAACTGGTGAGCCGACAAATGTTTTGGTCAGGGTCAAAGATGCTAATTCGAAAAAAGGCGAAACCGTGATAATGGTTGATGACTTTTTAAAGTTAGTGAATAAGTCTTGAATCTTCGATTTCTCGAAGATAGTTAAAATTCGATATGTTTAGGAGCATCTAAATGGCTGAGCAGACTTTCCGTTCACCGGGATTTTTCGAGCAGGAGATTGAGCTCATTGCCGGCGCGGCTGGGCCCGTCGGCACACCTGCAGGAGTTATTGGACCTTCCACAAAAGGTCCAGCTTTCGTCCCAGTGACTGTTGCAAATTTTACCGACTTTCAGACCAGGTTCGGAGGCCTCAATCCAGAGATTCAGGGACCATATGCTGTAAATGAGTGGCTAAAGAACAAGGGTGCTCTTACTTACGTCAGAGTCCTTGGAGCTGGAGCAAATAAGGATCTTGCTGATATTGATACCACTATTGCTCAGGGAACTGTCAAGAACGCTGGCTTTAAGATAGCTTCTCACAATGTTGGTTCTTACTCTGAAGCTTCAGTCCAGTTTATCACAGCAAAGCACTTCATATCGGCCTCCTCTCCTTCGCAGGAGCAGGGATGGCCAATGTTTTCAGACAATCCAAGCTTTGGCGTTGCGCACGTTGGAGCTGATTCTGTAAATCTTGTCAGAGCTGTAATATTTGCCGCCTCTGGTTCAAGAGTCCAGATATTCAACTACAACGAATCTTACTCTCCAACTGCAGACGATAAGGCTTTCCTCGGCCCTGAGGACGGCTCAACAACTTCTCTGAAGTTCAAGATTGCAATATCTTCTTCTGATGCTTCTTATCAGTCTACCGTAATAACTGACGGCCAGGCCGGTGTCAAGATACTCACTGCCTCTCTTGATCCAAGAGACGAAGCTTATCTTGCAAAGGTTCTCAATACAGATCCTGATCTCTTCTCTGAAAAGAAGCACCTACTCTATCTTGACTTCGCAGTCGACAAGGAGCTGGCCCCAGCATCTGCAGGTGGCGCAGGGTCTGAGACTGTGGCAGTCCTCTCTGGTTCAGGAGCTTTCCTTGATAAGTTTGGAAGGTATGACACCAGATACACTACTCCAAGGACTTCTGCATTTATTTCACAGCCATTTGGAAAGTTCGAATACGATCTCTTCCACTTCGAGTCTATCTCTGATGGCGCTTGGTCGAATGATAAGATAAAGGTTTCGATCGCAAACATCATTGCTTCGACAGATAAGACCAATCCATACGGAACTTTCGATGTTTTAGTTCGTGAATTTGGCGATGACGATATCGATCCAAAGACGATAGAGCGCTACAGCAAGTGCTCGCTTGATCCAAATTCTGATAACTACGTTGCCAAGATGGTTGGAGACAAGAAGGTCTACTACAACCACGATGCAGACGTTTCTGCAGAGCGTCGTTTGGTCATCTCTGGAAAGTATCCAAATCGTTCGCAGAGAATAAGAATTGTTATGAATTCTGCCCTCGAGGCCGGTGAGGTTCCAGCTGAGGCACTTCCATTCGGTTTCCGCGGCATACCAGCGCTGAAGACCAATGATTCTCTGTATGATGGAACTGGTAACCTCTCTTTCGATGGTCTTACCTTCTCTTCGGGAAATCGTCTGGTTGGCAAGGGAGTTACAACCGGACTGACTGGCTCTCTTCTTCCACCGCTGCCACTTCGCTTCAAGGTCACCCGCGGCGAGGTCTCTTCTACAGACTTTAACGTTGGAGCTCCAGGCCCCAATGAGAGAGCTGATGCAAGGTTCTTCTGGGGTGTTGTTGGAACTTCTATCCCATCTACCGGTTCACTAACCAATGCAATCTTGAATTCAAACGCGGGAACTCTTGATAACTCTCTGGTCTCTGCTTACACCAAGTTCCAGGGAATTACTAAGCAAGACGTCCTGGTCACTGGTTCTGCTGCAGACGTGTTCAATGCTAACAAATTCACTCTTGCAAGGGTTGCATTCTCCAACACCTCATTCACTGATGTGACTGGAACTGCTGAAGCTCATATGAGAGAGTCGGCATATATCAGGAATGGTCTGCCAAATGGAACTGATTATAGAATACCATATGGCGCAAGCTCAAGAGTTACTCTTGGAACTCTTATTGCATCTTCTTCGGTAGTCTTCAACCGCTTTACAAACTACGCTAAATTCACTAACGTCTTCTACGGCGGCTTCGACGGTCTCAATATTCTCGATAGAGACAATCGCAAGATGAATGACCGCGCTTCCTCTGCAGAGACTTCTGGCAATGGAAATGGAAAGGCTCTTGGCTACATCGAGGCTGGACTCACTGTAAACGCAGCTGGCGAGGGAACAGAGAACAATATCGTTTCTTCCTATCGCTCTGCAGTGGACATTATGACAGATGCATTCTCTTCTAATGTCAATATCCTTGCAATACCAGGAATAAGAGAGCCTCTGGTTACCAACTATGCTTCTGATAAGGTCCGTGACTATTCTCTTGCACTCTATCTCCAGGATATCGCAAGCTATGACGATAACGGAAATAGAGTTTGGGATGATACTGCCAATCGTCCTTCCATCAGATACACCACAGAGACTTTTGTTGGAAGAAATATAGACAACAACTATGCAGCAACTTACTTCCCAGATGTGTTCATTGAAGATCCATCTAATTTCCGCAGGGTCAAGGTTGCTCCATCTATTGCAGCTCTTGGAGCAATAGGATTTAACGACAAGGTCTCTTATCCTTGGTTTGCTCCTGCAGGTTTCAATAGGGCCGCTCTTGATTTCGTTACAAATGTTCATGTAAGATTGAACAACAGCGATAGGGACGTCCTACAAGATGCAAGAATTAATCCAATAGCAACTTTCCCAAATACAGGATACGTAATCTTCGGTCAAAAGACACTGCAGCTTGCTAAGTCCGCTCTGGACCGTGTCAATGTTCGTCGTCTTTTCCTCGAAGTGAAGCGTATCGTAGCGGATATTGCAAATCGCCAGCTGCTCTTCGAGCAGAACACAGTTGCAACCCGCCAGAAGTTTGTCAACTCTGTTATTCCTCAGCTTGCTCTAATCCAGGCTCAGTCTGGAATAGAGCGCTTCAGAGTAGTAATGGACGAGACTAATAACACGACAGCTGATGCTGATGCAAATAGAGTTAATGGCAGAATAGTTATCGTCCCAACAAGGGTGATAGAATTTATCGCAATAGACTTTATCATCACTAATGCTGGCGTCGAGTTCGTGTAATAGTTAGAGGTTAATAGGAGCTTCAATATGGCTGAGCTGACGTTTAAGAGTGCAGGAGTTGGGCTGAGAGAGATAGACCTGTCTGGTCCAACGAGCGTTCGCCCCGTTGGCACTCCTGCAGGCGTCATAGGCACTGCAAACAGGGGTCCCGCTTTCGTTCCAGTTCTGGTGGCAAATTATCAAGATTTCGCCAGCAATTTTGGAACTACAGACGGCGAAAAGTATGGTCCGCTGGCAATGTATGAGTGGCTGAAAAACACTCAGGCTGGCGTGTATGTGAGAGTTCTTGGCGCCGGTGATGGAAAGAAGAGAGTTTCTTCTGGACTCAACGCCGGCAAGGTGAACAATGCTGGCTTCGTTGTTGGTGATGAAATTGTCCAGGACAGCGGAAACTTTGATCCAAATCCTTTCGCTGTAGGAAGCTACTCAGGAAGGGTTCATTTCCTCGGCTGCTATATGTCAGAGTCTGCAGGTTCCACCTACTTCTCTGAAGCAGGAATACAGACCTCTCCAAAGGCAGTTCCTATCGTCCGCGGAGTTCTGATGACTCCATCGGGCGTCCTTGCTACGCTCTCAGCTTCCAGTGGAGGCAACTTTCTTCCTTCCACTTCAGCTGCAGCTTCCTTGGTTGGATTTGCAACTGGAACTATGGATATCAGCTCTGGTAAGCAGGAATTCGTCCTCTTCCTTTCTGGCCACATTTCAACTGACACTCACAAGAATACGATATCGGCATCTTTTGATCCAACTTCTACCAATTACTTTGGAAGAATATTCAATACCGATATGACCAAGATTGAGGAAGCTGGTCACGTCCTCTACACTGAGCATCCAGTCTATTCTCAGTATGCAATACCAACTGGCTCTAATCTTACTTCGATAGGATCTTGGGCCCAGCCAAGCTCTCTGCAGGATATCGCATTCTGCTTGACTTCATCTCTTACTCAGAACTCTGGCTCCACTGTGGTGCCAAACTATGAGGGATTTGAAGATAGGTTCCAGACAGCATTCTCACCATGGGTTATCTCGCAGAACTTCGGCGGCGACCACTACGACCTCTTCAAGGTCTATGCTCTTGATGATGGCGCTTGGGCAAATACAAAGGTGAAGGTATCTGTTAGAAACCTAACTCCTTCCACAGACCCAACTTCTCTGTTTGGAACTTTTGATATCTTTGTCCGCGACTTCAACGACACTGACGAGAATCCAATAGTTCTCGAGACTTTCGTCGGTCTCAGCATTAATCCAAATTCTGAGAGGTTCGTTGCAAGGGCAATTGGAGATATGCACACATTCTACGAGTTCGACCGCGAAGCCGGCGCCCAGAAGCTCGTTATGGATGGACTGTATCCAAACGTCTCTACATACATCAGAATAGAAGTTTCTGATGATGTAATCAACACTGAGGTTCCTGGAGATTCTCTACCATTCGGCTTCCGCGGTCACTATCACCTTGTGACATCAGGCTCAAGCTTCTTGGCAGCAGCTGGTGCGAACGCCGATCTGATTGGAGCAATCCAGCCTCCTGTTCCATTCAGGCGCAAGATAACTCTCGGCCAGGGAAGCGGAATCAGAACTACTCCATATTTCCACTGGGGTGTTCAGTTCGAAGTGAACGATTCTACAGCTGAGCCAAATAAGAACAACTATGCCGATATGGGCCCAGCTTCTCTAACCAAGTATTTTGCAACTTACCACACTGATTTTGCAAATCCTTGGGTTGGAGATAACGCCTCTACTCCAGATTCGAATGGAACTGTCTACGATTCGGATAGATTCAACAACAACTTGTTCAGCCTCGAGCAGGTGCAGGTCTACACCGGTTCCTTCAGCCTGCCAGATCCAAATCTTTGGACATCTGCATCATACTCCAGAGACGGCGTCCTCTCTTCTGGATTTGACCGCTTCTTGCAGACTTCTGACCTTAAAGATTCTACAACAAGAGCCTTCGCTAAATTCACTTTCCCACTTCAGGGTGGTTTCGATGGACTCAACTCCTTCGATTCTGAGCGCTCAAAGCTCACCAACCTTGCAGCAAAGAGAGAGATGGATTACACTGCTGACCAGGGCGGCCCGCTTGGACCAACTGTAGCAGCTTATCGCAAGGCTGCTGATATTCTGGGCGAGCGCGATGATGTTGATATTCAGCTCCTTGTCGCTCCAGGCATGAGAGAGCCAGGTGTCACAAACTACCTAATCGATTCTGTCGAGAACAGGTTCGATGCTCTCTACATCATGGATATTCCTGAATACAATAATTCAGGCGTGGTAATTACTGGTTCTGATACGCCTTCTGTAACACAGACTGCAAACAATCACTCAAATAGAGTCTTGGATACTTCGTTTGCAGCTGCATACTATCCAGACGTTGTCATGACAGACCCTTCCACACAGACCAATCTGGTTGTTCCACCATCTGTCGCAGTTCTCGGGGCTTTTGCACTCAATGATAAGATTGCATATCCCTGGTTTGCTCCAGCAGGCTTCACCCGCGGCGCTCTCTCAAGCGTTGTTGAGGCTCAAGTGAAGCTCAACAGGACCAACCTTGATACTCTCTACTCTGCTAACATCAACCCAATTACTACTATTCCAGGACAGCCATCTCCAATAGTCTACGGTCAAAAGACTCTTCTTGCAAGGTCTTCTGCTCTCGACAGGGTGAATGTCCGCCGCCTGCTTATTGAAATTCGTCGCAGAGTTCGCTCTGTGGCAAACACATTCCTCTTCGAGCCAAATAGGGAATCTACCCTGTCGCGCTTCTCAGGGCTGGTTAATCCAATCCTGAAGCAAATTCAGGCCCAACAGGGCGTCGAGAGGTTTAGGGTCATTATCGATACTTCGACAACGACCCAGGCTGATGTGGAGAACAATACTGTCAGGGGAAGAATTTACGTTCAACCAACAAAGTCTATCGAATTCGTTTCTCTGGATTTTGTGGTTTCTAACGCTGGCGCTTCAATCTGAAATCACGAGCAAGATATTTAGGAATTAGGAGAATTTAATATGGCAGAGACACTTGCAGTAAGCGATATGCTCCCAAATCGCTTCGAGCCAAAGAGGAAGTTTCGCTGGGTCCTCTCTATCGAGGGAGTCGATGCCTTCCTCGTGAAGGGTGCGGCCCGTCCACAGGTTGACATTGGTTCGACTGAAATCCACTGGATTAATACCGTTCGATACGTTGCCGGCAAGGCAAAGTTCGGAACCATGAGCATCACCCTGTATGACCCAATTGCTCCATCTGGCGCACAGCAGGTCATGGAGTGGATTCGCACTCACTATGAGTCCGTATCGGGCCGCTCTGGTTACGCAGACTTCTACAAGAGAGACATCCAGCTGAAGATGCTTGACCCAGTTGGAACCGTTGTAGAACTCTGGGATATCAAAGGCGCTCAGATAACTCAGGCCAACTTCAACGACCTGAGCTATGACGGTGAAGAAGCACAGGAAATTGCTCTCACCATCCAGCCAGACAACTGCATATTGCAATACTGAGCTGTAACAGTTCCAACTGGAATGTTATACTTATGCCAAGGGGTGAATCCGCTTGGCATTTGTTTTTTCCTGTCCTTTTTGCAACTTTGTCTCAAAGCAAGAGCCAAGATTTTTGGCACATCTCCAGGAGACTCACAGTCTCAGCGATTTAGAGGCTTATGTCTCTAATTTCTGCAGTGGAATTTCTCCATCTTGTAAATGTGGCTGCGGCAGTCCTTCTCCGTGGAAAGGCTGGAAGTTAGGATTCTCTGATTTCATCCGCGGGCACAATGCGAGGGTTAGTAGTTCTTTCACGGACCCCGAAGTAATTGAGAGGATGAAAGAGGCCAGAAAGGCTTCTCGTGAGGCAGGAGAGTGGAAAGTTTGGAACTCTGGCCTCAGTAAAGAGAGCAGTAAAATACTCCAAGATGCTGCTGAAAAGAAGTCGAAGACTCTCAAAGAGAAATACTCTTCTGGTGAAATAGTTCCCTGGCAGCTTGGACTCAACAAGGAGAGCTGCGATAGCATTAGGAGGGCTTCAGACACGAAGATTAGAAAATTCTCTTCTGGAGACCTGAAGCAATGGAACTCTGGCCTTAGCAAACACAACTGTGATATCATTAGGAGGGCTTCAAAAAAGATATCAGAACAGTATTCGCTTAGAGTAGCAGGCAGGAGGCTGTCCCCAGAAGAAGTAGATAGAAGAATATCTCCATTCGGCTTTTCTGTAATTGAAGATGGATACACCAGCAGAAAATCTTGGGGTCTTAATGTCGTTCATCTGCCTTGCGGAACACAGCAGCTGAGGTCTCTTTACTCATTAGAATCTGGTCTTTGCGTCTCTTGCCACAATATGACATCAACTGGTCAGAGAGAGATAGAGGAATTTGTGAGGTCTCTCGGAATAGATGTTGTATGCTCAAGCCGTAGCATAATTCCGCCGCAAGAGATAGATGTCTGGATTCCTTCAAAGAATTTTGGAATTGAATTCAATGGACTTTATTGGCACAGCGAGAAATTCAGAGAAAAGGGATACCACGACAAGAAGACTAATTCAATTAGGGAAGCCGGTGGGACCCTTTTGCATGTATTCGAAGACGAATGGAAGAACAAACAAAAGATTGTTGAATCAATGATTTGTTCGAGGCTTGGAATTCTACCCCATAGAGTCGGAGCAAGAAGCTGCGCCCTGGTAGAGCTTGAACCAAAAGTTAGAAAAGAATTCTTTAATTCATCTCACATCGATGGAGATACTCGCTCTCTAATTTCTTGGGGTCTCATTCATGATGAAAAAATAGTTGCTGCAATCTCTCTGAGAAAGCCCCAGCATAAGAAATGGAAAAATTATTTGGAAGTTGCAAGATTTGCCACAGCTCCAGGATTTTCTGTGCCAGGTGGATTAGGAAGGTTAGTTAGTCAATCTTCAAAGTATGCAAAAGAAAATTCCATTCAGGGTCTGCTATCATATGTCGACCATAGGCATGGGTATGGAAACTCTTATCAAGCAGTTGGATTTGAAAAGATTGGAATTACATCACCAAGATTTTGGTGGACAGATTACGTTCAAAGATTTAATCGATTTTCAATCAGAGCTAATAGAGAAGAGGGAATAACTGAAAAAGAAGCTGCCTCTAAGAGGGGCGTTGAACGTCTGTGGGGAAATAGCAACGCTATTCTTGTCATGAATCTCAAGTGAGAGTTTAACTTTTACGTAACAGGTTTAAATTATTAGTAGTCACAAAGAGGTGTATGATTGTCTAATCGTCGTGAAGGTAATCAGGTGTTTGGTGCTGGCGCTCCTCCTGTTGGAGTTCAGACACGAGATGTTATGAAGGATGATTTTGGTTTCGAAATCCCAGTTGAGTCTGTCCCTCTTCCATCAGGCGGCGCCATTTATCCACAAGATAGTGCTCTACACAATGCTAAGACCATTGATATTAGAGCTATGACAGCAAGAGAAGAGGATATCCTCACCTCTCGAGCCCTTATCAAGAAGGGAACTGTAATATCGAGCCTCCTCCAGTCCTGCATGGTTGAGAAGGGTATTGATCCAAGCAAGATGATTGTTGGCGACAGAAATGCTGTCATGATCGCTCTTCGCATCACTGGCTATGGAAGTGAGTATGATGGAGAAGTCGATTGTCCATCTTGCGGAGCAAAGTCAAAGCAGTCTTTTGACCTCTCTTCTCTTTCAATCAAGCCCCTGCAAATAGAGCCATCCCGACCAGGCGAGAATGTCTTTGAATTCTTCTTGCCAGTCAGCAAGAAGACAGTTCAGTTTAAGTTTCTCACCGGAGCTGACGAGGAAGAGATTCTTGTCACGCAGGAGAGGAAGAAGAAGCTGGGTGGAAATTCTGATAGCTTTGTTACCACTAGACTCCATTTTGCTCTTGTCTCTGTAGATGGAAAGACTGACCGCTCTCTAATCGCTTCTTTTGTTCGCTCGATGCCAGCGCGAGACTCCCTTGCTCTTAGAACTTTCATCGATGATAATGAGCCTGGCGTAGATATGAACGTTGAATTTGAGTGTCCGTCCTGCGGCGAGACAAGCGAGGTGTCGATGCCAATCGGTGCCACGTTTTTTTGGCCTAACTCCAAGTGATAGAGAGAGATTCTTAGAGGACACTTTTGCTCTCATGTATTATATGGGATTTTCCTACTGGGAGTGTTATAACATCCCAGTTCAATACAGAGAGTGGTTCAAAAGACGGCTTCTCGATGAGATTAAAAAATCACGTGAAAAGGGTGATTCCTCATCGAGAGCCGCCCACGATAACACTCCTGAGCAAAGGGCTCTCACAGATAAATCAAGGGCAGATACTCCAGCTCGACTGAGACGTTTCACATAGTTATCTTCAGGAGTGTGAGCTATGGATAACTCTACAAAAAAGTCTATTGTCGAATATGTTCTTGGAATGAGGGAAGAGCTTATTCTTGAGGGAGAGCCAGCCCTCATTTCGGTCACAGCATCGGCTGTTGAGGCTTCAAAGAGCCTCTATGTTGCCCTAAATGAAGGAAGAAACATAGAAGAAATCAAAGAAGCCCTCCAGAGGAAGAAGAAGGCTGTTGACCGCTGGAATTCCTACACCAATAAGAATTGGGATATCTAAAATTTATGGCCTGAAGCTCATGCTTTGGTATTATTTATTTCAGGAGAGCATGAGCCTTGGCTGAAGATACTCCATCGGGCGGCAAACCGCCCTCTGGTTCTCCAAAGGGACCTTCAAAAGAAAGTATTGATATAGCTACTAAGCTAAATCAATCTATTTCTGAATTGACTCAAAAATACGCGTCTCTCAATTCAGAAATTGAAAAGTCTCAAAAACTTCTTTCTGCTGCTGGAGCTTCGGGAAGGAAAGCTTCTTTGGGCTATACTCGCTCTATGAAATTGGCAGAAGGAATCACGAAAGATTTCAAAAAATCTATCGTAGCTACCACTAGACAAATAAGTATGGCGACTAATGCATTTACCTTCTTTGGAAGGACTATTGTTGGAATTGGTCGTGCTTATCTTTCTTTTCCAATTGCTCTTTTTGGAACAATAGCAAACAAAGCAGCTGAGCTTCTAAATGGTTCAACGGCTCTTCGGCAGGCCTATGAAAATGTTAGAAAAACTTTTGGTGACCTCTCAAAGAATGAATCTAAATCTGTCTTAACATCATTCAAGCAGCTCAGAGCCAGCTCAAGCAGCTTGGGTGGTTCAACTCTATCTCTGAGCAGGATCTATGGATACGGACCAGATGGATTAGCAAAGGCCCTTGAAGAGCTCACAGAGACAGCCCATGCAATGGGTCCAATATTTGGTCTTCTCAAGAAATCATTTGAGACGAATGCAGATGACCTCCTAATCTATCAGAAGGGGTTGGGACTTACTGCTGAGCAGATGAAGTCTTTCGGTTCGATAGCAATCGCAACTGGAACACCTCTTGAAGACCTTCTCAAAGAGACAGGAAATCTCGCCCTCCAGATGGGAGATAAGTTTGGAATCTCTTCGAAGGAGCTTGGAAGAGATCTAGGCTACATGACCCAGAATATGGGCAAGTTTGGATCCATGACAAAGACCCAGATGATCACATCTACGGTCTTCACCAGAAAGTTAGGCATTGAAATAAAAGAACTTGAAGGCCTGATATCAAAATTTGATGACTTTGAATCTACCGCGGAAGGAGCATCACGACTGGCGCAAGCCTTTGGAATGAACGTTGATGCTCTTGAAATGATGAAAGAGCAGGACCCAGCCAAGAGGCTGGATATGCTCAGAAAGTCTTTTGCCGCCACTGGAAAATCAATAGAAAATATGAGCCGCCAAGAGCGTGCTCTCCTTGCAGAGACATCAGGACTGGATGAAAACACAGTTGCTCTTGCTCTCTCCACGAAAAACATGGGCCTCTCTTATGATCAAATCCAGAAAGAGGCTGAAAAATCCAACAAGAAGCAGAAGTCTCAGGCTGAGATCATGCAGGGTCTCTCTGAAAATATTGAGAGATTTATAGAGACAATTCAGCACTCAGGAAGCTTCCTCACGCAGTTCTTGAACGGTTTCATGAGAGGTATTTCTCGTTCAAAGGTATTTAGAGAAGCACTTCACGATATGGCCACTGCCCTGCGCGCAGTCTATCAATTTGGAATAAAGGTCGGCAGTGTTTTTGCGACATCATTCCCTGGCGTCGAAGGCATGATTAGATCAATTGGAGACTTTGTCAAGCTGATAACTGCTGCCTCAGAATCTGGAGAGGCGGCCATAGCTAGTTTCTTTGAAGCCTTCTCAACTGCTGAAGGTGCAAAGCGAAAAGTCGGCGAGCTTTTCGATATGTTCATGGGAGTCGGAGACCAGGCAAGCGGCCCATTAAGCGATTTCAATAAACACTACAATATATTTTTGGATAGAATAGCTAACGGAATTGAAGCTATAATTCCAATAATAGCAGAACAGATATCTTTAGCTTTAGATTCAACAATCACTGAATTGTCAGATAGTTTTGATGCTGTTTCTGAAGATGCAGATAAAAAATTCATCAGCCCAGCGACAAGAATATTTCTTGCAATCTTCAAAGGTGTTGAAAAAGTTTTTCCAAAAATAATAACTCTTTTTGGAATAGTCATACGCCGGTTATTTACGAGCGAAGAAACAAGAGCTGCTGCTTGGACTGGAGCAATTGGACTATTTACTTGGATTTTTGGCCCTGGAACTTTGATGTTCATAACCAAAACAATGGGTAGACTATTGTGGTCTGGTCTTACTGCATCTTTAAGCGGAGGAGCTGCTGCTAGCGGAGCTGGTGCTTCTGGAGCTGCTGCTGCAGCTACCTCTAGTGGAGGGTTTTTTGCTTCTATTGTTGGAATAATCTCCGGACCGGTCGGCTGGACAATGATTGCTTTAGCATTGGCTGCTGGTATAGGAGGATTGCTCAAGACATTTAAAGGAACCATTATTGAAGGTTTAACTTCTATCTTCGGAGAAAATTTTACATTTTTTGTCGAACACATTTTAATTAATCCATTTATTGATATTTATGATGGATTAGCTACAGCATTAAATGGAATAAAGACACTTTTTGGTGGATTTTTCAAGATGCTTCATGGATTGTTTACACTTGATGGAGAAATGATTGGAAGAGGCTTCTATAATTTCGTTGCTGGAATAAACAATACCTTATTAGGATTTGTCGACGCCACCCTTGGAGCTATCCCAGGCCTCAGCTATCTTTGGGATCAATACAAGAATTGGCTTGGTGCTTCTACCTGGGAGCCTATTAATGATGCGAAAGAAATAAACAAAGAAATTGCTCAAGCATCAAATGAAATTAAGCCACCCCAGACTGCTGAAATTAAGCCACCCCAGACTGCTGAAGCAAACTTTTCAGGTATGTTCTCTATGCCAAAAGATGATTCTCTTGTCGGAAAGTCAAAATCTGTCATAGCAGTTGGAGATGAGTCTAGAAAGCTTAAGAAAGCAGCCCAGGCCCTTTCTGATGTTGAACTCCAAGAGCAGCTGTTCAATGCTCAGGCAGGAATAAATTCTCTTGATGGATTGTATTCAAGACTTTCAACATCTTCCTTCTTCACAAACTACGATGAGATTGGAAACAAGTTTTCTGGCGTATCAAATTCTCTTGCAGAAGTATCTTCAGGAAATTTCGGAACAGTCGCAAAAGAGGTTGCAAAAGACATCGTTGAGATGAACAAGGCTCTTGCAAGCATTGACCCAGTCAAGATGGGTGTGACTTTGGACCGCCTTGGTGAGAATCTCTCGTTTAAGAATGAGGTCCTGAACATCGAAAGAAAGCCAGTCACTGTGAATGTCGACCTAAAACTCACAATAAAGGCCGAAGAATTCGTAAAAGACTATGAAAAAGTGAAGGCTACTATGATTTCAAGGGGAGAAAGATTTGCAAATAATAGCGGCTGATCGATCAAAATTGTCTTAATTTCATCTGGAATTTTAAATGTCTGAATCATTCAATATCTACGGCAAAGTGATGGAAATGGAAGAAGTCTCCAGGTCCCTTAAGGCTCTTACGCCTGAAGAAAGAGAGAAAGTTGAGAAATACATCAAGAACCTTTCTCACGTTGCTGAGAGAGCAATTTTCAATGTCTCTTCTGCGGTGGGGAATTCAAATTTCACAAAGGAAGAGCTGGAGAGGGTCGTCAAAGAGTATTCTGGTAAGAAGGAGTAGAGGTGGGATACAATTCAAAGCTGTATAGGATAGACCCTGATACAGGAGACATCCTTCCAATAGCTAAAACAACTCTTGCTGACTACCTCTCAGAGAGGACTTCCAAGAAAGATGGAGCTGCCACTGCCATAACTGGTGGCCCTGACGAATACACATACAATCCTCCACAGCCCAACGCTTTTCCTATCTCCCCACCCGTCAAGGACATAGGCGCAAGTCTAATTACTGACCCGACTTCTAATGAGCAGCAGTCATTCGTCCAGAGCCAGTATGAGCTCAACCAGCTTGGAAAGAGCCAAGATTTTGATTCTGCAAAAATTGTCCCCCAGGAGTATGAGCCACGTGCTGATGTCCATCGAGTTCTGAAGGAAGTAGTCACTACAGGACAGTCTCCAAACCCTCTATCGAATGAGCTTCAAAAGCAAGTTGGAATTGTCCTCTCAAGGAACAGGTTCTCTTCTTCGAAGAAGTATGCAAATGGCGAAGATTCTCAGCCACAGCTCACGGCAGTTCCACTGCCATTCGGAAAATCTACAACAGAGCAGTATCCAAGCGAGCAGCCTGTCTCAAGAAAAGTCAATGGAATAGAGTATCAATCGATATTCGATGAAATGAGAGAGGAGGGAATAAGGTCTCTGCTGGCAGGCTCTGGAGTGTCAATAAATAATGTAGAGAGACCGTCAAGCTTTAACACTGATGACGCTACGAAGTCCGTCCTCACCTCACCGTCTTCCTTTGGCGTCTCGAAGATTGATACTGATGATATGAGGGCAGAACGCTCAGTTCAATCCACTGAGAGGTTGCAGCTCAGTCCGCTCTCTGCAGAGCAGCTTCCAAATGCCCCAGACAATCTTGACTCCAGATACACGCAAAAGAGCTATGGTGTATTGAATAATCCATCTGCGCCGTTCGATGGTGCTCTTCCAGTCTCTATGATAGCTCTTACCACCCTCCTCCTTGCTTCAGCGACGGTCATAGTTGTTGCAACCTCCCTTCTCTTCTCGCTCATCACAAAGGCTCTTAGGCGACCAAATTTCGAAGCTGGCGAGAGCGGCATTCTTGGTTCTGAAAGGATTGCAACGAGCGGCTTCATTGATGAGACTTCAACATTCTTTGCAAATCTTCTTGGAATAATGCAGCCATATGATGCAGGTTTCCCTGCGTATTTCAAGGCAGCCAGAGACGGAATCTTGGCTTTCACTGGCGTAGATGCTGGCCTAGGCGGAACTGACTTTGTGTTCAATCTCTTGGGAAGCGCTGGATACTACAACGTGATGATAAGAAATATCGGGAGAAATCTCGATATTGTTGCTGATTCCACCGAAAGCGGTGGAGGCGTCTTGGGCGGTCTTCAGGCAGTAGCTGCCTTCATAATGGCACTGAAGAACAGCAAGCTCATTAGATTCGTAGATACTATGGCAAGGATTGGAATCGTCCTCTCTCAACAGAGCGAAGCTGAAGATCAAGTTGGTAGAATTCAGCCTTCTGATATCAATACCAAGGGAACAGATGACGATTTTAAGAACCAAGCTCAGAACAGAATTGGTCGTTCAAAGGCGAGATTAGGCAGCCGAGAGCTCAGTTGGTCTCACTCTGGAGCTGCAATAGGCGGTTCTGGGGCTCTCATACCAGAAAATACACGGTATTCAATATTGTCTTACGATGACGCCGCCAGAAACTCAATTGCAAAACTTAAAGTTTCACTTGACCCATATGGAAATAGAGGATTCTTATCTTCTTCGCTGGGTCCTAGTGAAGTTGTTGCAATAGAAGATAGATTAGAGTCTGAATATGTTCCATTCTATCTTCAGGACCTGAGAACGAATGAGATATTCAACTTCCATGCCTTTCTTCAAGACCTGCAAGATGGATACACTGCAGAGTGGAGCACTGTAGATTCATACGGCAGAATGGATCCTGTCCAAATCTATAAGGGAACTAAGAGAGCAATCAGCTTTTCTTTTATGCTTGTTGCGACATCCCCAGAAGACTTTGATAGAATGTGGTGGACTATCAATAGACTTACTATGATGGTCTATCCTCAATGGTCAGCTGGAGAAGAGCTAAAAAGCTCAGATGGCTCTTATACTTTTAGACAGCCGTTCTCACAAATACCGACTTCTTCCCCACTCGTTAGAGTTAGAATCGGAGAGCTTATCCATTCAAACTATTCAAGGTTCAACCTTGCAAGAATATTTGGATTGGGTCAAAATTCTCAAGCTGATTCAAGCAAGAAAAATCTTGAAAAGAGAAATGATTCTAAACCAGATATATCAATTTTCAATAATTCAATTGAAGATATTTCAAAAATTGCAGCTAATAGTAGTGATATTTTTTCTTTAAGTCTCAAATTAATTCTTGCAAAAGTTGCAGTAAAACAAACTTCAAGATATCAAGTATTTAAAAATTCTGAAACACTAGATGCAATTGCAAATGGTTCTAAGAAAAAATCAAAAATTAGCTCCGGCGAAACTGGAACAATTGTTAATATATTGGGTGGACCAAATGTCGTTGTCACAAATGGTTCGAGTGTAACTTCTGATGGCGGATATCTATTCCTTGTAAAGCTTGACAAGCCTATAGAGGTGAACAAAGTGTTTAGTGGTGGTTCAGTAGATACCTATGATCATGCTTTAATCCCAGTAGATAGCCTAACACTTAGCGATAATTCTCAAGGTAATGTTCTAGCAGGCGGAACAATATCTACATTAAATGATATCAGTTATATTCTTAATGATCTTTCATTGGTTGCAACTGAATTCGGAAGTCCAAGCGAGATTCTTGCTACAAAATCAACCAACCCTGTGGTCAAAAGCTTTGAATCTTCTCAGGGCCGCGGCCTCGCTGGAGCAATAACAAGTCTCACCTACGAATGGTTCAATGAGGGCTACACTTGGGAAACTGACCAAGGAAGAAGGGCTCCTAAGATCTGCAAGGTTTCGATTAACTTCTCGCCAATTCACGACATCCCAATGGGCCTCGATTCAGATGGATTTGCAAGGGCAGTTCCTTACCCAGTCGGCTCTCCAACTAGGGCAGCTTTCTTCCCTGAGCTTTACGAAAACGATAAGAAGCTAAAGTAAGGAATTAAAATGCCAAGATATTCGAATGCAAGCCTCATAAAAGGCGCAAAACTAAAAAACTCAGCTTCTCGAGCTTTTGATGTCCGGGCTGCTGTTAAAAATGGAAACATAAATTTTTCAGAAATTACTCTGCAAGAAGCACAGAGATTGGATATCCTTGCTGGCATCTACTATGGAGATTCAACTCTATGGTGGGCAATTGCCGCGGCAAGTGATATTGGGTGGTCTCTACAAGTCCCACCAGGGACTCTCATAAGAATTCCACAAGAAAAAGATTTGAGGAAAATAATCTAAAATGGCAAAATCAGTAGGTGAAGAAACCCGTCTTGCAATCGAAAATTTGAGTCCATTTATCCCTGCCTATGGAAGACATGCCATCATACAGAGGCTACTAGAAAAATATCAGTCACCCTCAACTGAGACTCAAAGCAGCGTTTCAAAAGCATATCATGATATTGCAATGAAACTGTATGAAATAGTAGAGGGTGGATACTATGCAGATGATATCATAAAAGATCTAATCCAATCTTACAAAGGCGCAGACCAAGCTGTTGTCCAAGACATACGAGGCTTCACAAGATTTACTGTCGTAGATAATTCTGCTTATAGTAATATCGATATTCTAAATCAGCGAGGAACCCTTGAAGACATTAATCTCGGGAAGGAAGCGGGGCTTAATACTTCTGTGAGTAGCCCTACTAGGGAAAGTTCAAACTTAGTCGCGATAGAAATGATGGACCCCGACCTTGGACTGGCTGCAAGAGACTCTTCAAGCGTATCAATATTTACTTCTCTAATTCCAACTCTTGAGCTCTCAAGATGCATTCCATACATAAACATTAGACTTACAACGAGCGGTTCAAACTCTGAAGAAAATACGCTGGTAACAAGGCCATCCCTATCGACATTTTTGAGAGGGTTTGGAAGCAAGCTGACCCCAGGTGAAGTCGGAAATCTTGGATATTCTTCCTATGTTGGAGAAAATTATGAGACTCATCCATCTTCCATGGAAATATTTCTCTCTCCTCAGACCATGACACCATCTCCAGACAGCCAAGCTTTCTCTGAGAGGGGAAATGTGCCTGTAGTCCTTGATAGATTTAGACCCTTCATGTCTCTTAAGGGATTGAGCTTCTCTGTAGTTCCCAGCAAGGGTTTCATGTCATACAAGTCTGGTAAGATGGAAATCACGCTCCACGACAGGAGCAGGTTGAGAGAGATTTCCTCCTTAGTCACGCCAGGCATCTATCAAGAGACTGAATTCGACATTGAATACGGATGGTCTCATCCTGAGGGAGACAGCTCAAAAAATTCTTTTGGAGCTTTTCTCAACGGTCTAAAGGTGAGAGAAAAGTATGGTGTGGTAAATTCAACTTTTTCGTTCGGAGATTCAGGTCAAGTTGATATCTCTGTAAACATTGCAATGAAAGGAGCTAAGACTGTTGAAAGTGTCGACATCTCTGGAAGAGAGAGTCTTACAAAAGAATTAGACGGAATTATTTCTGAGCTATCTGAGAGAATGAACAGTGGAAATCTTGGAAATTCTGATAGACAAACCAGTATTTTTGGAGAGACAATTATTGAAGCAATATCTACTTCTGATAATTCAGTATCTCTAAGTGAAGAGAAAGTGAAAGAAATAAGAAGTACAATTTCCAAGTTAGAAAAAAATTCTGAAGTTCCAGAAGAAATTATTGGTCCGCTTCGTTCAGTCTTTGGTGAAGGTGGAAAGATTGATGAAAATCAGAAGTGCGTTGATGAACTAATTCGAAGTTCTTTTGAAGACGTAAGAAAGAAAGATCTATTTCCATTCTGCAACGAAAGTTCAAGAAACAAGATACCAAAGCTTACGCAGGGCACAGTTTCATTTGGAAATCTTCTCCTCCACTTCATAGGAAAGCCCCTAGCCAAAACAAGGCAATTTGAAGAAGTTCAATTTATTTTTCATCCAATGAATCACAAGGCTTCTTGGATGAGAAATCTCAGCATAGCAAAATTTCCAATAGACATCTCTGGGCAAGATGTTGGTTTCGAAAAGAGGCTAAAAGAATTTCTTAAAGAAAATCTAAAGATGAGCTCAGCCCAATTCTTTAATTTTCTTTCAAGCGAATTTATTTCAGATCCCTCTGCTTCAGCTTATGGAATGCACGACTTTTTTGAACAGAAGCTCGATGCTGAAGGAAATCCAACTGGGGAGTATGAGAAGAAAAAGGAATACGAAGGAGCAGATGGAATAGACGAAGAAGAAAAGCGGCTGGAAGCGGCTGGCATAAATGATGGAAATCTCATCTACGTGAAACCTGAGATGTATCCAGAGTGCGTCCCCTATGCAAAAGACCCCAGCAAGACAATCTTGAGGCTTCATGTGGTAGATTCTGCATGTAAGTCATACAACACGCTCTACGAGCTCTTAAGATCAACGAGATTAAATGATATTTCGACATTCGGAATTGAAGATGATAATCCAAGCAATCTCTGGTCTGATTCTGATACCATTTTGTGCCCAGAATATTCCTATCTTAGAGAGAAAAAAGAATCTCTATTCAATCTTATCAACGACAGCCGTATTACTCGTCCCTTGAATATAACCGAGCCGTCTTCACCTGAAGCAGCAGCTGCAACCACACCTCCAAGTCAAGAAGTCTCTGCAGATGACCCAAGCAAAAGCAGCAAAGTTTTAGATGATGTTGGAAAAATCATAGAAGGCAAGTCTCTTACAGAGGTGAAGAAGTTCATATCAGAGGGAATGCCAACAATTTACTACGGCTCATCAGGTGGTGCAATAACCAATATTGGCGTATCGTCTCTTGCTGACAGTAAGTTGGCAACCGTTAATATCATCAATATGACAAAGACTTCTGCTGAAGCTCCAGACGCTGACAGAAATAGAAATCTTCCGCTTTTCGTGATGCCAACCACTTGCACTGTCGATATGATTGGCTGCCCAATTTTGCAGTATGGTCAGTTCTTCTTCTTGGACTTGAAGACTGGGACAACTGCAGACAATATGTATTGGGTGACAGGACTCGACCATAAGCTGGGTCCTGAGGGATTCACCACCAGCGCGAAGCTCACGCTCGTTGATGCCTATGGTGGATACAGAAATCCAGCAAGGAAGCTGGACCTCCTGTCTGGAGCTCTTGCC